>Ga0182017_10002241_pt1 | contig 14728 bp, 12 predicted proteins | sample 712E3DmetaG_FD_120492 | JGI IMG/M metagenome (GOLD analysis project Ga0182017, IMG submission 120492) | Permafrost microbial communities from Stordalen Mire, Sweden - 712E3D metaG | ecosystem: Environmental > Terrestrial > Soil > Wetlands > Permafrost | place: Sweden: Stordalen | collected... | reverse complement strand
TGCTGGCCGACGAGATCAATCGCACGATTCCCCGCACGCAGGCGAGTCTCCTTGAGAGCATGGAGGAGCGCCAGGTCACGGTAGACGGGAAGACGTATCCTCTGCCCCGGCCCTTCTTCGTCCTGGCCACGCAGAATCCCATCGAAATGGAGGGCACGTTCCCGCTCCCGGAGGCCCAGCTCGACCGGTTCCTGCTCCGCGCGCGGATCGGCTACCCCGAGGCCCACGAGGAGATCGCGATCCTCGAGCGGTTCCAGGAACGCGACCCGCTGCACGAGCTTTCGCCCGTCGCGGCGCCTGAAGACGTGGCCGCGCTGCAGGAGGCCCGGAGAAAGATTCACGTCTCCGGCGCGGTCCGCGAGTACATCACCGCCATCGTCCGCGCCACGCGGCAGAACGCCGCGCTACGGCTTGGGGCCAGCCCCCGCGGCTCGCTGGCCCTGATGCGTGCCGGCCAGGCCTGGGCCGTTCTCCGCGGCCGCGACTATGTCCTCCCCGACGACGTGAAGGCCCTCGCCGTCCCCGTCCTGGCCCACCGCCTGATCCTCAGGGAGGAAGAGCGGCTGCGCGGCACCACGCAGGAGCGGCTTGCAGAGGAGATCGCGGAGGCGGTCCCCGTGCCCGCGCCCGGCCGCTGATCCGTGGACACCCTGCCGCCGCGCGTCTCCAGCTTCTTCGTCCTTCCCCCGAGCCTGTGTCTCGTCGGCCTGCTCCTCTTTGTAGCGCTGCTGAACGGACAGCGCGACCTGACCGTCCTCTCGCTCCTCGTCCTCGGCATGGCGGGCGTCGCGAATGGCTGGGCCCGGGCGACGCGGGCCGGCCTGCGCTGTCGGTTGACGCTTGACCGGGACCGCCTCTTCCCCGGGGAGACCGCACGCCTCGCGGCCGAGGTCGAGAACCGCCGCGTTCTGCCCGCGCTGGTCGAGGTGGCGGTGCCCGCCCACGGGCTCCTCCCTCCGGGCGCAAACGCTGTACGTGGGGAGCGCGGCCTGCTCTGGTATCAGACGGGCACGTTTCGGTGGGAACTGCAGGCGTTCCGCCGCGGGGTGTATCAGGTGGGACCCCTGGGCATGCGAAGCGGCGACCTCCTCGGCTTCTATGCTGCCGGCCAACCGGACGGCGCGCGCGCGGAGGTCCTGGTCTATCCGCGGATCCGGCCGCTCGTGCGCCCCGTCTTGCCGCGGCGCGATTTCTTCGGGATTCCCGGGGCTGACAGTCCCGTCCGGGATCCGGTCTACATCCTGGGGACCCGAGACTACCAACCGGGGCGCCCGGCCAAGCACATCCACTGGAAAGCGAGCGCCCGCCACCACCGGCTACAAGAGAAGCTGTTCGAGCCCTCCGAGCAGGAGAAGGTGCTGCTGGCGGTCACGGTGGAGGGCTTCGCCCAGGCCGAGGATGAGACGTTCGAGCGGACGCTCGAGGCCTGTGCCTCCCTCGCCGTGCGACTCGACCGCGCCGGCGTCGCGCTCGGCGCCGCGGTGGACGGCGTCCTCGTGGGCGAGGCGGCGGCGCTCGTGCCCGTTGGCCGGGGCTCGCGGCAGCTTCCGGCCATTCTGGAACTGCTGGCCCGCCTCAGACCGACGCCCGCGGCGCCGCTCCTGGACGTCCTGGGGGCGACCCTGCCCTGGGGTCTGACCTGTGTCTGCTTCTCGCTGGAGGGGGCCCGGGGCGCGGCAGTGGCGCACCTGGAGCACTGCCGGGTGGCTGTGCTGCGGGTGGCGGCGCGACCCGGCCCGGAAGATGGCGCGCGAGCCCTGGACGCCATGCTGGCGGGAGGGCGAGGGTGATCGTCCTCCTCGCCATCTGCATGGAGGTCTCCTGGCTGTCCGCCTGGGCCACGCTCGGCGCTGCGGCGATGCTCGGACGCCCCTTCGCGCTGGCCGAAGCGGCGATCGCGCTCGTGGGTGCGGTCCTCGTCACGCGCCTGTCGTCGGGGCGCGGCTGGCTGGTGCTCGGCGTGCTGGCGCTCCAGGCAGCCGGGCTGCTGGGGGCCGCCGCGCTGGTCCTCCACGCGCTCTATTTCCCCGCGCAGCCGCTCATGGCGACCGGCTGGCTGCGCGACCTGTTCCGCGCGGACCAGCCAGCCCAGCAGTGGGCCATTCTCGTCGTCAACGTGCTCTGGGCGCTCGGCTTCTGGTTGTCCGGTGTGCTGCTCGCGCGCCGCGGGCAGACGTACGAGCGCCTCTGCGCGCGATTCGATCTCGGCCTGGCGGCCTTCTTCGCCCTGTTCCTGGTTCGGCTCGTCGTTGCCGCCAACGGCGGCGCCGTGAACGACCCGGTCTCACACCTCTTCATGTTCCCGTTCGTCGTCGCAGGCCTCGTCGCCATCGGCCTGGCGCGCACGGCGGGTGACCGCCGGACCGCCTTCCTCTCCGGCCATCGGGGCGCCGGCATCTTTCTCACCTTCGCCGCCGCCGCGCTGCTCTTCGCCGCCACCCTCACGCTCGTCGCCCTGCCCTACCTGCGCGCAGCCTCGCAGATCGGGCTCACGGGCCTGAAGGCCGCCGGCCACGCCGTCAGCCCGCTCTTCATCTGGATCCTGCGCCATCTCTTCGCGCCGCAGACCCTTCGCACGGACGCCGGCGGGGCGCGGAGCGGGGGTGGCACGCCGGATGTCAGGGGAGTGATTGGTTGGGATGGGTGGTGGGGCGAGCTGATCGAGAAGCTTCTGGGATGGGCCCTGGTGGGGGTGGTCGTTCTTGCCGGGGCGGCGGTCATCGGCGTGGCCCTTTTCTGCCTGTGCAGATACCTGCTGTCGCGTACCGGGCGAAGCCGGCCAGAGCCGCGACGCCGATGGCTCTTGCGCCTCCGGCCATGGACCAGCCGTCGCGCGGCCGCCCGATCGGCAACCGACTTCTATGTTCGACTCCTCGGCTGGGCGAGGCGCACCGGGCTGCCGCGCGCCGCGGCCGAGACGGCCTCCGAGCTCGGCACACGGCTGCAAGGCCGCTTTCCGCCGCTCGCCGCGGCGATTGCGGGGATCGTGAGGGCCTACAACGAGGAAGCCTATCGCGAGGTCGGGCCCGGCCCGGCCGGGCTGGCGGAGCTTGGCGCCGCCTGGCGAGAACTCCGGCGCGTCGCGCATTGGCCCGCGCGGCTCCACGCCTGGTGGACCGCGTCGGAAGAAGCCGGTCGGTCGCCTCTGCCCGCTCCCCATGCCTGGGGGACGGCAAGCCGCCGAAACCCCTTGACGCACTCATCTGTGGGCGTTAAGGTTACTTGAAATGCAGAGGAGCCGCTTAACGGCCTATTTCACGCCGCTAAGAGGGAGTATCGGGCGGGAGCCATGGCTCCGGCCCGCCGGCCGCATGGCCTGAAACGGGAGGACCGCAGAGGCTCATTGTTGGGCTCGGGTAACACGCCATAGGGTCGGATGGACTTGACCCGCAGCAAGCAGCAAGAATCCCCGGGCTCGTTCTAGGAAAGAAAGGAGAGAATCTCTTGGCGACCAATTACTGCTGTAACGTGAAAGTCCGCATCCCCAAGAACGTGACGGTCAACATCACCACGGAAAAGGATGATTGCGAGGTCGAGATGTCTTCTCTGGCGACCGCGTCTCCTCGGGAGATCGTCGTCAATCTGACCGGCGGACACTCCGCTGGTGTCGAGGAACAGGGGCAGGGCCGTTCGGTGATCGCCTATGATCCGCCGAGCATGCACTGCGAGAACTGGAATAAATAGCGGACCCAGGATCGACCGCCGAGGATTCATGTTCCCTTGCCGCCCCCCCGGGGGCGGCAAGCTCTTCCAGGGTGCAGGGTCATCCGGATATGCAAATAAGCATCGATATCAGACCGGTGGATCAGCCCCGCCAGGGTGGGAAGACGCTCGTGCGCAAGTGCGGCGTGCTCGGGCGAAAGGGCAGGACCCGACAGTTCTTCAAGCTGTTCGACATTGGCACCGGGAGAAAATACCGGGTGGGCCCCGTTGCTTTCGGGGTCTGGGAGCAGCTCGAGACAATCGAGAACGCATTCTGGCCCGAGGGGGAAAAGGAGCGCGCCATCGATGATCTGCTCAACGCTGGTCTGATCCATGACGGCACCCCCGAGGAGATGCCCCCCCTGCAGGTCGTCACAACCGACAACGAGAGTCTCGACTACGTCGATCTGCGCCCCACCGGAAGGTGCAACCTGCACTGCAGCTATTGTTCCTTCGACTCCTCTCCCCGTGACGACGGGTTCATGTCCGACGAATTGCTAGATACTGTCGTCAATCAGATCGACGCTCTCGGCATCCCCGAGGTCCACATCTCCGGCGGTGAGCCCCTGCTTCACCCCGGCCTTTTCGCATTGATCGAAAGGCTGCGTCCACGGCATCTCGTCTCGCTGGCGACCAACGGCACCCTCGTGGATGGAGAGATCGCATCCGCGCTGTCGCGGTTGCGGCTCGCCAACCTCAACGTCAGCCTCGATGGTCCCGACGAGGCGGTCAATAGTCTGACGCGCGGGCGCGGCTCCTTCGATCCGGCGGTGAGGGGAATCCGCTGCCTCATCGAAGCGGGAATCGACCCCACCGTCATCTGCACCGTGACTCGCTCCAACGCCCCTCACCTGCGCCCCTTTCTCGCCCTGTGCCGCGACCTGGGAGTCCGCAAGATCGGCATGAACCACCTCTGGCTCTGCGGCAGGGCGCTCCAGGACGCCGCCGGGCTTCCGACCGACGACGAACACGAGCGGATTCGGGAATCCATCCAGGACTGGCTGCCCTCGACCCGAGGGGAGATCTGTGTGGCCGAGAACGACCCTGTCCACTTGACGGTGGTGGACTATTCCTATCGCCCGATCCTCGCCCAGGTGTCGGCCTCACGGACTTCCTTTGCCTCCACCGACGAGGAAGGGTGCGGGTTGTTCCAGTGTATGGCGGGAGACTGGGCCCTCGGCATCCTGCCTGATGGGGCCGTGGTGGCATGTCCTATGGCGAAGGGCTTCCCCGTGGGCTCCCTTCTGACTCAACCGCTGGAGGAGATCTGGCTCGATTCCCCGCGCTTGAACTACCTGAGGGGGCTTCGTTCCATCTACACGAAGTCCATCGCGGTCTGCCGGGATTGCGACCATGCGCCCCGCTGCAACGGGGGCTGCCGCGCCAACGCGTTCAATGTCTTCGGTGACTGGCTGGCGCCCAACCCCCAGTGCCCCGTGGTCCAGGCGAAGATGGACCTGAGGGGGGGCGCCAAAGGGGCCCTGGATGGCAGCGCGGGCTGCGCAGGGTGCCAGCGGTGACGGAGGGCGACGGCTCCGGCGTGAGCGGGGGGGTGCGGACCATCTATCTGCTGGGAGCGGTCCCCCACCCCTCGACCTCGCTGGGACTCCAGTATCTGCGGGCCGCCGTGGAGGCGGCGCCGGATCTCCGGCAAGCCTACCGGGTGCGTGTTCGGACCGTCTGCCTCGACGAATGGAATCCGCTCCAGACGCTCATAGGGGCCGATCCCTCGATCCTGGAGAGCGAGATCCTGAGGGACCTGGTTGCCTGCGAGCCCTCCGTGATCGGCTACTCCCTGTACCCCTGGAACAGGAACATCCTGGTCTCCATCGCGCGGCAGGCCAAGAGCTTCTTGCCGGAAACGGTGCAGGTCGCGGGAGGCTGCAGCGTCTCCGGCCGCGGCAGAGCGCTGCTCGAGGAGAATCGCTGCCTGGACGCCGTGCTCGAGGGAGAGGCGGAGGAGACATTCCCCGCCTTCCTGCGCGCTCTGCGGGACAGAGGTCCCGTCGATGGCATACCCGGGATCACGTTTCGGAAAGGTGGCGGGTTGATCAGTGCGAGCCCCAATCCTGGACCCCGGGAGCTGGACCGCGTGCCCTCGTTCTGGTCGTCCTATGAGCCGCGGCCCGGCGAGGCGATCTACTACGAGGCCAGCCGGGGATGCCGATGGAAGTGCAGGTACTGCGACTTCCGGCGGCGACAGGGGATCCGCTGGTTCTCGCTTCCACGGATCAGGGAGGATTTCAAGCGGCTCGCGCGCCTGGCTCCGAGGCCGATCTACTTTGTCGACTCGGACCTGTGCGGCGACAGGAGACATGGGGCGAGAATCCTCCGTTTCCTGTTGAACGAAACGCAGGGCCTGTCGTTTGGCTTCGAGATGAATGCGATCAATCTGTCTGCCGAAGTCATCGCGCTCGTCTGCGAGCTCTTTGCGCGCCAGAAGCTGTTTCACCTCGAGATCGGGGTCCAGACGACTTCGCGTCGCGCCGGCGAGCTGGCCGGGCGTCGCTGGGATCCGGAACGGTTCACGGCCAATCTGATGGCTCTGAGGAGTGGCGCGCCGGGCATTCCGTTCAAGTTCAACCTGATCCTGGGTCTCCCGGGGGATACGGAAGAAGAATTCCTCCGCAGCGTCGACTTCCTTTCCCGCTTCAGGCCCTGCAGGATCCTGGCGTACCCGTTGCGCGTCATTCCCGGAACGGAGGTCCATCGCGACGCGGGTCGCCTCGGCCTGATCTTCGACGAGGAGTCGCCGTACCAGGTGTGGGCCACCCGGGAGATTTCGCTGGATGGGATGATCCGTCTCAGGAAGTTCGCCGCGCTGCTCGCCCTGTCATCCTTTGGTCACCCGGAGGGTCCCAGTGGTGTGGAGGTAGGAGAGCCGCCGAGCGTCTCTTCTGCGATCCTAGAGTGTATGCGTTCGGTGACACTGCCAGACGGCGCGTACGAAAGGATGGACGGGCGGTTGGCGGATGCCTGCCGAGCCTTCCTCCGGCGATCCGGTCTCTCCGGCGGACCGGCATGGAAAGAGGGGCCGCCCGCTTCAAACGGTCCGCTCGTGTTCAATCTGGACCTGAATACCTGACCCGTCGCTCAGTCCACCCCTCTCCAATTGGAAGCCCGGCATCCAGATCTCCAACCTGCGGCCCGCCCCAAAAAGTGAAGGGGACGCTCCCACCCTTGTCACCGGGTGCGATGTGACTCTGGGTGGCCTGACCGGGCCTCCGGAGCGCACGGCCCCCCAGCAGCGCCATCGTGATAGCGGATATCAATGACTCAGTCTGGGACCGAGATACCCAGGCGGGCTTCGACCTGGGGGAGCCATTCCGTGATGGGGATGTTCTGCGGGCACCTTGGCTCGCACTCACAGCAGCGCTGGCACTTGTCCGCGTGCTGGTCGGCGGGGAAGAACATGCGGTAGGTGCGCTGGGTCTTCTCCGTGTGGCCGTAGATGACGGTGTCGTTGTATAGCTCGAAGTTGCGCGAAACCTCCACACCGTTCGGGCAGGGCATGCAGTACTTGCACTGCGTGCAGGGGATGGGTTTGAGGCCCTCGTAGGCGGCCTTGGCGTGCAGGTAGAGGACGCGCTCGGTCTCCGGCAGACTGTTGGGCCGGCTGCGCGCGGCGCTGACCAGGTTCTGCTCTACCTGCTCAAAGGTGCTCATGCCGGAGAGGACCGTGGTGACGGTGGGCTGATCCCAGAGCCATTGCAGAGCCCGATCCGCAGGAGTGGTGCGGAGGGCGGAACGGGCCCAGACCTCCGCCACGGCCGGGGGCGGCTCTTGGGCGAGTTGGCCGCCACGGATGGGCTCCATCACAACCACGGGGATGCCCCGGCCAGCGGCGTACTCCAGCCCTTCCCGGCCGGCCTGGTAGGCGATGTCCATGAAGTTGTACTGGATCTGACATAGGCTCCAGTGGTAGGCATCCACGATCTCCCTGAAGAGCGGGAGCTGGTCGTGGAAAGAGAAGCCGAGGGCGCCGATCCGTCCATCGCGAAGCGCCCGCTCGGCGCGCTCCAGGATGCCGAGCTCTTTCATGCGGGGCCAGTAAGTCGCGTTGAGGTTGTGCAGCAGGTAGAAGTCAATGTGGTCTGTCTGCAAGCGGCCGAGCTGCCGGGCCAGGATCGTGTCGAAATCGTCGACGGATTTGACCTGCCAGGTGGGAAGCTTGGTCGCCAGCTTGATCCGATGGCGATAGCCGTCCCGCAGCGCCTGCCCCACCACCACTTCGCTCTGCCCGCCGTGGTAACCAAAGGCCGTATCCACGTAGTTGACGCCCGCGTCGATCGCGGTGCGGATCATGCGCACGACTTGGGGCTCGTCAACGTCGCCGGCCCCCGGACCGCGGAGCGGCAGCCGCATGGCTCCGAAACCCAGGGCGGACACCTGAAAGCCGGTTGTGCCGAATGGACGGTATTGCATCGAGTCTCCTCTCGGTTCGATTTTGACCGCGGCAGTATACGCTGCCAACGCGCTTCGAGCCAGCCGCTTCAGACGTGATTGCGGAGCATCATCTCTTTGGGGTGCGGGCTGAGATAGATTTGCTCCTGGACGTACGGAACACCGACCCGCGCGAGATGATGCTTGAGCAGGGTGAGGGGCACCACCAACGGGACGAGTCCGCGGTGAAAGTCGGCGATCACGGTAAGCAGCTCGGCCTTGTCCGCGGGGCCGAGGTCCCGCTTCAGATATCCCAGGATGTGCTGCAAGACGTTCACGTGTTTCTTGGCCGTGGCCTTGACCTTCAGACCACCCATGAACAGGGCGCCGTACCGGCTCTCCAACTCTCTAGGCACGAACGTCTTGGCGTCCGCCACCAGGCGCCCGAGCTCGGTGTAGTGCTTGGGGCTGTGGGCCATGAGCAGGAGCTTGTGGACGGTGTGAAAGGCCACCAGCTTGCCCCGCGTGAGGCCCCCGGCCGTCAGATCGCGCCAGCGGCGGTAGCAGAAGACGCGCTCCACGAAGTTCTCGCGCAAGGGCAGGTCGTGCAGCCGGCCTTCCTCTTCCACCGGCAAGAGGGGAAAGCGGTCCATCAGTGCACGAGCGAAGATGCCGACCCCGGTCTTGCTGGCCATCCCGCTCTCTCCGTAGACACGCACCCGCTCCATCCCGCAGCTCGGCGAATCGCTCTTCAGGATGTAGCCGCAGAGATCCATGCGAGCCAATTGATCCAGCCGACTCTTCGCCCAACGCCGCATCCCCTCGGTCTGGTCCCCGCGCGTCTTGCCGAGGACGAGGCGTGGGGCCGACGCATCTCCTATGAGCCGCAAGGTCTCGCGGGGTGTGCCCAAGCCCATCTCCACCTCGGGGCAGACCGACACCCATTCGAAGAACTGCCCCAGCGTGTCGGTGAGGTACCGGTCTCGCTTGTGGCCTCCATCGTAGCGGACCTCGTTCCCGAGCAGGCAGCTACTGATGCCCACCCGAATCGAGGTCTTCGCGCCTCCGCCCTCCATGTCACTCATGTGTTCAGCCCCCAGATGGCGAAGTTCAGGACCGCCGCGAAGCTCACCCACAGGAGATATGGGGCAAGCAGGATCACGGCCGCTCGTGAGACCTTCCAGGAGGTCACCAACGTCACCGCGATTGCGACCCAGAGTACCAGGATCTCGACGAACGCCAGGCCAGGCAATTGCAGGCCGAAAAACACGGCCGACCAGCCGACGTTCAGCACGAGCTGAACCGCGAACCAACGGAGAGCAAGCTGGCTTGCGGCTCGGCCCCGCCGCCAGACCATCCATCCGGCGACGGCCATCATGGCATAGAGTACAGACCAGACCGGGCCGAAGACCCAGCCGGGCGGGTTCCACAATGGCTTGGCAAGACCAGCGTACCAGCTTCCCAGGGAGCCCATGGTGAACAGCGAGCCCAGGCCCGCGGCGAGAAAGCACGCCAGGAAGAAGAGGCCGAGGGCCAGCACCCGTGAGGCCGGATTCTTGCGCGCGTCGTCGTGAAGCATGCCCACGCGCTACCTCAGGACCTTGGCATAGGCGGCCTCGTCGAAGCCGACGAGAAGCGTGCGGCCCTTCCGGAGCGTCGGGGCGCGCAGATTACCCGTCGGCCCGAGCAGGAGGCCGAGGAGCGCAGCCCGGTCCGGCTTCTCCTTTCGGAGATCGAAGTGCACGATCCGCTTCCCCTTGCTGGCGTAGATTTCGTCCACCTCTTGGACCAGCGCCAGCGCCTCCTTTTCCTTCAGTGTCGTCTTTCTGGCGTCAAGCTGCATCGCCGTCTCGACCTTGGCCTTCGCAAGAAACTCTTGCGTCTTGGCACAGGTCTTTCACCCGGGACGATGATAGCTCCAGTCAACGCGTGCCATGAGAGTCCCTCCTTCAAGAGTTGCGCTTCGGCCGCGCCGGCTTCACGGGTGCCTGCACGCACAGGTCCGGCCGGCCGGCCTCCACGCACCAGTGGTTGACTCGATCCACGTAAGGCGCGCCCTTGGTCTTCGTCTCCATCCCCCCCAACGACATGTACCGCACCTTCCCGAAGACCGGGCGCTCGAACCACGGGCGGTCGTGCTTGCCAAAGCACCAGAGGATGTTGCTGTAGGTGTTGGCGTCGCGACCGTCCAGGGCGAACTTCTCGTGCAAGCGAATCATGGTGGCCTGCGCCTCGGCGGGCGTCCGGCTCCACTCGATGATCTTCTTGCCCCAGTACATCCGGTAATAGCCGAACATCAGGCCGGTGGTCAAGAGCTCAGCCTGGATTGCGTTCCAGAGGTAGTCGTGCGTCCGGGCGTTCGCGAGCTCTTCCAGCGAGTACACGTAGGGTCGCAGGTCATCCGCGTGGGCGGAGAGCGTGGCCTTCGCCCACGCGGGGAGCGCGTCCAGGGATCGATGGTTCGGATTGAAGCAGCAGAAATTGTACCCCAGCTCTCTTCGCACGATCAGCTCTTCGAGGAAGGCGTCCCGGTCTGCCTGCGGGGCGTCGGTCGCGTCGCGCACCGCCAGGGCAATTTCCTGAACGGCGATCTGCCCCAGGTGAAGGTAAGGACTCAAGCGCGAGGTGCTGTCTTGGCCGGGCTGGTTGCGTGCGTACCCGTAGCTTCGGAGCGAGCCGGCGATGAACCGATCGAGCCTCCCCACCGCCTCCCGGTAGCCTCCGCGATACACAAGGGAGGGTGGAACGGTGTGGTCGATGGCGCAGCCGGCGATGAGTGCGTCGAGCGACTCGGCCGTCACGCGGGTGCCGGGGTGGTCGAGGCGAAGGTCCAGGGAGTCCCGGGTCGGGTGCGACTCCGGCACGGGCCGGAGGTGGTCGGGGAGCAACCGGCGCAATCGCGGGCGCAGCGTGTAAGCGCCGTACTGCTCGCCGGGGATCGCCGCCAAGGGCACGATGCCGCTACTCTCCACGGCCTGTATCGCCACATCCAACCGATCGGCGATGCGTCGGCTCTCGGCCGGGATGACGAAGGCAGGGAAGTCGTCGGTGACGACCAGCGCCGCGCGCCGAGCCAGGTCAAGGACGAGATCGCGCGGGTCCCCGTCGTTTCGGGACAAATGGAAACGATACTGGATGCCCCGCTTGGCGAACCGGTCGGGAAGCTCCGCCACGCCCTCTAGGATGAAGCGATGGGTTCGGTCGTTGGCGTGTGGAACCGTGTGGGAAAGCTCGTGATAGGCGACCACGGGCAGACCCAGTCGATTTCCGGCCTCGATGGCGGAGGTGAGGGCCCAGTTCTGCTCTGCCCGATGATACATCTGCATCCAGTACAAGACGAACTTCCCCCCCGACCGCTCCGGCCGGTCGTTGAGATGTCGGATTCGCTCTGGGGGGATGGGGACGTCCGTGATGCCCATTCTGTTCGCCTACTCCACTCGTCGGAGCAGATACCGCAGGGCGTCCTCCAGGGCGGGAAACCGGAAGTGATAGCCCGATTCCTGTAAGCGGACGGGCATGACCCGCGCGCTGGCCAACAGCAGGGCGTCGGCCATCTCCCCAAATGCCAGTCGCGCCGCGAACGGAGGAACCGGCATGAACGCGGGGCGCCGCAGGGCCCGGGCCAACAACCGAGTGAACTCGGCATTCGTCACCGGCGTCGGGGCCACCGCGTTCACCGGCCCCCGCAGGGACTCGGCGGAGAGGGCATGGCGGATCGCTCCGACCGCATCGTCGATGGCGATCCAGCTCATGAACTGGTCCCCGCTTCCGATCCGACCGCCCAGCCCCAGCTTGAAAGGCAGGAGCATCTTCTGGAGGGCGCCGCCTGCCGGACTGAGGACCATGCCGAATCGAAGATTGACCACCCGGATGCCTGCCTGGGAGGCCGGCTCGACGGCCGCCTCCCATTCGCGGCAGACGTCGGGGAGGAAGCCGCTGCCTGGACCACTTTCTTCGGTCAGCGTCTGGGACCCCCGGTCCCCGTAGAATCCGATGGCGGACGCGCTCACGAGGAGCTTGGGAGGGTTCGCCAAGCGAGCCAACGACTCGCAAAGGCTCCGCGTTCCCTCCACGCGGCTCTGCCGGATCTCCGCCTTCCGGGCGGGTGTCCAGCGCCCAGCCGCGATGTTCTCTCCGGCCAAGTGGACCACCGCGTCCACTCCGCCGAGACAAGATGGTTCGGCCAAGCCTCGCGCGGGATTCCAGGCGGTCTCATCCGAGTTGGCGGGTGTGCCGCGCACCAGGCGGGTCACGCGGTGGCCGCCCGCGGCAAGGAAGGGGACCAGAGCAGATCCCACCAGACCCCGCGATCCGCTTACGACGACATGCATGAAATAACGCCTCGCTCAAACCGCAACCGCAAGACGCCGGCCCGGTTGCATCCTGACACCTGGAGTCTACCACGGCAAGAACCCATCCTGAAATCGCTCCGTTGTGGGCCGAAGGGGTGGCCTCGGTAGGCTGACCACCCGCCCGATTGCCGGGCTCGAATGGTCCCGGGACCGCGCGTCCACCGCTCGCATGCGGGGCTTGATCTGGCGAGACTGGCAGCAGTATGATTGGGCCAGCCGAAGGCCCTGGGCCCGGTCCGCACCGCAGCGCGGGAATGGGGGAGGTTGCCGCATGAAGTCACGAAGCGGCGCAACGTCTTGCGGAGGAGGGAGCCATGAACCTGTCCATGGGAAACAAGAATGTGGTGGTCGGACTCGTGGTGATCATGCTCTTCCTTTCTATGACGTTCTTCATCGAGCGGACGGCCGCCGTGCACGGATTCCACGACCGGGCAGCCGCCGTCGTGCTGGACACCAAAGGCAGCACGGACCTGTTGAAGCATGAGATCACGGGCGTAAAGACGGGCCCCGCGTACCGGACTGGCGGGATCTATTTCACGAACTACTACCCGAACAACTATGTCCGCGTGCCGAACTCGTCGAAGGACGCCGCCTACAACATGCGGCTGTACGCCTGGCTCTTTGCCCTGTTCAACATCGCCATCGGCGTGATCGTAGGCCTGCAGACGAACGCCGGTTATGGGCTGCGTTCCACGGCCTCCTGGCTGGCGCTCGTGGGCGTGATCCTCTACCCGATCCGCGACTCCGTCTATTTCTGGGGGCGGTGGCTGAATCCGAATTTTAATCCCGGCGGGCCGGGGCCGGTGCTCTATCCCCTCATGTGGCTCGGCGGCAGCGCCATGTTTCTTGCCCTGCTCCTGACGCTCATCATCTTCGTGCAGGGGACGAGAGGCGCACCGGCAAGGTAAGGGCTTCAGAGGTCAGCACCTCAGAGATCAGTGGTCAGTGATCAGGGCCGCAGAGGGCCGAGCCGCAGAGGTGAGCTTCACCTCCTGGCTTTGTCTCTCTGCCCCCCCCTGGACGATTGTTCGGTTCTTCGATCACCCTGCCAAGTCGGGACTGCGCGCGCTTGCAATGCGCGGCTGTCGCCGTAGAATGTGCCATTGTTATCGAGAGTGGGGCAACGTGTCCCCTTGCTTGACGCCACACCCCCTGAACGAATCCGGCCCCGCGCCGAAGAATGGCGCTAGAATAATTAGTTAGATCTGGTATGACCAGTGGCCCGACACTTGCAAACTATGGAAACTAGAGTTTCAAAACCGCCAAAGTATTCGCGGGCAAATTTGCAGCGCCATCAGCGATGGCAGGGGGGCACCATGCACGAACTCGAACCGGTATTCAATCCTCGATCCATCGCCGTCATCGGCGCCTCCCGTCGGGAGGGGACGATCGGCCAGCAGGTTACCAAGAATCTGATCGAGGGCGGCTTCCCCGGGCCCATCTATCCGATCAATCCGGGGGCCACGGAAATCCTCGGACTGAAGGCGTATCCGTCCATCGGCGACGTGCCCGGACCGGTTGACGCCGCCGTCTACTGTGTGCCGGCCGACAAGGTGCTCGACGTGGCTCGCCAGTGCGCCAAGGTGGGGGTGAAGGGGCACATCGTCATCACCAGCGGCTTCGCCGAAGTCGGGAACAAGAAGGACGAAGAGGAGTTGAGGAAGATCGCTCGCGAGTCGGGAGGACGAGTGATCGGCCCGAACATCGTGGGCATCATGAGCAACCCCGGCAAGGCCAACGCCAGCTTCGCCCCCGTCCTCCCGTTCAACGGCAAGACGGCGCTCATCTCGCAGTCGGGCGCGCTGATCATCGCCCTGGACACCGTGACCTTTGTCCGCCGCTTCGGCGTCACGTCCATGATCTCCCTCGGGAACATGGCGGACGTGGACTTCGCGGACTGTATCGAGTATTACGCCCAGGACCCAAACACGAAGTGCATCGCCTTGTACGTCGAGGGGGCCAAGAACGGCTTCAAGTTCATGCAGGCCGGCCGCTGGGCGGGGAAGCCCATCGTGGTCCTGAAGGCCGGGGTCTCGGCCCACGGGGCCGCCGCCGCCGCGTCCCACACCGGCTCGCTGGCCGGCTCGGTCAAGGTGTACCAGGCCGCGTGCAACCAGGCCCACATGATCTGGGCGACGGATCTGGACGACATGCTCAACAAGAGCCAGGCTCTGGCCATGCAGCCCCCCCTCAAGGGGGATAACGTCATCATCATCACCAACGGCGGCGGGATCGGGGTGCTGGGCACGGATGCGGCCGAACGCCACGGCATCCCCCTCCAAACGGCGCCC
>Ga0182017_10002239_pt1 | contig 14741 bp, 25 predicted proteins | sample 712E3DmetaG_FD_120492 | JGI IMG/M metagenome (GOLD analysis project Ga0182017, IMG submission 120492) | Permafrost microbial communities from Stordalen Mire, Sweden - 712E3D metaG | ecosystem: Environmental > Terrestrial > Soil > Wetlands > Permafrost | place: Sweden: Stordalen | collected... | reverse complement strand
CACGGCATATAAGTAATGGCTGGGTTTGTGGGTTGCCAAGGGCAGTATTTCTTTTGTAGTTTCTGCCTCGGTTAACAATGAACTACTTCGAAGCCCGCCACTACTCATATGCCCATCGTTATGGCCAATAAAAGACAAAAACGACAAATTATGAAATATTTATCTGTTTTATTAGTCTTTATAAGTTTAAATATTTTCGGACAAACTACAAAGGATACAAGTTTTAATATAGAAAATACAATGAAAAATGGAGGTAAATATATTCTTCACGGAATTTTACGAAAGAAGAGTACAGTTGGGTATCGAAGCCCGTATTTCCTTGTCAATGAAACTGCTAAATTGTTTGAGCTCCGCGAATCAAGACAAGTTAATCGTGACTTATTGGACAAATTTGTTGATAAAAATGTTGAAATCAAGGGTTTGTATATTTTTATTCCATCGAGAAAGGCAGATTCTGGATCAGAAGCAGAATCAAGGTTTATCAATGGTATTATTCCAAGTATAGAGTATATCGAAGTTCGAAATATTCGAAATATGCCAAATAATTAGTTGTGTTCATATGTCTATTAAGGAAATAGAAATTACTGGCCATAACACAGTGTATAAGCCATAAGGGTGGCGCAGGTTTGCGAAGGAAAGTTCTCTCATCAGCCTTTGTTTAACTTGATAGGAGGTGGCTTCGAAACCCTTACGGCTCATACACTCACCGTTAGCACCAATACTAAAAAATGACAAACACACAGACATACATTTATTTATGAAAACAAAAATTACTATTCTTCTGATTTCTCTTTTAACAATTGTGCTTTTAAGTTTTACATTCAAAAATGAAATTGGCAATTGTTTTATTTCATTTACAAATCCAACTAATTTGACAGCATCTGCACCGGAAAGACTTCCCACAACTTCTGAAAAAGTCAGAACAGTAAAGACTGACAACGGGGAGGTTGCAGTTACTCGTATTGATGGTTATAGAGTTTTGTACAATAACGACAAGAAAGTCCCATTTGTAAATTTAAAGGTTGAGTTATCTGACAAAGATTCATACGACTCAGACCAAAAAAAACTGATTGACAATCTTAAGTATTTAAACTCTCATTCGGCGGGAATGGAAACTAAAAATCTAATTGAACTTGACTTTAATGGTTATAAAATTGTTGGACTAAGTCGGGGAACAATAGAGACAGGAAGTACCTTGGGGACTTTTATAATGTTTCCTGGAAATGGAGTTACTGTTTATTTTTATTTTAATAATCTTAAGCCTGAATTTAGAAACTTTGAAAGCGTTGATGACTATAAAAAACAACGTGACAAATTTATGGATGAATACACTAAATATTTGACAACTTGTAAGGATAAATAAGTACTGGTGCTAACATCGCATATATTTTATTGGGGTTGAAGTACTAATTTCAAGGGTTTTGCTACTATATAAATTACGTGTACCATGATAGTGAAGAGCTCCGAATTTCCCCAACAAAACATATGCGCAACGTTAGGCAAAATGTTGAGAGACCAACAGCGAAACTTAGCCATTAATTTTGTATCTTTACATGGTGGCTAAGAAAAAAACATATATCGATGCAATCATTGATAAATTAACAAATTCAATAGAAAATTCTATTTCTGGAGATATATTCGATACAGAAATAATTCTATTGACTTCCAAAGATAAACGGCACATTAAAAAGGAAGATTGGTTATTTGAGTGGAGTAAAGAGATTGGTAAATCGGATAGACAGGTTTATAAATTAGTTATACGCGATAACAAGACTATAATTCAGGGATTGATAAGTATATCCGATTTCAAGGATCATATATACATGCATTTGATAGAGAGTGCAAAATTTAATAAAGGCAAATCAAAAATATACCTGGGAGTACCCGGAAATCTTGTAGCATTTGCTTGTAAAATTTCATTTGATAAGGGATACGAAGGCTACGTAGGTTTTGATTCAAAGACAAAATTGATACAACATTATCAGGATTCATTAGGAGCTAAATGGTTCAAAGGTACACGCATGTATATTGATTCAATTGCAGCCCAAAAATTGATAAGACAATACTTTAAAGCATAAGGTCATGGGATTGATAAGAGAACCAAAAAATGTGGATTTCACAGTAATTGATAATCCATGGACAGATGAAGAAAGAATAGAGTTTAGTGCATTAATAAAAAAAGAAAAGGCTAAACACAGGACTAGAATTTTGACTTCAAAAAACACAAAGAAACACTTTGCCTAACACGCGGTATAGTTAATTGCCGGTGCAGTTTAGGTTTCAAGGTTTTAGCTCTTTTTTAAGTTTGTTGTAATCTGATAGACAAGTGCTTCGGAATCGGCAACTAACCATACCGCCAACGTTGTGCGACATTTAAAATATCATAGATGCGATGAAAAGTATTTTAAAAATTTCAATTATTATTTTGATTATATGCTCTTGCAATAATTATGTGGATAAAAAGACTCGTCCTGGAGAGCCAGATATTTATCAATTATCTTCTGAGGATATTGAGATGAATACTGCGATTGATAATGCAAAAAAGAGTTTTAATGACTTTATTAAAGCATTATCCAATCCGACAAAAAGTCAAAATGGATTTTCCATAAAAGTTCCATTCTCGACTGATAATGGGACTGAACACATTTGGATTTCAAAAGTGCAACTTGATTCTGGTAAAATGTTTGGATATGTCGGTAACGTTCCTGATAAAGTTAAAAATTTGACTTTAGGCCAAAAGGTAATTATAGATAAAGATAATATAAGCGACTGGATGTATTTAGACTCTAATTTTCTTGTCGGAGGATTTACTATTCGTGTCTTATATAATAAAATGACAGATACAGAAAAGAAACAATTTGAAAACGAAAATAAAATATATATAAAATAAACGTCGCACAACATCGGCTCATACGTAATGCGGGTTTCAGAGGTTTTCAAATATAGTTCTTTTTAATTATATTTGGTTATAATTTGATAAATAGTGCGATTAAATCCCGCACATACGCATAGCCGAGAACCGTTGGCGGTAATAGTAAAAAATGGCACTATCCGATATAAATAGTATAATTGAATGGATTCAGTCAGATATTCCTCTTACAAAGGAAATGTTTGATGAATATAAGCATTTGACTAGGAAAATATCTTCTTCGGAACAGATATTATTTCTAAAAAAAGTTGTGAATGAAATTCATAAAGAGAATGTTAAACTGCATATAAATGATTTAATTCAAATTAAATCCTATAGTTTAGAGGCTTTTCAAGAATTTGGGGAGCCCAAGGAGATTGATTATTCTTTGGATTTAGTATTACATACTTTAAATCTCATCCATAATCGAAAAACCTTTCCCGAAAATGTTAAGGAAGTATATGGATTAGTTAAAGATATTACAGATTTCATATGCGACTATTTACAAAATAACATTGACTATTTAACTAAGATTAACCTGTTGTTCGATAAATGCCCGGAAAGAACTGCTATTAAAAGTAAGTCTCCCGATGAATATTATGTGAAATTAAGAGGAAACAACTATAAAATATACAATATATATCAAGGGTATTCCATAAAAAATAAAAAGAAACATGGAAGTGGAGAGCTTATTCGTCATTTTAAAAAAGGCATTTATGCAAAAAAAAGTACTTGTATGCTTGAGATTGTTGAGTGTAATCCGAGACAACATGAAGATGATTATATCAAGTATGGAAATAATATAATTTTTGATAATAAAAAATATCCTTTTGAATGGAAGAAAGACAAGAATAATTATCTAATTACACCAGAGATTTCACCTGTAACTTCATGCGAAGGTAGGAAATCAGAAATTGCTTGTAATTTATCAAATTTGCCTTTTTGGTGGTGCTATGGTAGGAAATGTTTTAAAGCAAACCAGATAGATCATGATAATAATGATTGGAAGAGCTATTCATTAAGAGATTTTTTGAAGATTTTAAATTTACCATTTGATGAAGTAGGCTATTATATCTTCATAAGTGAAATTAATAGATTAAATAGACTTCTTGATAGAATAAAATGCAAAGAATGTGCAAAAATTTTGAGACCTTCAAAACAAACCAATTTTGGTTTTTATAGAGTTTCTCATTTTCATTGTAATAATTCAGAATGCTCACAATTCCATAAAGAAATTTATTTAACACATTGTTTAAATAGTAAGTGTGCTAATGTGATTGATGATAGGGTTGCTAAAAAATGCCCTAATGGTTTTATAATCTGCGATGTTTGCGGGAGTTGTTGTTCTAATGAACAGTTTGCTCGTAGAATTGATACTCTCAAAACAAATGGACAAAGCGTTCCTCAAAGTTTAATTGATATGTATAGCAAACGAGAAGGACACTGGGAAAAAACCGAATGTTATTGCTATAAATGTCAGAAGGAGATGGTCGAGGATAAAAATGGGGATTTTGTTTGTAAGGAATGCAACATAAAATATGACAGATATAATGCTTATGTTAGATTTTTAAAAGAATTTGAGAATGTCAGAAATATTAAAAGACAAAAAGAAATAATAAAGAACAAATAGAACTACTACCGCCAACACGCGGTATAGCCAATAAGGGTTTCAGTGGTATGCGAAGCTCATCACCCGCATCAATCTTTCGTCTCGGTTGATAGGAACGTCGCTCCGCAATCCCTTACTGGCCATACCGCCAACGTTAGCGATAATTTTAGATTCGATCAAACCTTAAAATTAATGATGAAAAAACTATTATTTCTAATATTGCTGTTCATACCATATAAAATAAATTGTCAAGTTTTGGTTTTCCAGACAGACTATACTTGGCTTGCAAAACCTAATGAGACTACAAAAAAAGTAGATGATTGGGGAACTGCTATTCCTCTTGACATAACAATAGTACTCAATAGTGATAAAGAGAGCATAACATTTAATTTTCCAACTAAGAGAGTCTATAAGATTCTCTCTAAACAAGAAAAAAAATCAGGGATTGATTTAGGGGTTAAATGGCATAGTTTTAGCTTCAATTGCATAGATAACGAAGGATTAGAATCTATTGTTACTTTTAAAATGTATGATAGCGGTCCTCATCTTCTATTTGTAGTATATGATAATGTGGTATATAAATTCCAAATGAAAAAGATAGAATTTTAATATTAACTTATAGCATCTTTAATTTCCAATAAATAAAAAAACTATCGCTAACATGCAATATAAAAAATTGGGGTTTTATAGGTTATTTAAAGGTTTCACCACTTATCAAAGTCTGTGTATCTTGATAGGGAATCGTTCCGAACTCCCCAACTTTTCATATTGCCACCGTTAGCGGTAAATTTAAAAACGGCCTGCGACATGATGATTCGAAAGATTTATTAATTAAGTATGAATGATTCTCAGACGACTATTTGCAATATTATTTTATCAGTTTTAGGATTGGATAATTTCCGAGATAATTATAATTCGCCGGGATATAGATACATTTTTGGACAAATTATTAGACAATATGCAGAAATTAATAATAATTACCAAAAGACCTGGAAACATATAGATTTATGTAGAGTACATCATAAATTTACTGTGAGAGCTGCAAATGTTTTAAATGAGAATCCTGATGCAAATGACGATGGTATTTGGCAATTATTACATTATGAGCATATTGTTCCAATAAGTCTATTAATTCAACAATTGGTGGAGTTAGAGCCTAATAATCTTAATTTTGAAAATGTTGCAGAGATTATGAATCAAAATGAGGTTATAATATTGACAAAAGAAGAGGCTCATGTTCTTGATGGTCGAATGGATAGACAATATCCTTTAGATGGCGGATATATAAATGGACAAGGAATGAGGGCAAATGGTACAAGAGAACAAAGATTAAATGCAATCAATGCTACTATTCATAATGATTATATTAATAACTCAATAAATGTGGGATAGTTATTATAATAATGATAAAAAAAATCTACCGCTAACACGCGGTATAAAAAATTGCCGGTTCAGTAGGTTATTCAAGGGTTGTAGCCCGCTTCAACCTTTGTGTACCTTGATAGGAAAGCGCCCGCAATCGGCAACTTTTCATACCGCCACCGTTATGGGCAAGGCAGAAAAACGCATCAAATTGATAATTCTATAAAAAAAATTATAAGATGTTTAAAGGATTTAAACTAGAGGACATAGATTTTGGTGAAAATCTGAGTTATTTTAAAAACTTGGGTCTTGGTCTATATGAAAATTATAACAGTCAAATAAAGAAATCCTTAAACTCATTTCTATTAAATGATAATTCATTGGATGGCTCTAAAATAATTAACTCATGGTTTCCGCAAATTAATGCACATATTTTCATATCTCATTCTCATAAAGATGAATCTAAAGTGATTGCTTTGTCAGGTTGGTTGTTTAAGACTTTTGGAATAAAGTCTTTTATAGATTCATGTATTTGGGGTTATGGTAATGAATTAATCCAGATATTAGATAACGAATATAGTTGGATGGACGAGGTTAATAAAATTTATTATTACAATAAAGTTCTTGATTCAGCTAGTCATGTTCATATGATGCTATCAACTACTTTAAATGCGATGATTGATAAAACTGAATGTTTAATTTTCTATGACACACCAAATTCAATAGAGCCATTCGAGACTATTGATAAAACATGCTCTCCGTGGATATATTCTGAAATTGCATTTTCTCAAATTGTAAAGATTAGATTACCAAGCAGGCTAAGCAAGGTTATTAAAGAAGAAAGGTATCTCTCCGCTGATGGTGCAGATCATTTTGAAAAAGCGCTTAAAGTAAAATATGATGTAGATTCATCACACTTAAAGGAAATAGATATTTCTACATTAATTGAATGGTCTAAATATTCTCAACTATCCAATGCTGAGGATGCTTTGGATAAATTATATGAATTAACTTTCCCAATAACTAAATTGCATGGATGAAAATAAGAGAAAACATTTAGAGTTCATTCAAGGAGTGATTACTAGAATGAATTCAAATTCATTCCTAATTAAAGGATGGACAATAACTTTAGTTTCAGCTCTTTTTGCTTTGGCTGCAAAAGATTCAAATTTAAATTTCGTATTAGTTTCATATATTGCAATTCCAACTTTCTGGGTTTTGGATGGTTTTTTTATTGCAACGGAAAGACAATATAGAGCTTTGTATAAAGAGGTAGCTAAGAGAGATGAGCTTGAAATTGATTTTAATATGGACGTATCAATCTACAAAATCAATAATTCATGGATAATTGGTATATTTTCAAAAACACTAATACCTTTCTATTGCATTTTTATCGTTACTACATTAATTATAATGTTTTTAATAAAATAGAAAAGCCCAGCCCATAACACGCGCTCATAAGCAATGGCGGGGTTTATACAGTTATTTAGCTTTCAATCTCGCATAAAGTTTTGGTATAGTTTGATAGAGAAGCGCTCCGAAACCCGCCACATGCTCATAGCGCAACACGTTATGGGCAACCGTAAAATTTGGATAATTAATAATTTTCAAAACAATGCATAGAATAATAATAAACAATAGACACATTACCATTTTAAGCTTAATTTTTGCTTCAATTGCATTTTTATCATCACTGGGATGGGTTTTTGAAAACAGAATTTTAATAGAAGTGAACTTTGCTAGTACAATGGTTTTCATTTTATCGAGTTTTGTGCTTCTAATTTTTAATGGAAGTACGTTGTATGATAAAAAGAATTTAATACTAATGTTAGTATTTCTTTTAATTCCAATAATTGGCTTTGGTGTACAATCTTTATTTTTAACTAGTCCTTTGATTCTTTTAGTGACTTCAATTATTTCCGATATTGGAATTTTGATTGTTTATACAATTAAATATTCCAATAAGTCTAGAAAAATCCTTCTAGATATTTTTAAATTATTATGGGTATATTTACTTTGTATCACTCATTTAACTTCATTTATTTTTAAATTGCAACACTGGCCTTATCAAAATGAAATTTCTAATCTGGCAGGAATTGGATATATTCCACTAATTATAGTTTTTTATGTTGATGGATTTAAAAATAAATATTTGCTTAGTAAAACATCAAATAATACAAATTAAAGAATTACTTAATAAACGGCAGCCCATAACACGCGCTATAGTTAATTGCCGTCGCAGTGCCAGTATCAAGGTTTTAGCTCTTATCAATGCTCGGTGTATCTTGATAGGAAAGTGCTTCGAAATCGGCAACTAACCATAGCGCCAACGTTAGCCACCATAAAACGTAAAATATAAAATATAGAATTATGAGAAAAAGATTATTGTTTTTTATTTTTGGATTAATGTCTATGATAATCCTACATGCAAAGAAAATAGATGGAATTATTATTTACAATAGTGATTCTATCTCCCATGTTACTTTTGACATCAAAGTGACTACGTTGCTACAAGAAATTGATTATAAGTCTCTTCAAAATAAAGTTAAATATTATAATTTGTCTAATAAAAAAATTAAATTAATACCAGACCAAATAAAAGAAATTCAATTTAAATATGAAGGTGAAGATGTAAGAATGATATCTTGCAAGGATAATCTTAATCTAACCTCAAACAATTGTATTCTTCTTAAAATAAAGATTGATGGTAAGTTAAAATTATATACGCACTATGCGTCACAGGGTCCTGTGGGGATGTATACAGGTCCTGGTAGTAAGTGGAGAGGAAACTCCGGTGATGTAGAAATTTTTACTTTGCAAAAGAAAAACGGGAATTTATTTAGACCACGATTGAGGCATTTTATTGAAGATATGAAAGAGTATTTATCTGATTGTCCCATCTTAATAGAAAAGATTGATAAAAAGACATACACGATTGATTCTATTGATCAAATAGTTAAGGATTATAATAGTTGTACAAGTAAGGAATAATAATTACGGTGGCTAACATCATATAAAACCAATAGCGGTAGCGGTGCCAGTTTCAAGTACATTACTTCTCTTTTAGGGTTGTACCGCTTGATAGGATTTCGCTAAGAAATCCGCTACTGGTCTTATATGTAACGTTGTGCGCTATTTTAAAAAAATGATCATCGATGACAGAAAGAATATATTATACTGATAAAGAAATTCTTGATACAATCAATACAGTCTTTGACTTGATTGATGACAAAAGCTGGTATCAACTATATCAACATAAGATTGACAAGACCTTTTGGCGACTTGACAAATGGGATAAATATCAAGAACAATTTTTTGTTCGTCTTGATACTTCAGAGAGCTGGACGGACTTTGATGACAAAGAATTACGTATTGATTTATTACTCAGAACAAGAGGAGTCTCAGATAAGAAATGTATTTGGAACGGTTGCGATAAATTAACACTGCAAGGACTTGTATATTGTGAAAGACATGCATATAACGAAATGGGAATTAGAAAGTGAATTTTGAGGATTTTAGAGCTGAAATTGAAACAAAATTAAATTCAATCGTTGAATTCGAATTAATAGAGTTTCATTACTTACATTATTGTTTTGGTAATGGGATACTAGCTTATAGAATAAAAGGAAGAATTCATAAATTTATATTTGACGGTAGAGATAATATTCTAACTTGGTTGATAAGTAAAGACCATCAAAAATATTCCGATGTCAAATTGACTGAATATTTCAGATTTAGTGGACTGAATATTAATGAAGAAGAATTATTAAAAGGAATAAAAAACAGCGCACAACATGCAATATAGCCAAAAAGGGGTTTATCGGTTAGGGAAGTTCGTCACCCGCAACAAGTGCTGTGCGGGCGGATAGATACCGACTTCGCATTCCCTTTCAGGCCATATTGCGTTCCGTTGGGCAACCATACTGAAATAAACAAATAGAGTTATGAGAAAAATTTATTTTTTACTTAATATTATTGGATTTATTTTCTGTTCATGTGTTCAGAAAGTTGAATTTAATAAAGAACTTGCTACTGAATTGAAAAAAATGGCTGAGGTTGACCAAATAGCTGCTTATATTCCACAAGGAAAATATTTGGAGCTAAGCCAAGACCAATGGAATAATTTTAAAGACAGTGTTTTTACGAGCAATAAAATTAGGTTGAAGGAGATTTTTAAAGAATTTGGATACCCTGGATTTGATTTGGTTGGAAAAGCTGGCGAACAAGATTTTTGGGTTATGGTACAACACTGTGATAAAGATTCAGAGTTTCAAAAACAAATTTTAAAAGAGTTGAAAAAACAAGTGGATAAAAAAAATGCAGACGTTCATAATTTCTGTTTACTTTCTGATAGAGTAAATATTAATTTAGGTAAGAAGCAAATTTATGGAACACAGGTGACATATAATTCACTTGGACAGGCCACTCCAATAAACTTAGATGACAGTATAAACGTAAATTTGAGAAGAGTTAATGTCGGTGTTGAACCTCTTGAGGAATATTTAAATATGTTGACATCAATGCACTTTGATATGAATAAGCAAAGTATGATTGATGATGGAATTAAAGAACCCAATCTTTATAAGATAAAAAAGTAAATGACAATAAGAAAAGTACAGTTGCCAACAATATATAAAAACCAGCTGGGGAAAGTACCAAAATGGAAACTAATTGCATATATTTAAAGGCTAAACGTGGTGATTGGGAACAGCTTCGGAAATCCAGCCGGTTCTTATATTGTACGTTATAGGCAAGCATAAAAAACGCTCTGAACATAATGACTGATTGAAATGACAGCAAAAGAAAAACAGACTGAATTTATAAAAACACATTTAAAACCGATTCTTAAAGCACAAGGCTATCAAACCTCTGGACAGACTTGGTGGAAAGATAAAGGTGATTTTTTTAACGTTATAAACCTTCAAAACTATTCTTGGAATTCTAAGGATAGTGTTGACTTTAGATTTAATATAGGAATTGCACTAAAAGTGACAGTTAAAGACCCTCAAAAAAAGAAAGTTTCTTACAATGATCTGACAACACATCTTGACGAAGGAACATTCTTGCCAGATAGGAAAAATAGAAAATATGGAAATAATCAGGGATATTCTATAACTGAAGAAACTGAACTCTTTGATTTTTGTAAGACAATAAAATATGATTTCGAGAACTATATTCTTCCTAAGTTAGATGAACCAAGGAATCTGCAAGATTTAATAAGGTTTTATGAACCTTTTACTTTCTGGGCAGATAACTTGAAAAAACAGATTTCAGAATATAAATTAATTGAAAAATAAAAATGCCTGCCTATAACACAGGGTATACAACATGCGGGGTTTCAGGGCAATTTGCAAGTTCAGAGCCCGCTGGAAAAGTTAGTAACGGGTGATAGTGAATCGGTCACGAAGTCCCGCACGCTGCATACCCTCAACGTTGTGTGCAAGCCAAGAAAAATACAGACTATGAGTGATGACAAAATATATATTCAATTACTAGACGGTTCGACCGCTTGGGTGCCCATTGACGCTAAAAAAGTTGCAGATAACCAATATGAAATACTAGAAGATAAGGAGTATACTGACTATATTGACCCACTCTACCTTCACGAATTTTATCCTGGAGATATTGTTGAATTAGGATTTCATACCTTTGTTGACGGGACTACTGGACAAGTCGCAATAAGACTTATCAGAGAGGGTCAATGGCCTGATAGGAAATACAATGTTTTTAAATTCAGGGCGACTATTGGACAATTGGTAAAAGATAAAAAAACGGCAGATTTTTACCAGATAGAGATAGAAAGAGTAAAGAAAGAAAACTTAAATGGACAGTTTTTCTATCCATCACTTATTGACACGACTGAAAAACTCGATAATTTGATTAAAAATAGATAATATAAATGGCCAGCACACAACACAGGCTATATACAATGCGGGTTTTAGAAGGTTGCTAAGGGAAGTGCTTTCTATTGGTTTAATTGTATATTGATACAGAAGTGCGATTAAATCCCGCACTGTACATAGCCTCAAACGTTGGCGGCAAGGCTGAAACATCCTTACTATTAATAAAATAAATAACCTTAAATTATTAAGCTATGAAAAGATTCTTAACAATTTCAGTAGGATTATTTTTAATAAACAGTATTAACACATTCTCTCAAGACATGAGAGAGGGATTAGAGTATAAATATGACATTACAAAAGTTGTAAACGATACCTCTATAACTTATTATGGCTGGGATTTTAGATTTCTAATGTTTAATGACCCAAAATTTCCAGACGCGAGAGATGTTACTTATAAACTATTACCTGGACTCAAAGGTATTATTGACGATAAATGTGGCCCTGATTTTATTAAAAAGAAATTTAAAAAGAATCATTTCGTTTATGACTCAAGAGCAATTCAATCTTTACTTAAAAATGTAGATGAGAAAAGTTTTGTTGATGTATATAGAGAACCTTTATCAATAGATTCAGTTCGCTCAATTGTAAAATCTTATCCAATAAAGGGGAAAGGATTAGGAGCTGTTATTATAGCAGATGAAATGAGGAAACATGATATAACAGTAACCGCATATGTGACTATTTTTAGCATGGAGTCAAAAGAGGTTTTGTATGCTTGCAAAATTAAAGGAAAAGCAGGAGATAAAGGAAGTGTCGCAAGGTTCTATGGAAAAGGTGTATTGGAGATTATGTCAATTTATTGGAGCTACTATAAAAAATTATACAAATAAATTTTTGTCAAGCTTAACAAAATAAAAGAATACTCCTTCGACCCAATGAAACAGTAAAATAAAACAACCCAGCCGCCAACGTTAGCGGCACGGTTAAAATGGTCTCCTCGCATTATGATTAATGATAAAAAAGACATACATCATGAAAAAGCTAATTTTAGGAAAGTACAGTAATGGGGAAAAAGAATTTGATCTAACTAAAGTTGAAAATGGAAAAGCTCATTTATATTCAAGTACTGGTGTTCCATTTTTACGAGCAAAAAAAGGAGAACATATTGAAATTGGAGAATCTAATTTAATAAGTTTTCTTGATAGAGGATTAGACGACTTTGCTTTATTAATTGATTAATAATCATGATTAGACATTGAACTGAACCGATTTTTAGATATGTCATATGAATGATTTATGCAGTTAACTACTAACCAACAACACATGAGTCAATACCAGTTAAATCTTTCTTATAATGGTAAATCTATCAAAATTGAATTGCCATATGTTGATAATACTTCAATAGTGATTGAAAGCTTTGCACCATTTCCGATAAACGATAAATCAAAACGTCTTAAGTTTACTACGACCATTATAGATTTTGAACACGATATTCGTATTATTCTGCCGTCAAATGTTCAAGGTAATCCTTTTGACAATACAATAAATAATTTACAAGGTTTAATACAAGAACATTTAAACGAGTATAAAAGTTTGTTACCGGGTGATTTTTTCACTTATATTAACGAGGCTGTTTTTTTAACTTCAGTTCTTTACAAACAGGCTTTTAATGAACCTTTCTCCGATGCTAAAGGTGAAGCGTATTTTGCAGTTATTTTTAAATTAATGTGGAGTGCTTTTACTCCTGAGATGAAAGATTTATTTATTAAACAAAGCGCACAAGACCCTTTGACAAATTATATTTTAGGGAAACTTACATAATGTTAAAATAAGCCCAGCCGCCAACATCGTATATATTTTATTGGGGTGGAAGTGCCTATTTTAATGGCATTGCTACTATTTAAGGTCTTTGTATCTGGATAGGTAACTATTCCAAAATCCCCAACAAAACATATACGTAACGTTACATGCCATTTTAAAACCGCCACTTTTAATTTATAGCACGAAATGTTGAAAATTTTTAGGAGGAAATCAAAACTCACACCGATAGAGCTTCATGTTGCGGGATCAACCGTCCAACATAAAAGTCCATTTGAAAGTCTTGAGATTCCCTTTATTGTTGAAGAATTATCCAAGGATTTTATTGATAAGTGGATAGTTCCTTACTATATGACTAACTTTACTGATGATAATCAGTTTGATGATAAATTCAATAAAATAAAAAATGAACTAAATCCTTCTATAGTTAAAAACTTACTTGGATTTTATGATTGGAGATCAAGGATTGTTGGAGCAACTTTTACTTCAATTATGGATTATAGGGAGTTTGAAGAGACCATTGGAATTCATTTGCTAAAAAGTGAAGTTTGTTATGCGGGAGAAGGTTATTGCATGACTTTAGCATCTTTAAATACTGATAAATCTATTGAGTTTCTAAAAAAGTATTTGGATTATTACTTGATTAGGAAGGATTTATGGTATGACCAGAAAGATGCGATGGCTGCAATTAATTGGTTGGATAAGATAAATAATACAAATATTTTGAATAGTTTTATGGATCAATGGAAATCTTTTGTTTCAGATAAGCCATACTGGAATTTAGATTCTTCGATTGACTATTTTAATAAAAAAATGACCAGACTAAATGAAATAAAAAACGGCATGTAACATCATGTATAAAAAATTGCCGGTTTATTGGTTATTTAAAGGTTTTCTCCCGCAACAAGTTCATTGTATCTTGATTGGGAATCGCTCCGCAAACGGCAACTTTTCATACATGTACCGTTGGCAGCAACCCTAAAAAAGACAACTTCTGCAAGATATAGGATTTGAGAATATAGTTTTAATCACTAGCGTTGCGTTTTAATTAAAACAAAGTCAATTGGTTACATTGATCATTAATTTCAATATAATTAGCCCCAAAATTTAGACAACAAGTATCATTAGAAAAATTAATAAACTTGTTGTTATGAAAAAAAGAAAAAATTACACATCAGGATTTAAAACGAAAGTGGTTCTT
>Ga0182017_10002238_pt1 | contig 14745 bp, 10 predicted proteins | sample 712E3DmetaG_FD_120492 | JGI IMG/M metagenome (GOLD analysis project Ga0182017, IMG submission 120492) | Permafrost microbial communities from Stordalen Mire, Sweden - 712E3D metaG | ecosystem: Environmental > Terrestrial > Soil > Wetlands > Permafrost | place: Sweden: Stordalen | collected... | reverse complement strand
GGCGTCGCGTCAGCTTTGGCGTCCACCGTGACAGTTCCCCCTGCGCCACCGGTTGCTGTCCCGCCGGTTCCGCCCGTGGTCGCGCCGCCGGTTCGGACGCCGCCGGCTCCGCCCACTATCGCGCCGTCCGTTCGGCTGCCGCCCGTGCCTTGGTCCACGGGCAGATTCGTGTCGCCAGAGAATGGAACGTCAATCCCGCCATCCCCAGACGAGGCTCCGTCGGCCACGGCCCCCGCGTCGAGCGCGACGTTTCCCGCCGCTCCGTCCGTCGCGGTCCCGCCAACTCCGCCCGTCGTCGACAGTCCGTCAATCCCGCCCGTCGCCGCGCCATCTGGCGCGGCACTGCCACCTGAACCACCAATCGCAGCATCAGGGCCGGCTGCCCCGCCGCTGCCCCCGGTTGCCACGTCAGCGGACGCCGGGCCGTCCTTGGCGCCGGCATCCTTGTGCCCCTGCAAGGGTGAGGTTAGGTCCACACAGGCCGCGAATAGAAGGGTCGCGGCGAGTGCTTGCGGGACGGGGGCGAAAGGGCGAGACAACTTCGTTTACGATTATAGTAGGAACGCAACGCGCAGGGAACCTTCTATGTGTTCCTTCTACGAATTCTTCGGGTACGCAGATGCTCTTGGGCGTTGACCTGCCCGCGCCAATGGGCAAGATCACCCCGCTTGGCAGGGCGGAGGTGGACGATTCCGCCACGGTGGGTCACGACGGGGCGACGGACGGACGGCCAGGCAGTCGCCCGATGCAAGAACACAGTAGTTTGCCGGGGTGGCGAAATGGCAAACGCGGCGGACTTAAAATCCGCTATCGCGAAAGCGACCTATGGGTTCGAGTCCCATCCCCGGCACCTCACCTTTCCGAGCCTTCCGGCGCGTCTGTCACTGAGCGGGCCTCACCGTTCTTGATGATGCTTCGCCGGATGAAATGGGGTCTCCGCTTGGATTCTTCCAGAATCCTCCCTATGTATTCGCCCAGCACCGCGATACCCAGAATCTCCACCGATCCGAAGAACATGATTGCCAGCAGAATGGTGGTGACTCCCCGGGGCGCCAGGCCCGGAAAGAAGACCCGCAAGGCGACGTGGATCGCTTCGAGAATTATGCTGCACACGAACAGCAAACTGCCAAAAAAACTGAGCAGCGAAAGCGGCAGGTAGCTGAAAGAGAGAATGCCCTTCTTGGCCCACCCGATGTTCTTGAGAAGGCTGTTGGTCGTGCGGCCGAACATTCGCTTCGGGCGCACATAATCCACGCCGGTCTGTTTGAAACCGACTGAAGCGCGGATTCCGCGGAGAAACACATCGCGTTCCGGGTATTGCAGGATGGCCTTGACCGCCTTGCGGTCGATCAAAGAGAAATCGCCGGCATCGTGCGGGATGGAAAGGTACGAAAACGCGTCGAAGATACGATAGAACAACTTATAAGCAATCCGCATTGGCCACAGCGCCTCCCGCCTTACCCGTCGTCCGTAGACGACGTCATAGCCTTCCTTCCATTTGGCGACAAACTGGCTGATGATTTCGGGCGGATCCTGGAGATCGCCGTCGAGAAGAACGCAGGCATTCTTGCTCGCGATGCCCATGCCGCTGCGAAAGGCCATCTGCGAGCCGAAATTGCGGGAATGGGAAATGCCGACCACGTGGCGATCCCGGGCGCTGAGTTCGCGAATGACTTCCTCGCTGTTGTCAGGACTGTTGTCATTGACAAATATGATCTCGTAGTCGACCTTGAGCTCCTCAAAGGTCTTCGTCAGGCGCTGGTACATGATCGGGATGGCCTGGCCGTCTTTGTAGCAGGCCACAATGGCAGAAACGCTGCGCTCTTTGTCCAGCCTGAATTGCTTGGACGATCTCTGGTATCGGTCCTTGTCGTCCAAGCTGCGGTACCATTCAGTGGTGCGCACCAGCCCCGCGCGCAGATCCGTCCGGGCCTTCCATCCCAGAACCTCGGTGGTCTTTTTCTGGTTGGAGAACCAGTCCGCGAGGTCCCATTTCCGCTGCTCCATCGAACCGAAGACCGGCTGCAGTTTGATGGAAAACAGCTCAGCGGAGGTTTGGGCGACCTCGGCGATCGTCGTCTTGTTGCCGCTGCCGATGTTGAAGGATTCGCCATAGTGAGACTCGCGCAGGTTGAGAGCCGTGTCGACATATGCCTCGGCGGCGTCCTCGACGTAAACGAAGTCCCGCGAGATGCCAGCACCCACGAACGGCGGATAAGTGCCCTCCAATCCGTGCTTGACTACGGCGGGGATGAGACGCGACGAATCCTCGAGCGGGCCATAGACCGAGAAGAGGCGAAGGTTGGCGCACCGGAGCTTCTTCTTTCTGCCGTAGAATCGGATGAGGTTGGCGCAACCCACCTTGGAGACGGCGTAATCACTGTTGGGCTGAGGAAGATGGTCTTCTCTGGGGCCGGCGAGGTTGTCGCCATATTCGGATGAGCTTCCCGAATGCACGTAGCAGGCGATTCTCATGCGCTCCAATTGCTGGAGCAACTTGGCCGTCAGATTAAAGTTGGTCCGGTAGATCAGCTCACTGTCCGATTCGAAGGAATAGGCTCCATACGCCACACAATTGAACACCGTTCGTGGCGTGCTTCTCTTCAAGACGTCCTCCAGGTTTGCATCAACCAAGAGATCCGCCGCGACTAAATTCTTGTCGGGGACCCCGGCAAGACGCCAGGCCGGCGTATGAAAGATAGTGCCGACCACGTCGTCACGCTGCCTGAGCAGCAGGTGGAGAAGGTTGGCTCCGATGAATCCGCTGGCCCCGAGAACCAGGATCGGTCCCTGAAGTTGCCCTATCTTCGACTGCAATTCTTGATTGGCCATCACGGCTTCTCAGTCAAGGCGAGGATGGACTGCGGGTCAAGTCCGCATTCTTTCCGGTGGTAGTTCTGCGAGCCGTAGAATCCCGATGGGTAGCCGAGCGCATGACGGTGCGAGAAGTGCTGGGGTGCTGCTCCGCGGAGCAGAAGGGCATAGGCGAGAGCCTGACCCGCCCCGCCCTCGGCCACGTGTTCCTCCACCACGACAAGGTGTCCAGATCGCTGGATGTCCTCGACCAACGCAGCGGGGATCTCGTCGGCCAGCACGGGGAGTTCGGACAACACCCACAGAGTGGGGCGGATCTCGGTGGGCCTTTGCATGGCCGCACCCAGAATGCCGCCAGCCAGCGGACCGACGATGATCAAGGTAGGCCCGCCGCCCACCAGAAGCCGGCGCCAGGACGCATAGGCCGGCAGCACAAAGTTTTTGGGCGTCTCGTCACTGCCGAGGCGGAAATAGGCGGGACCGCCGGCGCGGGCGATGCGTTCCGCCGCCACGGGAACATCGGCAGCGAAGGCCGGGACGTAGACCTTGAGGTTGGGCAGGCCCAGCAAGGCGCCGTAGTCTTGCAGAGCGTGATGGGTGGCCCCCATCACCCCATAGGCGTAGCCTCCGCCATTGCCGACGAGAAACACGGGCAGTTTGTGGAAACAGACGTCGTTGCGTATTTGCTCGAAGGCGCGGGCGTAGATGAACGGAGCGATGCTATAGACCCAGGGCCGGAATCCCAGGCGAGCCATTCCCGCGGCCACCGAAACCATGTTCTGTTCGGCCACGCCGGCGTTGATGAACCGCGCGCCGGCCGCTGCGCGCACTGGCTCAAGCGCCATGAATCCGAGATCGCCGGTGAGAAAAGCGAAATCCTTGTCCTCGCATCTTCGCACCAAGGCTGCCGCCAGGATTGTCCTCACCGGCGCTTCGCCTCCTCGACCGCCTGCGCATATTGCTCCGCCGACATGGGCAAGTAGTGCCACTCCATGCGGTTTTCCATGAAAGAGACACCATGCCCCTTGACGGTTCGCGCGACCACGGCCATGGGCCGCACCGGCATTTCGACGGACAGAGCATCCCGAATGGCTTCGGGGTCATGCCCGTCGATTTCGCGAACTTCCAGACCGAAGCCACGCAGTTTGTCGGCCAAACACCCGAGATCCGCCACCTCGGTCGTGGTGCCAAAGCCCTGCAGCCCATTGAGGTCGATGATGGGTACGACCGCAGCGAGCCCATGGTGGGCGACAAAGATCAGCGATTCCCAGGTAGATCCCTCGTTCCACTCACCGTCCGACATCAAGCAGAAAACGCGTCCGGGCTGCCCCCGCAGTCGCTTGCCCAGGCCAAGCCCGGCCGACAGCCCCAAGCCGTGACCGAGACTGCCGGTCGCAAAGACGATATCCGGGATCGCATCGGCCTGCGGATGGCCCACCAGCCGGGTGTGATCCTTGTGAAACTGCACCAACTCCTCGTCGGACAGGCGTCCCAACGACCACAGGGTGACATAAAGTGCGCCGGCCGCGTGTCCCTTGGACAGCACGAACAGATCGTCCTTCCCCATCACGCGGTGGTGCAGGGTGAGGAGCAGATCGAGCGCGGACAGGTTGCCCCCCAGATGTCCAACCCCGCTCTCATAGTGCATCCGTAGCAGACGTAGCCGAGCCCGGCGGTGCAGCTCCTTCACGGCGACCTCTTGCTGAGCATCCGGTGTCGTCACTCTATTCTCCGGATCGGCCACGCAGCTCACGCCGCCTCGGGCCAGAATGGGCCCGGCTCCCCAGCGAGGGTCGAAGGTGGTTTTCTGCGCCACACGACAACGATTTCATACCACGAAAGCCAAGCGAAGAAGAACCGAGACTGTCGCCCCGGTCACCGAGGAGAAGCATGATCTCGTGGGTGACGGCGGGTCACCCAGTTTTCCCATTTGGCTGAATTTCTGTATATTCCCGACGCACTTTTCATGAAGTCGCTTTTCCATCCCATTCTCCGCATCCTGGGAATCGCGCTAACCCTCGCGCTTGCTCTGCGCGCTCTGTTTTTTCACTTCGCCCCTTGGCTGTGGGCACCCAAAACACAGCGTCCGCTTGCTCCAAGTGCCAGGCCAATGCAGACCGCTCGACGGTGGGGATCACGACGCTTGCTTCGGTCTGCCGGAACGCGCCAAACTTCCGCGTGCCGGTTGTCGTCTTGTCAATCGCTCCGCTCGTCTAGGCGAGAAAGGTCAGCAATCTCTCCCTGGTCTGGCACTTCGGTCCCGAACCGTCACGTCGTGGCACTGTCGCCTCCGCCGTGGCAACTCCAAGGAGAGCCAACGTGATTCGGATGCCAGGTCCCATTGCGATCTCCGCGGCCGTCGCGGGGGCGACGATATTCGGATTCGGCCTGGTGTTCTTTCGCGTACCCCGGTCCGCGCTGAGTGGAATGAAGCGACTCTACTTGTCTTGGCTGTGTGGAACCCTGGTGTGGCTCGCCTGTCTTGCCCACCAACTCCCCGACTGGGGCGCTCTTCCGCGCGGAACAAGGCCGGATCTGATCTGCGGGGTACTCGTTCTCTGCTGTTTCATCTGGAGCAGCTACTGGTTTGCCAACCTGGGGGGTGGATTTCGCATTCTGATGCTGCTTGACCTGGCAGACGCCCGTCGCCCGATCACGCTCAGCCAATGGATGGATCGATATGGAAAACAGCGTGGAATGCGGGAATTCCTCAATGACCGCCTGCGTTCCATTCTGCTCCCGCTCCATCTCGTCGACTTGGAAGGTGATCGAGTCATCTTGACCCGGCGACGCGGCCGTCCGCTGGCGCGCCTGCTCGGCGTTCTCTCTTTGCTCCTGCTCAAGCGACCCCGATGATTCTGCCATCTTATTTCTTGGCATTGCTGGCCGCCGCGTTCTATTTCGTTGGATTCGTCGTGATCCATCGATACACCTCGGCCAAGTGGTTCACCCTGGAGGTGCTGTTCGGTGGCCTGGTTGGCTTGGCGGGTTTGGGCTTGGGTCTGTGCTTCGTGGCAGGGTTCCGCTTTGAACACTACGCAGCAACCTACGGGATGCTTTGGTTCTGCTTCTTCTTCGTCTCGGGAATCTTCTACGTATCCGTCTCTGCCGCAATCGTGCGCTACCTGGCGAAAAGGCCGCATTTTGCTGCATCTATCGCTGAGGTCTATCAGGACTGCATCCAGGCTCCATTTCTCGAGCGTGCGCGTTTCCTCGCCAGAGTTGGCCAAGCCGACCTGTCGAACCAAGGCGAGGATGGTCACGAAGTTCGCTACAACATTTCACCAGCGGGCAGCAAGAACGCAGCCAGAATCCGCCGAATCCAACGAATATTCGGGTTCGACGCCACAGGCTACTACTCCGTCCCGAACGACCAAGAAATGCGTGGGGACGGACGCCGCCGGAACATCGGCGAGCCCTCGCACGAATTCGTGAGCATCGCGGGTAGTGCGGTCCTAGGCTTGGCCTTGGCCGAAACCTGTGTATCGCACGGGGTCCGCCTCGCCGGACGTCCTGTCTGGGCAAGCATCATCGCTGTGCTGGTGCTGGGCGTCCTCTTCTTCTTTGCCACCCGTGCCGTGGTTTCTCAACTTCGCTCCCAGGCCGGGCGCGACCCCGCGAGCTGGGCACTTTGGGCGCCGCTGGCGGTGGTCATGCTGCTCGCTCAACTGGCAGGCGTGCGCTACGGCGCCCGAACCTATGTATCGGATTGGGTGGTACTCCTGGCCACGAGCTGGGGCGTCTTGTATGCCCTGTGGACGACACCGATCCGCAGCCTGTGGCCGCTGTTTCTGCTGTGGATCGCCGGTGTCTGCATCTGGTGGTGGGCGGGAGGAACAGGGCTGCTGCACATCGAGGCGGTGGACCGCTACTTGCCTGGGTATCTGAAACAGCGCCCCTGGCTGGACGCCTTGTTCGATCCCCTGGTCGAATTTGGCAATAATCGCTCCCGACCCGTCAGTCTGGTTTTCGACTTCATCGACTACCGCCTGGTCCAGGCGAGCATTCGGCTGGGGTATCCCCACTTCAAGATGGTGACCTATCCCGCATTTGCGCTTGCCTGCATGGGATCGGCCTACTGGTTCTTCGTACGCGACCTCAGACTCACCCGGACCCTATCGCTTCTGCTGTTGACGCTCTTCCAGAGCGCACCAGCCATGGCCTTTCACCCGTTGTACCGTTCGGCCAAGATCGGCGCTGCCCTGATGGTCATAGTTGTCTTTGCAGCCTTGTACCGGTTCATCGTGGCCGCCGAAACGGGCATGAAAATGCGCGGGGCCCTTCCGCGCCTGGCAGGGATCTGGGTGGGATGTCTGATGATGCCGATGTTCGACGAACTCGGAACCTACTCCATTGGAATGTTGGTGGCGAGCCTGTCGGTGTACGCGGTCGTTCGGCGAACCCGCATGAGTTGGGTGCTGCTGGCTACGGTGCTTTCAACCCTGATGGCAGCCTACCTTTACCGCTATGGAGTATCTGCTCGCCTCTACACTTGGGTAAACGGCACTGCCCTGCGGAATCGCTACGACATCGATGGGCGGCTGTACAAGACGTTGCGACTGGACGTGCTCCTGGCAACTGGCACGAACCTGGTGTTCGACGCATTTCGATTTATGTTCGGCAATATTTCGCGCGTTGTCGCGGCTGCCGTTATGTTGCTTCTGGTGTACGTGTGTTCCCTGGGATTTCCCGTCCGGTGGGGCAAGCGAGCCACCTCCAAGACCTCGTACTTCATCACAGGCCTGGTCCTGCTCAGCGTCGAGCTGATGTTGGTGCTGCAGTTCTGCATCATGGTTCATTTTCACTGGGCCCAAACCAGGGAGGATGTGCGCCGCATGTACTACGTACTGCCGACCCTGGCCTTGTTTCTGATGGTAGCTGGGGCGGCGCTGAAGACGGTGTGCGTGGGCCACCGCCGCGTAGCGAAAGTCATCAGCGTCGTTCTGGCGCTGTGTTTGGCCGGAAACATCGACGCAGACCAGGATCACTACCGGATTGTGCGCTCCGGTCATGCAAAGAAGTACTTTGAGCGTTCCGACAGTGCGGTTGCCGCCATCTTGAAGGTGCAGAAGGGCGCCATACTCCCTCCCACCACGGATCCGATAGTCAAGCTCGTACTCGGCAAGTAACCGCGCAAAGGGACCTTGTCAGTCCGGTCGCGACAGACTGCCCTACATCTGGAGTGATCCCGTCTTCTTTCGTCAGCTTCCTTGCCCTCACGTCATACCCTGCAGCGCGCCTGATCAGCGACAGTTCAATCCATCGATGGTGAACACGAGAGCGTAGTTCGGTCTGTCGATGTCGAATAGCTTGGTCGAGCGAACCTCGGCACTGGGGAACGTGGCCTTCACCAGCGCGGTCACGCTGTCGCGGCTAACCAAACTGACCTTCCGGTCTCCGCTTATGTAGCGATCGGCGAGTAGGGAAAGAATGGAGCGGAAGTGACCGGGCTCAAGATCCTTGACAACCAAGGTCGTTGCATGGCCGCCTAGGACCAATCGAAGATCCGAGAGAAAGGCGCAACGATCCTCGACAGGGACGTGGTGGATCACGTCGCTGACGAGGACAAGGTCTGGGAATCTGTGCTCGGTCTGTGCGTAGTCCCTGAGGCTCGTCGAGGCAAGCAAGCGGACCCGTTTGCGAGATTCGGGACTCAGCAAGGACCCTAGCCGCGGACTCAGGTCGAGCATAGTGATTTCAACGCCGGGATAGCGCGGAAGAATCATGTTGATCATCTCGCCGTCCCCGCCGCCGACGTCAAGCACGTGGGAGCCCGCCGGAAGTGGCGGTAGGCAATCCACGACCTTCTTCAAGTCGACGAATACTGCGCGATACCAACCGCCGAACAGAGGGAACCATTTCTGGCCCAAGACCGCTCGGGCCAAAGTGCCGATACTCATGCGGGGAATCTATGTGCCCATCTTGGTTTGCACAAGCGTGTCGGTTTGCAGGCTGGTCAAATCCGATATACGCGATATTCGCCACTCTGGAAGATGGGGCGCAGCGTGCTGGCCCAGGCTGGTTGCTGCCCAGGATAGAGCACGAAGTAGTCGATATGACACTCACGCGCCTGCGTGCGAAATCCTTCCGGCGTTACTACACCGAGCATGGCCGCAACTCTCGCTTGCGCAGGGACTGTCAAGGCGGGCGCATATCTCCAACCTATCCCTTGCGCCACGTAGGCGCGACGTTCCATCAGGCTCTGGAACATAAAATTCCCCGCGACCGCGCCAAGCTGAACGATGGCGTTCTTGGGCGTGTTGCCGCGAATGAACGCCGCCGCATCGGAGGCGCTGCGCGACAGAGCGATGTGGGTCGCTTTGTCCGATCCGGGATAGACGAATCCGGTCTGAAGTGAATTCGCGCAATCGTTGACCTTGAAGCCCAATGCGACGAGTGCAAGAGGCAGCACCGCAGTCGCTAAGATTCGCCGCACCCATGCTTCGCGGGTAAAAAGCCAAGCTGCTAGCGCACAACCACACCAGGCGCAGAGGGCCAAGTATGGCCAGACAAAGGTCTTGTGGATGATCTCGTAGCGATCTCCATAGCTATCGTTGAGACGGAGACCCAGTGTCACAATCAGATAGCTGATCAATGCGGTCCAGAGAAACCACATGCTTCCCGGTCGCCGCGCCTTTCGGACGGGGCGAGAACTGGCGAGCAACGGGCAAAGCAGGACCAGAATGCCAAACGTCAGGGCCAAGAATGCGGGAACGGCCGCCGCTAGGAAGAGTAGGTAGTTCTTACTCAGCTCGATCACGCAGTTTGAACAGGCGCCACCCAGTCTGCCGAGTATCCCCTGCAAGTTTGTGATGCCCGCTGACGTCCCAGGCAAGAAGGTAGGCGCCCGAGGAATTGCCGGCAGGACGACCAACACGCAACCAGCGAACGCCGCTGACGCCAACACGCCCAGAACCGTTCGCCATCGGATGGCGAGGCGAGGAAAAGTCGCTGCGGCAAAAAGCAACAGTCCGAAGGAGTAGGTCAGAAAGACCTGCGACTTGAAAAAGGCGACACACAGACCTGCCGAAAGCCCGAGGAAAGTGTATCGGCGCAACTGCTTGGCAACACCCTCTATGCAAAACGCCCACGCCATGAGCAAGAGGGCCGTCCCAAAGGCGCCGGTGGCTGCGACTTGCTGGAGGAAGAAATAGCTGATCCAGCGATTGTCGAGCAGGTAGAATGTTGGATCTGGGACCGCAAGGCACAGAACAATCGCTAGCAGGCCGGCAAGAGGCCCAACCATGATGCGCCCAAAGCTGTACGCGGCCAGGCCGGTTAGCAGTGTCCCCAGTGGCGCGAACAAAGCTACCACGGCGACGTACGATGAGATTCCGGTTGCCCGCACAAGCAGAGCAGGCACCATGTATGCTGCATAGTGATACGGAGGAAGTGAAGCCGCTGTCAGCAGCGGATCAGTGCCGAGGATTCTGCCCGCGCCGTGCGCGAAGTGAGCAACGTAGATAGAATGATAGAAGCTGTCAAGCCAGGGGATCGAGGTAACCGTGGTTGGCGTCAGCATGAGGCCGGCCAAGTTCTGCCGTGACCACAGAGTCGCAAAAAGGATTGCGACAAAAAGTCCCAAGGCAGCGACTGGTTCGAGTTTCAGCCTATTGAGCGGTTGTTTCTTGCGCGTCTTGTAGGCAAGCCAGCCCAAAAGGACTACGCAGAATGACAGGCTGACCAGCACATCCAGTCGCAGGATGACAGTTCCGGCGAACAGAATGACGTTGACACAGTAGAAACCCAAGACCGTGGCTACTACGGGATCGATGGTGTCTTCTACTGCCGCTAGGTGTGACAATACGCACACCCCCAGCCATCCCGAAAGGCACCACAGAAGCAACGACGCGAGCAGCATCGGCCAACAGATGCGCCCCGCTGCGATAGTTGTCCAAGTGGCGAGGGCAACCGTCAAGAAGCCCACGGTGGTGATCGCAGGCGCATGGATAGACCGTTTCATGATGGGCTTGGCGAGGGAGGTAGGGACAGACTAGCCTAACTTGCGCGCGCCTCGACCGCCAACCTGTGGCTAGCTTTTGCGGCGTCGAACCGTACGCCCATAACCGATTCCCGGGCAGTTCCCGATTTCAGGTTCAACGATTGTCGAAACTCATTTGTCGCTCGGCTGGTTTGCCGTCGACGAGCACGAAGGGCGAGGCCACTCTCCAGGAGGCGCCGGCTGCGCGCAAGGCCGCAACGTCGCGCAGGCGGCATTGGCGGCGCATGTTTTCCAACCGCTGGGCTGCGCGCGGCCCGATGCCGGGCACGCGCAGCAGTTCGCCCCGAGGCGCGGTGTTGATCTCGACGGGAAATCGTTCCGGGTGGCGGCGCGCCCAGGCGGTCTTGGGATCCACGTCGAGAGGCAGGGCACCGCTTGTGTCGAATTCGATCTCATCGACGGAAAAGCCATAGCTGCGCAGCAAGAAGTCGACCTGGTACAGACGGTGTTCGCGGCCAAAGGCAACCGGCGGTCGGTCCGCGACCGGCGTTCCGGGCGCCGGCTGCAGCGCCGAATAGTAGACGCGGGCCAGCCCCATTTCACGGTAGGCCCAGGCGGCGGCGCGCGCCACTTCGCAATCCGCCTCGCCCGCCGCGCCTACCACGAGTTGCGTGGTCTGCCCCGCGCGGGCAAAGCGGCCTTGCGCGATGGCACGGCTGACCTGCCGCATGGGCGCCAGGATCTCAGTGTCGAAGTTCTTGCCGGGTGCGATGCGCGCCAGGTGCGCGGCGGTGGGCGCCTCCATGTTCACCGACAGGCGCGTGGCCAACTGCATGGCGCGCTCGATCTGGTCGGGCCTGCAGCCCGGAATCATCTTCAGATGGATGTAGCCACGAAACCTGTGCCGCCGTCGCAGAAGCTCGGCCGTGCCCAGCATGCGGTCCATGGTCGCGGCGGCGGTTCCGTGAATCGCCGAGGAAAGAAACAGACCGAAAACCCGGCCCTGGCTGTGCAAATCCACGAAGGCACTGGCCAGTTGCTCGGGCCGCAACGCGAGGGATCGCCCCTGGCCCCCGCACCGCTGCACGCAGTAGATGCACGAGCGTTCGCAACCCGAGGCCTGCAGCACTTTCAGCATGGGCACGCGCTGGCCCGAGGGCAGCGCCGTTGGGTAGATCCACAAGCCGTCGCGGCCTCGCTGCCGTGGCTGGGAAGGGCCGCAAGCGCAGGAGAGATCGTGGCGAGCCGCCTGCGTCAGGGCGTCGAGCGCGTTCTCGACGGAGGGAGCGACCCGGAGGAGCGACACAACGGCACTATACTGAACATCCGGTCAGGAATGCAAGGATTCGCGGGAAAAACCACTAGCGCGGCAGGCTCTGCCGCTTCGTGGCGGCCATGTCAGCGGCAAAGACCGGATAGCCCTGTTCCCGGATGAGCGCAATACACGCGGCGCGGTTGGAACGGAAGATCAGGCCGAACAGCCGAGCCATCCAGTTGTTGTACTTCTTGCACTCCTTCACGTCGGAAAACTCGGCGCAGTCGGCGCAGCTCTTGTAGCCACGCTGCAGGCAGCAACTTCTGACCCCACACCACTTGGCTTTCTCGTTGGCACGACATCCCTGACAGCGGCCGCGCAGGTAACTGCCGCAGGCACCGCAGTATAGGCCGCAGGCAGCAATCAGGTTGTGGTCGGCGACGATCTCACGCATGGGACACCCGCAGTAACATAGCGGTTCGCCCGCGTTTGTCGAAGCACTCGTGCAGTCCTGGACGACGCGGCCTGGAGATCCTATAGCTTAAGGCATGGCAGGATATCGTAGTCGCACCACGACCCAAGGACGCAAGATGGCAGGGGCGCGCGCCCTCTGGCGCGCCAATGGCATGAGCGAGGCTGATTTCGAAAAGCCCATCATCGCCATCGTCAACAGCTTCACCCAGTTCGTGCCCGGGCATGTCCACCTGCACGACATCGGCCAGCGGGTGAAGAAGGTGATCGACGCCGCGGGCGGCTGGGGTGCCGAGTTCGACACCATCGCCATCGACGACGGCATCGCGATGGGCCACACCGGCATGCTCTATTCGCTGCCCAGCCGCGATCTCATCGCTGACAGCGTGGAGTACATGGTGAACGCCCACTGCGCCGACGCCATGGTGTGCATCACCAACTGCGACAAGATCACGCCAGGCATGATGATGGCCGCCATGCGCACCAACATCCCGACGATTTTCGTCTCGGGCGGGCCCATGGAAGCAGGCACCGTGCCCGGCCCACCCGATCGGGACGGCAAACCGACCGTGCGCAAGCTGGACCTCATCGACACCATGACTGCCGCCAGCGACGACAAGGTCGGCGAAGCCGAATTGGCCCTGCTCGAACGCTCGGCCTGTCCGACCTGCGGCTCGTGCTCGGGCATGTTCACCGCCAACAGCATGAACTGCCTGACCGAAGCCCTGGGGCTGGCGCTGCCCGGGAACGGCACCCTGCTAGCCACGCACGCGCGCCGGTGGGATTTGTTTGAAACCGCTGGCCGCCGCATCGTCGAGATGGCGAAGCAGCACTACCTACAAGGCAACCACGACGTGCTCCCGCGCAGCATTGCGACTTTGCAGGCATTCGAGAACGCCATGGCCCTCGACATCGCCATGGGTGGCTCGACCAACACCGTACTGCACATCCTGGCGGTGGCGCAGGAGGCGGGCGTGAACTTCAGCATGGCCGATATCGATCGTCTGTCACGCAAGGTGCCCAACATCTGCAAAGTGGCGCCCTCATCGCACCACCACGTCGAAGACGTGCACCGCGCGGGCGGCATCTTCACTATCTTGGGCGAATTGGACCGCGCCGGGCTCATCCACCGCGAGGCCAAGACTGTGCATGCAGCGACCATGGGCCAGGCCATCGCCGAGAACGACATCCGCCGCAAGACAGCCAGCGCAGCGGCGCAGAGGCGCGCCCTGGCGGCGCCCGGCGGCGTGCCCACGCAGACCGCCTTCTCGCAGGAAAAGTACTTCGCCGCGGCGGACAGCGACGTGGAAAAGGGCTGCATCCGCGACGTGGCCCACGCCTACAGCAAGGACGGCGGCCTGGCGGTCCTGCACGGCAACCTTGCCCAGGACGGCTGCATCGTGAAGACCGCCGGGGTGGACGAGTCTCTCCTGCGCTTCGAAGGTCCAGCGCGGGTTTTCCATTCGCAGGAGATCGCGTGCGAGGCCATTCTGGCCAACCGGATCAAGCCTGGTGACGTGGTGGTGATCGTGTATGAGGGCCCCAAGGGCGGGCCGGGCATGCAGGAGATGCTGTATCCGACGTCGTTCCTCAAGGGCAAAGGCCTGGGCAAGGTGTGCGCGCTACTCACCGACGGCCGCTTCTCGGGTGGAACCTCGGGCCTCAGCATCGGCCATGTCTCGCCCGAGGCGGCCGAGGGCGGCACCATTGGCCTGGTTGAGGAAGGCGACCGCATTCGTATCGACATCCCCAAACGCCAGATCGATCTCCTGGTCGACGAGGCCACTCTGACCAAGCGACGTCGGACCGTGGAGGCCAAAGGCGACCAGGCTTTCCAGCCCGACCGTGATCGATCCGTGTCGCAGTCCTTGCAGGCCTACGCGCTGATGACCACCAGCGCGGCCCGCGGCGCAGTTCGCGACATCTCGCAGCTGATGCGCAAACGATAGCGAATGCTTTTCACCACAGAGAGCACGGAGGTCACAGAGCCGGATCGGAAAGGGAAGGGTTGGGTTCCGTCCGGTCCGAACCCCTTCTTCCCCTCCGATCTCTGTACTACTAGGATATGGAATCTTCGCGGGCGCGAAGATTCTCGACGGTGTCGCGACAACTGTAGAAGGTCGTGGCCGTGGTCGTGGTCGTGGTGTCGGGTAGCCCGGGGCAGTTGCCCACCCCAGGCCCCCACCGGAACCGGACAAGGAGATTTCCACCATCCGGCTCTTCCGCCGGGACGTCTTACGGGAGCTTTGCCCAGAGCTGCACT
>Ga0182017_10002236_pt1 | contig 14748 bp, 10 predicted proteins | sample 712E3DmetaG_FD_120492 | JGI IMG/M metagenome (GOLD analysis project Ga0182017, IMG submission 120492) | Permafrost microbial communities from Stordalen Mire, Sweden - 712E3D metaG | ecosystem: Environmental > Terrestrial > Soil > Wetlands > Permafrost | place: Sweden: Stordalen | collected... | reverse complement strand
GCCGAAGAGGAACTGCTCGCGACCGCTGCCTCATAATGGTGCTTCCGCCGTTGATTGTTGCTGGGCGCTTTTCCCGCTACTGTTGCTGACGGCGAGCGGCACTGATCGCTTCTCACCAATCATCGGACCTCACCAGAGCGAATGAGCATGTCTCCGGCTGTCCCTCCCGAAAAATCCGTCGGCCTTGATGCTGAAAGACTTATGTCTCCTGCCAGGAGTACGCCCCCGGTGTAGGATTCCCCGCCCCACAACACGACGGAGGTCCTATGAGAGGCATGCTACAGACGGTCTGGAGGCTGGTCAAGTCGTTCTTCAGCGAGTGGGCCAATCTGGCCTTCGAAAACATCGCTCTTAGGCATCAACTAAGCGGTCTCACCTAAGTTCTGTATAGTGTGGTAAGCCAGCGACAGCGCGGTTTCCGGGTGTCGATTGAGTTCGTAGAAGGCGCGGTTGATGGCGTCTTCGAGTCGTACGGTGTCGCCGAAGAAGTAGTTGTTGAGCGCTGTCTTCTTGAGGTGGCCCCACAGCCCCTCGATGGCGCTCAGCTCCGGGCTGTAGATCGGCAGCCAGACGACGAAGACCTGTTCTTCATGCTCGGTCAAGAGGTCGAGGACCGCCCCCGTGCGGCGGTACGAGGCGTTGTCCAGGACCAGGACGAGAAACCGTTTTCGGTTGGCCGCCAGCAACTGACGGAGGAAACGGAGGAACTGGCGAGCGCTCTTCTTCGGATAAACCATGTAGTGCGTCTGGCCGTTGCGGTAGTTGAGCGCCCCGTAGACGCACAACCGGCGGTTCTGTCCGGCGGCCGGAACCAGAGGGCGCCGACCCCGGAGGGTCCAGACCTTGGTCAAGGTCGGGGGGAGATGAACTTCACACTCGTCGAGGAAGAGGAGGTCGAACCGGGCCGGGGCGGCCAGGGCGTTTTTTTAGAAAGCCCGGAAACGCCTTTTTCTCGTCGTATTCGGCCGGATCCTGCAGATGCCCCATGATATGGCGGGGCCGCCGGTAGACTATGCCGTGCTTGGCCATGAGTCGAGAGAGATATCCCGGGCTGAGCAGGACCGAGGTTTTCCGGAGCAGATGCTCCCTCAACCGGGGCAGACTCCAGGAACTGAAGGCGTAGCCCATCTCCTGGGGCGAAGTGGTGACGGCCTCCTTGAGGATGCTGATATAGCGGGCGCGGGCGCGGCGCGGACGGCCGGAACGCGGCTTGTCGGGGAGTCCCGCCAAACCCTCGCGGCTGAAGCGATGAATCGTGCGGCTCACGCAGGGCAGCGAGACGTTGAGGAGCCGGGCGATCTCTCCGGTCTTGTAGCCGAGGCTCGACAGACGGATCATCTGTGCCCGGCGAAGTTGCCGGGCGTTGCCGCTCGTGCGCACGAGACGGTCGAGAGCCGCCTTTTCCGGTTTGGAAAGAGGACGTACTGAAAGAGGACGTGACATGGAAATCCCCCCTAACAGCGGATTGGAACCAGCTATGGGGAATCATCGTCAAATCCTCCGAAACACTTTACAGAACTTAGGTGAGACCGCTTAGCAGGAACCACCGTTCCGGGAGTCGAACCTATCATCGGCCTTGTGATCCTATTGCGCCCTGCCCTCAAACAGAGGTCGGGCTGAGCCCCTTCAGGGGCACGTAGAACTTCTGGTACTTCTTGCCGTCCGAGTACGGCAGGCCCATGGCATCCTCGACCAGCACTGTTGCCCGGCGATTGACGCGACTGACCCGGCCCACCAGCCGACGCCCTTCAAACTCAAACGACACCAGGCCGCCCACGCGGATGCCATGCAGCACGGAAGCCTGTTCCCTTGGCGTCACGAGATCGTGCTTCGTCCCCGCGTGGCCGAAGATGTGCGCCGCCAGTTCCTTGAACCTGCGGGATGAGCAGCGTGACTTGCCGTAGGTGACCATCTCGGCCAGGTGGATGATTTCGTGCTCCATGATCCGCTGGAGGGCTTCCAGCCGGTCCTTACAGGCCAGGCCGCAGACCTCGACGGGCCGGTCTACCTGCCTAAATGTCATGAAGAGCATCCGGCTCGCCACGGCGATCTCGTAGTTAGCGCGCACCTTGCCATTGGGGGTCCGCCGCCGATAGAGGAAGGTCTTGCCGCTTGCCCGGGTCATCGTGGAGGACAGGCGGAAGACCAGAGGCTGGCCGCTATTCCGCTTCGCGGCCTCGGCCAGGAGTCCTTTGAAGAACGTCCGGTCGTAAAGCCAGAAAAGCTGGGCCAAGTCCTGGGTGCTTATGCGCTCGAAGTTGGGTTGCTTCAGATTGTCGGACGCCCGGATAATTCCATCCCGGACGGCCACGCTCTTGGCTGCGACCTGCTCGGGCGGGTTGTATAGTGACACAAGATCCACGGGAGCCGTTCCCCTTATCTGGGATAACGCGGTCGAAACAGGCTCGACCATGCGCAGCGGGATCTATCTTACGCCATCCCGCCCCCAAGTGAAGGCGAAAACTAAAACGGCTACGACTTCGGAGATTCCCCCAATGTGGTCGGTCACGCCAGCGGCCATAGGGGGGGTAAGGCTAATGGAGTTTTCGGGAGGGACAGGCAGCCGGCAAGATGGTGTCCGTGGGGTTTAAGCGGCTTTCCCGGGTGTTCTGAGGGCTCGTCCCGACAGGGCAAGAAGGTTTTTGGATTTTCCTTGATTTGTTCACGCGACAATATATATTTCCCTTATTAGTGAGCCCCGGGGCGAGCCGTGAAGCGTTTTCACCGCCCGCAGGGCATAGCCCGTCAGGCAGGCGAGCTTCTTTGCAGGCGCATTTCGCACTCCGTGTCTTGGTGAAAGCCGTGGATGCTTCTTGTTGAGCCGCACTCCACCCCTCGTACCTTGGCCTCGTGCGCACTCCCCTGCAAATCCATGATGCCGCATGTTGGAAGGAGTCCTGTTATGGTTAAGGGTATCGTGAAGTGGTTTAATGACTCAAAGGGGTTCGGGTTTGTCACCGCCGAGGACGGGACGGATGCATTCGTCCATCACAACGACATCCAGGGCGAGGGGTTCAAATCCCTCAGCGAGGGGGAGAACGTGACGTTCGAGATGACGCAAGGCCCCAAGGGTCCCAGGGCCGCCAACGTCGTCAAGATCAAGCCAGCTGGTTTGCGGGAGGTACCGGAGGACGCCGCTGAAGACGACCAAGCGGACGCACTGAGGAAAATCCAAGTCCCGGAGGTGAAGGAGCATGAAGAACCAACAGACGCCGATCGAGCGGATGTACGGGAAGAAAGTGTCCCAGCCGTGGAGGAAAAACCCGACGAAGATGAACGCGAACACCCAGATACGGACTCAGGGCAGAAAGGGACACCGGTAACCTGATCCGCCGCCTCTCGCTCAGGCGGCCCAGGAGGGCCGGCCGGCGTCATCCCCTCTCCCCACACAGAAGGGAGTCGCTGACCCACCATAGTGCTATGGCGACAGCTTCGCCGCAGAGCCGTTCGACAGGCCATTTGACAAACTCATGGCCCCGAGCAACGTCGAGGGGCTCTCCGAAACTCGCTATAGGGGATGCGGCTCAGTACGACCGGCGTGAACCGCCGCCGTAACCCCCGCCGCCTCCACCGCCGCCCCGCGGACCCTCGGTACGCGGACGTGCTTCGTTCACGTTGAGCGCCCGGCCCTTGAGGTCGGTTCCGTTGAGTCCGGCGATGGCCGCGTCGGCTTCCGCCTTCTCGGCCATCTCGACGAACCCGAATCCCTTCGATTCGCCGCTGAACTTGTCCTTGATAACCATCGCCGAGGTGACCTTCCCGAAGGCCTCGAACGCCGCGCGCAGATCGTCTTCACTCACGTCACGTGACAGGTTTCCAGCGTAGATCCTCACCTCTCAACTCCTTCGTTTTCTGGTAGACCGACGAAACGCATTCCTGCGACATCTTCGCTATCGCTGAGGGGGCTTTTTCGCATCCCTTGCGTCGGACGGACCTTTCCTCTCCGTACCGCTTGCGATAACGGCTGAGTCGTGCGACGACCGCCCGTCGCGAACCTTTAGCATCAGCCAGCATAATAATCTGAAATCTTGCCGTAGTCAACAATTATTGTCCGTGTCAACCCGTATCTCCCGAAAACCACGTCGGGCGCTGATGGGCGGCTCTGCTGCTACGCACTGACCCGCTCTCCGCTGGAGCCGGCGAGAGCGTTCCAAGCGGGAGGAGGGAAGTTGACACTCTATGTGTGGCTCGTTGACAAGTGACGTAATTCCAGCCATACCAACTAACGTGAACGGCGTTCCAGGGAGGGACAGGCACTCCCACAGAGTGAACGGCCTGCATCATACACACCGGCATCGTAACGAAGCGGCCGAATCATTGTCCACTGGAAAAAGCGGTTTTTCTTCCTTCCCGCTCGCGTACGGCGAGCCCTCTCAAATGCGGCTTTTTTCTGGTCAGATTCACAGCCGCCTCGACATAATATAAGGGAGGGAGTAGGGCCGGCCATCAGACCGGACGCCAAGACGCTAATCCAGGCCCAGGGGATGCTCTATCGGTTTGGCCTCTACCTGACCGGGGAGGTGGAATTGGCACGAGAGACGGCGCAGGATACGATTCGTGTGGCGCTTTCGAAGGATTGGCCAACCAGCAAGAAGGCTGGGGACAGAAACCCGTGTCAAGAACATGGCCTCTTGCGCCACAGTGCGGGGAGAGATTTCCCATGACTCGACGAGCCATCCTCTGCGCTATCGTCCTCGTTGTCACAGTCAGCCTCAAGGTCGCAGGCGCAGACGCAGGGCCGGCCGACGGCGCAGTGTCGGTAAAGGTGACCGGACCCGCGATGAACGCGATCCTCGATGAAGGCTCGACGATGACTATCATCGCCGAAGCCGACGCCGCGCCGGGGCGGATCGCAAAGGTGGAGTTCTACAACAGCGACAAACTCCTCGGCGTCGCCACGGCAGCCCCTTACAGGCTCTTGTATCACGGTCCTCTGTCGCCGGGCAACTACTGCCTCCGCGCCAAGGCCTTCGACGAGCGGGGGCAATCGGCCGTTTCGCCGGCGGTCACGGTCACGGCGCGGCGCCGCATTCAGTGGACGGCCAAAAGCTACGACTATGAGGAAACGAGCGAAGGGGCGCTCAAGCAGGCCCGTCTGATGATTCCCGACGGCCTGCGCGTGGTGCGCGGAATCCTCGTCTATACCAACGCGTCCGGCGGCGACACGCGGAACGACTGGAAACAGAACTGGTGCCGCGAGTTTCTCTACATGCACGGCTTCGCCTTCTTCGGCGCGAAGGCGTTCAACTCGCACGACGACACCCTGACCGTCTTTCACAATGCCCTGCGGAAGTTCGCCGCGGACAGCGGCCATACGGAGCTCGAGGCCGCGCCCTTCGCCATCACCGGCTTTTCCGCCGGCGCCGGATTTGCCATGACGCTCCTCAACGACGCACCCGATCGCGTAATCGCCTGCGCACCCGTGTCGGCCCGGAACCTTCGGCTGGACGGCAACAAGGGGCTGTTCTCCACGCCCCTGTGCCTGATCTCCGGAGAGTTGGAGGGGCTCCTGAACGAATGGATTCTGCCGCTCATGGAAGCGAGCCGGCCGCAAGGAGCTCTCTTCTCGTGGATGACCGTCCAGGGCTTCCCCCACAGATATTCCGGGCAACAAGTCCTGATGATTCCATTCCTCGATCAGGCCGTCCGCCTGCGTTACCCCGCCGACCGGGACCCGAGCAAAGGCCCCGTCAAACTGCTGCCGGTCGATGCCGGCAAAGGCTGGGTCGCCGATCACACGACGTGGAAAGGCGGGCTGACGTCCATCGTCCCCGTGTCGGACTTCCGAGGCCCCGTCGGCAAGTCCAGTTGGCTCCTGAACAAGGACGTCGCATTCATCTACCGGGCCTACGCCACGTATGACAACCCGCTAAAGATCACGTCTCTCCCGGCATTCGCGGGCGCCCCGGCGGTCTTCGACCCGGGCGCGAACCTGACGCTGACCGTCGACGACGCCGCCTTCGGCGACTGGCGGAGCCTGGAGTTCTTCGCCGGCGCCGAGAAGCTGGGCGAGCTGCACGCCCGTCCGGCCCGGTTGACCGTTTCCGACCTCAAGACCGGGGTCTATGCCTTCTCCGTCCTTGCGACCGATGTCAAAGGAGTGACGCGCACCTCCAGTCCGGTATTGATAATCGTGCGCAAACTTCCGCCCGAGGCCTCCGCCCAGACGCAACCGGCGCCCGGCACACAACCCGCCGTCGGCGCGCCGCCGGCATTGCGGCCGGGACAAAGCTTCACCCTCCAGTTCCCCGACTTGCCGCCGACCTTTGCCGAGCTGGTGGATCCCAAGGGGATCAAGCCGCAGATGACGGTTTTTCTGCCGAAGAACTACGACCCCGCCCGCAAGCACCCGCTCTTGATCTTTCTCAACGGCGGCACCGGCGGACGCGGGGGCAATCCAAGCGTCGCCCGCGCCCTCGCTGAAGACACGGACTTCATCTGCGTGAGCCTGCCTCTCTTCAAGGAGCAGGAGGCTGTGAAGGACATCGTCATTCGAGACGCCGACTGCAAGCTCGCCTGGCCGCTCTACAAAACGATGTTGGCCGGGCTGGAGCAGACGGTGCCCAACATCGATCCCGACCATCGCGTCCTCGGAGGCTTCTCCAACGGCGCCCACACGACCCGTGGGCTCATCGACCAGTCCGACGGCGAAGTCGCCCGCCGGTTCTCGGCCTTCTTACTGGTGGAGGGCGGAGGAGGCCTGCAGCGCTACGACCTGCTCAAGGGCAAATCGCTCCTGATCCTCTACGGCGATCAGAGACGACACGACACGGATGGCGCCTTCTTCTGGGCGGACCGGACACAGAAGACAGCCCTCGATGCCGGCGCCAAGGCTGATCTTCACGGAATGACAAATGTCGGTCACGATTTCCCTGCATCCGAGTACCCGGTCGTGCGGAAGTGGCTGTTGGCCGCCACGGACCAACCGGCAACCCGTCTCGACGCAGCGGCCGCGGCTTCCGAAACAACCGCGAAACCGAAGCCGGGCACGGAATACGTCACGGTGCAGGTGGGGCCCCAGACTCGGACCTGCATGGTGCATCTGCCGCCGGCGTATGACGGCAAGCGGCTGCTGCCCCTCGTGATCGCCCTGCACGGTTCCGGCGGCACCGACTCGGGCATGGCCAATGAGACGCTTTTCAACCCCCTGGCGGACCGGGAGGGTTTCATCGTTGCCTATCCCAACGGCATTGTCGGGGGCAACCGTGGATGGAACGCCCTTTTCGGCAAGCCGATCCCCGGCGGCCAGGGGGCGCAGGTGGATGACGTGGACGATGTCGGTTTCATCCGATCCCTCATCGACCAGTTGCACAATTTCTGTCAGACCGACCCGTCGCGAGTGTTCGTGTGCGGCCACTCCTCGGGCGCCTACATGGCGTACAGGGTGGCCATCGACCTTTCCGACAGGGTCGCGGCGGTCGGGGTGGTCAACGGCTCGATAGGGATCAGGTTGCTGGATGGCAAACCCTCTATTTCTGAGATTCCCAGCCCCGTGACCCCCGTCTCAATCATCCACATCCGTGGCGGAAAGGATAACCTCGTGAAATCCGAGGGCGTCCAGACTGAAAGGGTGCTCGCCAAGTCCGTGGATGAATGCATCCAGCACTTCGTCAAGGCCGACGGGTGCGCCACGCCGGGCAAGGAGAGCATAGACGCCGAGCATGGCCTGGTCCGCACGCTCTACTCCGGCGGCAAGGCTGGAACCGAGGTGGAGTTGGTGATTGTCCAGAATGCCGGCCACGCGTGGCCGAACCCGCAAGTGGGGTTATCGACCTGCCAGGAGTTGTGGGACTTCTTCTCCAGGCACCCCAAGCATGAGAAATAAGGCAAAGATGAAAACCATCTGGGTATGCGTGGCAGTGTGCTGTCTGGCGCTGCTGCCCCGTCCAGGGGCCAGCGCCCCGGCGCCTGCTGGCTGTCCGCTCGACGGCTTGGTGGGTTACTGGCCCTTCGATGAGGGCAAGGGGGACCGAGCCGCGAACCTGATGGGCGAGAATAGCAACATTTTCGGGAACACCGGCGATGCGGCGGCACCGGATTTGGACTGGACGACCGGCCGGTTCGGCGGGGCGCTCCACTTCGCCGGTGGCGGGGTCCGCTTCCCCCGTGCTGGCCAAGGACTGGCTGTCCAGCAGTTGAGGGAACTGGAATGCCCCCAGGCCGTGACGGTGGCGGCCTGGGTGAAGCTCGACGAGACCCAGCAGAGCGGCTTCATCTGGAACCGTGAGCAGGGTTACCGCTTGGCCCTCGTTGGCCAGCGCCATGTCTCCCTCATGCTCAACTTGGACGGCCACTGGGCGAACGACACGGTTTCCGTTCTGACCAGCCGAAGCGCGCTGCAGCCTGGCCGATGGTACTACGTCGCCGGGGTCTACGACGGCCACGAGCGCCGGATCTACCTGGACGGCCAACTCGATGCCCGCACGCCGGCCACCGGGGCGATCTCGGTCGGCGGCTACATGTCCATAGGCGAGAACTTCTTTGGCATGATCGACGAGGCGCGGGTATGGAACCGCGCCCTCTCCCAGGAAGAGTTGGCCCGGTCAATGGCCGCGGGCGCCGCGCAGGTGCGGGCGGCACTACGGCCGTCGGACGCCCTGCGCTTCTATCCTGTCAGTTGCGTTGGCCTGCTGAACAACCCCGAGAGCGCAGAGGTGGCGGTTTTCAACTCCGCGCCGGTGGCGTTCAGCGCCGGCGTCTCCGTCGCCGTGCTCTCGGCAGGGGGGAAGTCGCTGGCCGAGGAAACCCGGCAGCTCTCGATATCGCCGCGCAGCACCGTGCATCTCCGCCTGGCGTTCCAGGCGGGTGAGCCGGGAATGCACGCGCTGGCCGTGAAGGCCGAAGGGAGAGAGTTGTTCCGCATGCCGGTCTATGTGATGGCGCCGCACCCGAGGCAGGCGCCGGGCGAACTGAAACTGGAGCGAGTGGCCGGCGTGGACCTGGCACAGGAGTTGGGGCCGGAACAGCTCTGCGAGGACGGCAGCAGCAAGGTAGTGGACTCGCCGTTGGGCCGATACCGCGAAGGGGGCGCCGAGAAAGGGGCGCGTTTCGTGGCGAGGCTCACGCTGCGCCGGCCGGGGCTGCACCTGCTGCGCGTGCGTTACCCCGACGACAAGGCGCGCACCTGCGAGGTCGTCGCGTGCTCGCCCAGGGGCGACTCCAATAGCAACGTGCAGACCGGCTACCTGACGGGCATCGCCTATCCCATTACGAACCGCATGCAGACGCTGGACTGCGTGCTCTGGGCGCGAGACATCAACCAAGCGGTCATCTTCACCACATGGGAGGCGGGCAAGCCGGCCGCGGCCACGAGCATCGAGGCTTTCGAGGTCACAGGCGGCCTCCCTTCCAGCCCGGCCGCCGCCAGCCCCGGCGCCAGGCAGATCGGCCTCTACTGGGAGGATGCCCAGACCCTGCCTTGGTGTGTGGGGGCCGAAGGCATTGGCTACGAGGCGTTCGACCGCGCCGCCTGTAACCTGTGCGACCTGATGGACTATACCGGGGAGAACGTGATCTTCCACCCGGCGGTGTGGTACGATGGCCCCATCTACGACTCTTTGGTCGAGGAGCACGGCGCGATACCGGGCAACCGCTGGCACGAAGTCGCCGGCTGGATGGATATCCTCCTGAAGCGGTTCGAGGAGAGGGGATTTAAACTCTACTCGACGTTCAACATCCACCAGTTGCCCTCCCTGGCGGCATCCGGCAACGCCGATGCCGAGAAGGTGAAGGCCGGCGAGCCGACGATCAACGCCGTGACCAAAGACGGGCGGGTCATGCGACGGACGAACCATGGCCAGCCGCCGGCCTACAACGCCATCCACCCGAAGGTGAAGGGACTTATCCTCGCCCTGGTACAGGAGATGGCCGACCGGTATGCCGCCTCGCCGGCCTTCGGGGGAATCGCCTTTCACCTGACGCGCTGCCAGCCCACGCAGTTCGGCGGGCTGGACTCGGGTTACGACGACTGGACGATCTCCAAGTTCGAGAAGGACACCGGGAACAAGATCCCGGTAGACGCCAAGGATCCCGAACGATTCGGCAAGCGCTACGACTGGCTGCTGGCGAATGCCCGCGAGCCGTGGATACAGTGGCGCTGCGCGCAGTTGGCCGACTACTACGGGCAGGCGGCGCGCATCCTGACGGAGAAACGGGCGGATCTCAAGCTGGTGGCGGTGCTCCTGAACCCGCATCCGGCGTCCGAACCCGAATCGCCGCCGCCACCCATGCGGAAGCGGTGGGAGCAGGGCACGCGACTGGTGGAGTTCAGCCGGGAGGCGGGTCTGGATCCGGCGCTGATCGGCCGACTGCCGGGCGTGGTGATGATGAACAAGCTGGGACCGGCTGACTACCGCTGGTGCGTGGCGACCGCTGACCGCCGGCCGAACGCCGAGCAAGCCATGCTGCCGGTGCGCAAGATGGACTTCACTGACGACCAGTTGCGCGACTATCGGACGTCGAAGGAGTTCGGCGTCTGGCTCTATAACCGCTACTTCGAGACTGCCCGGCCGCGTAATTTCCTAAGGTGCGACTGGTATCGGGATCCGGGCTGGATCGCATCGGCGGTCGTGCCGAGCGGGGACTATTTCATGGAGGACTACGCCCAAGCCCTGGCCGCGCTCGATACGACCCTCCTGGTCAACGGTGGATTTACCCTGGGCACCGCGGGCCACGAGGCGCAGGTGGAGCGCTTCGCGCGGGTGTTCCGGCTGCTGCCGGTCGGCGCGTGGAAGGAAGTGCCCGGACTGGGCGACCACCTAATGGGCCGCACGCTGCAGGTCGGCGGCAAACGCTATATTTACGTCGTGAACCGCTCGGCCGCCGAGTTGCTGGTAACGATTCCGGCGGCGTCCGCAGGCGGCACTATGCGGCCCATCGGCGGATCGCCATATCTAAGCGCCGCCGAGTCTGGACGGACTGTAAAGCTGGGTCCGTACGAATTGGCCGCGTGGGCGGCTGAGGCGGCGGGGGAACATGTCAAATGAGACGACAGGAGGAGCGATGCCACGCCTGACTGCCGCAGGATGCTCAATGATGGACACGACCCTTTCCGCTACAGTTGTTGCGGCCGCAGCCCAAGCCGGCGATCCGGGCGCCGTCCGCACGCTGTCCGAGGAAACGGATTTCATTATCAAGGCGTCCGCCGTCCGGCAAATTCCCGCGGAGAAAATTCAAGTGAGCAGGAAGGCATGTGTTCATGAAGTTGCCGGGATACCCGAACGTCAAACGGCGCTCTTGAACCGGCGAACGACCGGTCTGCTCGTCGGGATTCTCCTCGCGGTCTGGTTGCCGACGGCTCGATCGGCCCAGGGGCAATTGAGCGTCCGGGTTACGTCGCCTGAGATGAATGCCGACGTCAGCGCAGACCCCAACCTCGCGCTTGCGGCCGAGACCAACGCGCCCGGCGGCGCCATCGCCAGGGTCGAGTTCTTCGACGGCAACAAGCTGGTCGGCATTGCAACGCAGGCGCCGTTCAAGACGACGTATCGTCCCGACAAAGCACAATCTAACTTCTGTATAACCGCCAAGATCACCGACACCTCCGGCCGGTCGGTTGTTTCTCCTCCTGTCACGTGCACTTCCATCGGTTCGATCCCGCGGCAGTACAAATCATACGATTACGAAGAAACAGTCAACACGGCAATGAAAAACTCACCTACGCCCACGCAAAGGCTCAAGCAGGTTCGCGTGACGATTCCCAAAGACCTGACAACAGTGCGGGGCATTCTTGTAGTAGCCGATGGCTTTGGAGGTGATACGCGCGATGATTACAAACAACTCCAGAATGGCGAGTTCCTGTGCCTGCACGATTTTGCTTTTCTCGGCACCAAGGGCTTCGACGGGCACATTGAGAGTTTTCAAGCGATGCAGAACGCCCTGAAGGATGCCGCCAAGCGCTCCAATCATCCCGAGTTGGTAAATGTGCCGTATGTCACCACAGGCTTTTCCAACGGCGGGGGCTACTCCGGCCGGCTGGTGGGTTTCTGCCCGGACCGGGTGATTGCTTCCGTTCCGGTCTGTGCTGTTCTTCCCCGCGACATGGTAAACGTCGCCAACCCGACGGTCCGTGACCCGCTAAATGACGCTTGCCTGGCAACGCCGACATGCTCCATAACCGGGGAATTGGAAAAAAATGTTCCACCACTTGTGGAACCCACTCTGGAAATATATCGCCCCAAAGGCGCGCTCTTCGCCTGGATGACGGCGCAGGGCTATGGCCACACGGGGGCTGCCGGACAGGACGTGATGACGATACCGATGCTAGATGCGGCTATAAGACTGCGTTACCCCCCTAATGCGGATGTCCGCAAAGGACCGGTCAAGCTCAAGACCATTGACCCCGCTTCCGGCTGGGTGGCCGATGATACTACCTGGCATAGCGGCCTGACGGTCATCGCGCCGGCAAATCAGTTCAAGGGCGATATCGGGAAGTCAAGCTGGTTGCTCAACGAGGACATTGCCTTTATCTACCGGGCCTACTCTACGTACGACAAGCCACTGATAATCGTCTCGCCACCGGCCAGTTGGAGCCAGCATCGTGTCTGGGATCCCGGCTCGAACGTCACGATCGTGGTCGACGACTCCAAGTTTCCCCATTGGAGGAGTCTGGAGTTCTACGACGGGGCTCGCAAGTTTGGCGAGGTTACCAATGCCCCGCCGCAATGTACGGCCCTTGACCTAGCGGCCGGATTCCACGTTTTTTCCGTGCTCGGCACGGATGCCAACGGGAGTATTAGGCCGTCCAACCCGGTACTGGTCGTCGTGCGGAAACTACCGGCGGTCAGCACACAACCTGTTGTCAATCCGCCGCCGGCATTGCGGCCGGGACAAAGCTTCACCCTCCAGTTCCCCGACTTGCCGCCGACCTTCGATGAACTGGTGGATCCCAAGGGCATCAAGCCGCAGATGACGGTCTTTCTGCCGAAGAACTACGACCCCGCCCGCAAGCACCCGCTCTTGATCTTCCTCAACGGCGGGACCGGCGGACGCGGGACAAATCCGGGAGTCGCCCGCGCACTGACCGAGGAGACGAACTTCGTCTGTGCGAGCCTGCCCCTCTTCCATAAGGCCGCCCCGGGTTCTCCCGGGTACGACCTGATCATCCGCGAGGAGGACGGCAAGTACATGTGGCCGCTCCACAAGCGGATGCTGGCGGAGCTGGAGCGGGTCGTGCCCAACATCGACCCGGCCCGTCGGGTCATCGGCGGCTTTTCCAACGGCGCACATTCCGCGCAGGAGATGATCGATCAGTCGGACGGCGAAGCGGCCCGCATGTTCTCGGCCGTCTTTCTCGTCAACGGCGGCGGGCGCATGAAGCGTTACGACCTTCTTAAAGACAAGCCCCTGCTGTTTGTCTATGGCGGCACGGCTATGCGCCCGGAACGACTGGAGGAGATCATCGCCGCGGCCAAGGCCGGCGGCGTTGATGTGACCGCCTACGGGATGAAGGGCATCGGCCACGCCTTTCCCGAGTCGGAGTACCCGGCCGTGCGCAAGTGGCTGTGCGGACCAGCCATCAGCCGACCGGCCTCCGACCTGGATCACCCCGCCCGTGACGGCGGATTACCCGTGGGCCGCACCGGCGATCAGCAATAACCACGCCACCGCACAGTCGATTTGCAGCACGTTAAAGGATGGACAGTTCGTCGAGAAGGTGAAGAACGGTTATTCCTGCGCAGCGCTGGTTCAGCCGCTGGACGACAAGACCTTCGGCCGGATCATGGATGGGACCGGTGCCGCCGTGATCACGATCTACCTGAATATCCACGGGAGGGAGGGACTGGTGGAAAGCACCTGGCGCGGCGCGGACGGCGGGGCCGTTGTTCCGACCGCCAAGTTCAAGCCGAACGAGTGGATCCTGGTGCTCTGCACGGTTCAGCAGGGCCTGGGCGTGATGTATATCAATGGGAAGGAAGTGGCGCGGGACACGCATGTGGACCTGGCTAAATCCTGGGCCGGCCAAACGGGCCAGATGGTCTACAACGCGACCGGCAACGGCGGCATGATGACCCAGGCCAGTTTCTCGTCCTGGTGGGTGTGGAACCATCGTGTCCTGACCGCTGAAGAAGCGGTACAACTGTATGCCAATCCATGGGCGATGTTCGGCCCGGTCTCCCAGACTCCGCCTGCCGCCACCCCGCCAGCCAGGTAGTGAAGCCTCCCCACCGACTCGAGTTCGGCCGCGCGGCCGGTGCCGGTCGGCGGGTCGAGCTCCACCCGCCTGAACGAACACCCCTTCGAGCCCCCACCCTCAGGACGGCGCACACCTTTCTCAGTCCCTCGGTGGAGAAAAGTGTGGCATAAAGAGGGCCTGTCGCATATCATAACCGTGAGTTACATGCAGACTGGCAACAGTTCGCGACGGAGGCGCCTCATGCCGTTCAACAGACTTAGGCTCATCGAGCCGCTATTGCGCGCGGTCCAATCCGAAGGCTACACCATCCCCACCGCCATCCAGCAGCAGGCGATCCCCTATGTGCTGGAAGGAAGGGACCTGCTGGGCTGCGCCCAGACGGGCACCGGCAAGACGGCCGCCTTCGTCCTTCCGATTCTCCAGATCCTCAACGCCAGCCGCCCCGAACCGCGCCGTCTGCCGGTCGGGCAGACCCGCGGCCGTGGCGCGACCGGCCTTCCGATCCGCTGCCTCGTCCTGACCCCAACCCGCGAGCTTGCGCTCCAGGTGGAGGAGAGCGTCCGCACCTACGGCTCCCAGCGCCCGATCCGCTCCACGACCATATACGGCGGCGT
>Ga0182017_10002234_pt1 | contig 14764 bp, 10 predicted proteins | sample 712E3DmetaG_FD_120492 | JGI IMG/M metagenome (GOLD analysis project Ga0182017, IMG submission 120492) | Permafrost microbial communities from Stordalen Mire, Sweden - 712E3D metaG | ecosystem: Environmental > Terrestrial > Soil > Wetlands > Permafrost | place: Sweden: Stordalen | collected... | reverse complement strand
GACCGCGGCTACCTCTCGCCCTACTTCGTCACCGACGCCGAGCGCATGGAAGTGAAGCTGGATGATCCCTTCATCCTGATTCACGAGAAGAAGCTGTCGAACATGAAAGAGCTGCTGCCCCTGCTGGAGCAGGTGGCGCGTGCGGGCAAGCCGCTGCTCATCATCGCCGAGGAGGTCGAGGGTGAGGCGCTCGCCACCCTGGTGGTGAACAAGCTGCGCGGCACCCTGCAGGTGTGCGCAGTGAAAGCGCCCGGCTTCGGCGATCGGCGCAAGGAAATGCTGAAAGACATCGCGGTGCTCACTGGCGGCCAGGCCATCACCGAGGATCTGGGCCTCAAGCTAGAGAGCATCGGGATCAAGGACATGGGCCGGGCCAAGCGGGTCAGCATCGACAAGGACAACACCACCATCGTGGATGGCGCGGGCAAGCGCGCCGAGATCGAGGCCCGGGTGAAGCAGATCCGGACCCAGATCGAAGACACCACCTCCGACTACGATCGGGAGAAGCTGCAGGAGCGGCTGGCCAAGGTGGTGGGCGGGGTTGCGGTCATCAAGGTGGGCGCGGCCACCGAGACCGAGATGAAGGAGAAGAAGGCGCGGGTCGAGGACGCCCTGCACGCGACGCGCGCGGCAGTGGAAGAGGGCATCGTGGCGGGCGGCGGGGTAGCGCTGATTCGTGCAGTGGCCAGCATGGAGAAGCTGGACAAGCCGAGCGAGGAGCAAGCGGTGGGCGTGGCCATCGTCACGCGCGCCTGCGAGGAGCCCTGCCGCATCATCGCTGCCAACGCGGGCCAGGAAGGCTCGATCGTCGTGCAGCGGATCAAGGAAGGCAAAGGCGCCTTCGGCTACAACGCGCAGACCGACGTCTTCGAGGATCTGTTCGAAGCCGGTGTCATCGATCCCACTAAGGTGGTGCGCTCGGCCCTGCAGAACGCCGCTTCGGTGGCTGGCCTACTCATCACCACCCAGGCGCTGATCGTCGAGGCGCCCAAGGAAGACAAGCCCGCGCCCGGCGGCCACGGCGGTGGCGGCATGGGCGGCATGGGCGGCATGGGCGGCATGATGTAGACAGCCGTTCGCGGCCGCAATCGCAACATCGAAGAAGCCCACTGCTGGTTGACCAAAGGGTCAGCGGGCAGTGGGCTTTGCGTATTCTGGGGATGTGCAAGCGGCTGGCGTGAGCAATTCCGGCCTGTGAGCCGGGCGTACGTCTTCACACCAGCGGACCGGTTGCGGCGAGAATCCTCCATCAGGGGGAGGGACACTGGCCGAGCCACTTGATGACATTTCCCCAGTACTTCGCCGCTTGATACTGCTGACTAGTATTGCCTCCCACGTTGCTGAGCCACACTTCGTCGTATGTGATCCACTCGTCACCCCACACGTTCAGGCGTCCCTGGCCGAAGTTTCCGGCAGCCCCCATCAGGTAGACAGGTTTCCCGGTTCCAGCTTGGGCGCTAGCATAGGACACATAATTGTCAGCGCCACTTAGATGATTGGCGGTGCTAACGACAAATGCGCCATTCACGTTCAAAGCCGTTACACCAGTGAGAAGCGCTGTAGCAATTGAAGAACCTCTCCAAAAACCGGCCACTTGAACCGTACCGGAGAACGAGTCCCGGAGTACCGTGCTGCTCAAGACACACGTAGAGCCGGAGTACCAGAGATTTGGACTATTGGGATCGCTGGGGTTGGTGATGTATCCCAACGCCTTGTTTGGAAAACTCGCCTCGGTGTTGTCGCATGAGATGCCAATCGTAGTCATGAGGCCACCTCCGCCCCGGACCCACGCGCTAAGCGCTGAGGCGTCTGACCAGCCCAGCGGAGCGTTGTTCTTCATGTAGCCTTGGTATCCGGAGTTCCCTACCGAATGGTACCACGGTGCTGTTGGATAATAGTCTGTCAGATCCTTCTGGTTGTGGGCAACGTCCAAGAGGATGACGACTTGCTGGGTTTGAGATCCAGGAAGATCAATCCACAGCTTACCGGAATCAGGGGTGTCCTGCGGCCCCCAGAGCTTGCAACCCTTGGCCTGCTTCGTCAGCCACGTGTCGAACTGACGAGTGCCGTGGTCCCAAGGCCCGTACACGCCTATTGTGGTGATTGTCGGGCACCCGGGGTCCGGCAGGCATTCATCGACGCAGCAGATCTTTGGACTTCCACAGCATTGACTGGCGCAGCAGGGGACTCCCGAGCCACAGCTCGTGCCGCACTTGCCGCAGTTATTGGGGTCGGTGCTCGTATCAACGCACTTGCCACCGCAGCAGCTCTGCGTGGATGAGCACTTGAACTTGGCGTCGGTGACGCCGCACCCGCCGCAGTTGTTGGGGTCGCCGCTTTCGTCCACGCAAATATAGGGGCCGGTGCTGGAGCTGCGGCAGCAGGAGGACGTGGGTGTGGCGGTGCAATCGGTGCCGCAGAACCCGCAGCTAGAATTCGTCGTGCCGCTTTGGCTCGCCGCGCAGGTAAGGCCGTTGGAGCCGTTGCAGCAGGTTTCTCCGCTGGAGGCACAGCAATGGTTGTCACAGCAGTGACCTCCGGAGCAGCTTGCCTGGCATGTGCCACAGTACTTGGCGTTGTCAGTGGCGTTCATGCAGGCGCCGTCGCAGCAGGTATATCCTGTCGGGCAGTCGCTGGTCTTGCTGCAGGCGCCGCTGGTGCCACCGGTACCGCCGCCGCCGCCGCCGCCGCCCGAGCCGCCCGCAGGGGGGCCGACGGTGATACCCTGCTGCACAGATGCATTGTCGTCGCAGCCGGCTGCGCCAGCCGGACAGACCGTGGCAATTCCTTGGGTCAGGATCTGGACATTCGGGTTGGTCGACATGGTTACTTCCAGGACGACCTTGGTGCGGTTGTCTGAGGCCGTGCCCTCGGAGCGAACGACCACGATGCCGTTGCGGTCAGTGATGAAGGAGTCGCCAGCCATTCGGCACTCGCCCAAATCCTGACGAATAAAGAGGCTGTACTTGCCCATGTATTGGGTGGGGGCGGGACTCATGGCATTGGGGTCAGTTGGCTCCTCCTTGTAGGCAAGGGTGGTGCCAGAGTACTTGGGAGGGTAGTTGCAATCTATGTACACTGGTTTGACTGGCATGGTTGGGTCGGTTTCACACCCAAGACCCGATGGTGGAGGGTCTTCGTCACGCAGGTAGGCCCCGCGGGTTGCAACGCCGTTGCTGGACTTCCCGGAACAGCCAGGGTCGCTCGGGTCGGTACCAGCCCTGCCTGGGATCTCGTCAGTGTAGCCTGCTGGCGTGGAAACCACGGCCCCTGAGGGGCTATGGATACCGGCAAGCATGCCGTTCAAATCGGGTTGCCAGGTGGAATCGCCGAGGACGGTCCGGTCGAGAATGGCCTTTGCGGTCTGGATTCCTGCTTCGGCGACGTAGAGGGCCTGGTTGCGCATGTTGATGTTCGAGTTCATCTGGATACTGCCGCTAGTCAGGTACAGGCCGGCCAGGCCCATGCCGAGCAGGCCAATCATGGCGAGCAGTACCACCACCAGGACAGCCCCGTTTTGCGGGCGGCGAAGCGAGGGTAGCGTTGAAGAATCGTGGGTTTTCATCGCACCTCTCCTCAGTTGTTGCGCGGATACACGGTGGTGGTCAAGACCCGGCGGCGGTACTGGTCGCAGCAGGTTGTGTCGCTCTGGCTGCAACAAACGTGCACGTGATTCTCGATGGAAGGCGGGCCATTGAGGTTCAGCTTGGCGTCGATGCCGTTGTCCTCGGTCAATGAGCGGGCAACCAGGGTCAGGCGCACCGCACTTGGTTGGTTGCACTTGGCGCCTCTGTTCATCGCGATCACGTCACCGGGGTTATTGAGTATCCATTCGTCGCTAGCCCCGGCGGAGCCCTGGCCCTCGCTCAGGGAGCCGTTGGCGTCGAGGTCGCAGGCAAAGGCCACTTGCAGATCCTCGATGCCCTCGGCCAGTGCCTGGGGGCCAGAGGTGGAGGAGCCGTCAAGACGTTCCATGGTCAGGACTGGAATGCCAAGTCTGGTGACTACGGCAAAGCGCACCCACCACAACTCCCCGAAATTGCGGACGCCGGTGTTCACGTAGCCATCTGGTGGCACAAGCGCGCGGTAGCCGTTGGAATCAGGAATCATGGCCGCTACATCGCTCCCGGGGTTCCAGCGGTTTGTTGCATGCTCAAGGGTGTTGTTGGCCTGGTTAGAGTTGGTTACCTGAAGGAGGGTACACCCGATGTTGCTGGCCAACCCTCCCATTCCTGGCTCACCGACCAGCACAATGAATTCGTTTGCCTGGAACATCTGCCAATTGCCCGCCGGGAGCACGATGGCACCTGTCGTCTTCGTGAGTCCGCCTCCGGAGAGGGACGAATCGAAAGTAGTGCCTGAGGAGCGATTGCCAAAAGCAACGGTAATCACATCAGTCTGGGAGACAATTCCGGTATTCGCCGGCTGATTGGGGTCAACCTGGTCAACAATCCACAAGGGGGGAATTCGCTGCATGTGGCTGGGGCTGTTGGGGTCGTACGCGCGCAGGCCCGCGTTCGGAGGCTGAGAAAGATTGCCGCCAGGGACCACAGGTGGATCATCGCTGTCATCCGGGTTGGTGCCGGCGGGCGTGCGCTTGAGGGGAGGAGCCGGTACGATTCCCCCCACCGGCCGCACGCAGCCATACATGCCCGAGCCCGCGGCGCGGACGAAGCGAGTGAGGACCTCCATGGCGGCCCATGCGTTTTGCTGAACGTTGAGCATCTTGGTCTGGGTTTCGTACACGCGCTGCTGGCCGGCAAAGAACATGAAAGTGGAGGCGGCCACGATGGACGCGATGACCATGGTCACCATCAGCTCGACCAGGGTCATGCCCTGTTCGCGCGCGCGCTGGCCTACCACGACTTCCTCCGTTCCATATCCAGGCGGACAGTCTTGGGGTTTCCCGTGTCCGAGAGGTAGGTGACAGCCACCGAGATGACGTAGGGCTGGCCGTTCCCTACGTTCACGACTCGCCACATCCGGGACCAGCGATACTCAGGGGGCTTGCCAGTGGCAAGCTCGATGCCCTCAGCGTTCACCGGGACCGCTGTTTTCCAGCTCAGGTCGCCGATTGGGTTTGCGGGGGGAGGGGACCCGACCTGGAATTGGTCCACGTTGGTGTAGGGGGTGCCCGCATCCGTGGGGTTCCCAGTCGGCAAGTTGGGGTCCCCGGTTGTCAGCACGGTGCTGAACTCCTCCAGCTTCTGGCTGGCCAGGCGCAAGGCCACGGCTCCATCGTTGGCGGCTTTCGATGCGCTGATCACGGCCTGCTGCACCGCCAGGGTTCCGAGAAGTCCAATGGCCCCCAGCAGCAGGGCCACCAGGACCTCGACCAGCGTGAATCCAGAAGTGCGCCGCATTTTCAAAGGGTAGAATTGCGTGTGGAAACAAATGCCGTGAGGCCAGTCACTGAAATGACAAAGCCGGCATCGGGATGATTGAGGGGGAGTCTCTCATTGCGAATATGGATCAGCCACGAAGTCGGGCTTGTGCAGGCCAAGGCTGAGCATGCATTGCCCATTGAGTTGAAGTAGATTGTTTGCGGCAGCGTGGCGGTTGAGCTACCCCCCACGATCAAAGCATCCAGGATGGCAATGCTCGGAGGTGCAAGAAGGCTGCGCATGAGCGTGGGCCCATTCGGGTCCTCCTGGCTAAAGACTAGCCGGTCGCTTCTAATCAAGGCCGACTGGCGAACGCGCGAGCTCATGGCGTCAAAGTGGGCCCGCTGCAGACCCTGAGCAACCTGGTTGGCGAAGTCGCGCCCTTTGCGCGCTGTGCTGTCGCGGGTCAAGGAAGGGGTCGCAACTGCAGCCAGTATCCCTATGATGACGAGCACCACCATGAGCTCGGTGACAGTGAATCCAGTCTGGCGACTGCGGCTGGGCGACATAACTCCCCAATTCTGCGCTTGCAAAGGTGCGGCCATCAAGAATTCTCGGGAGAATCCCGCCCGATCATAAGATAGAAGGGGCGTCCGCTAGGAAAACATTTCATGGGGCGCAAGGCTGTTCGTGCTCCAAGGTGCGCACATGCGCACATGCGCACATGGGACTACTACATCCGCTCTTCGATTCACCGACGGCCGACGATTGTGATGGGAACCCTGAGAGGGTTCCCATACCCTCCCCGGGGCCCCCGCGCGGTCAGCAGACCGCGTGGGGTGGGTTCAGCGGCCCGGATCGTCGGCTGTCGGCAAATCGAAGAGTTGCTGCCACAATTTTCTATCGCGAGGGGCGGCGCGCTTCGTGGAACCATGGCCGATATTCCTGCATGCGGCTGCGTTGCTCGGCGGGCGCGTGTCGGTTGCAGGTGGCGTAGTCGGCGGTTCTCGCATCGGCCCCCCAGCGCACCTCGACGCAATCGTTAGGGTTGTAGGCTATCTCCAAGGCGCTGCGGCGGGCGTACACATCGGCCACGGTCAGTCTGAACGGCGTCCCGTCACTGCGCCGGTACTCGACCGAGCGTTCGTGGATGCGGCGCTGATGCAGCTTCTCCAGATCAGCGCGAATCTCCTCGGGCTTGCGGCCGCCTAGTATGAACAGCTCGGGGTGCGCCGATACGCGGGCGGGCAGGCGCGCCAGCACGTCGAGCGCGATGAGCAGGCGCATGTCGCGCGACGGGGTGGCGTAGTCCTCCCAGGGACCTACGGTTTCGAAGATCTTGGCACCCACGGGCATAGGCACCACGGGGTTGCCTTTCTCGCGCATGAAGCGCTCGCCGTTGTCGACCGAACCCAGGCGCGTCTCGAGCTGTTCCACTAGCGCGTTCAGGGTTTCTTCATAGCTGGCCTGGGCATCCAGGCCCTTGGGGTTGATGAGTCTGGCCATGCGCGCGTAGAAGTCGTCGGCAGACAGGGTGGCCTGCTCAGCCGAGAAGGGGGCGAAGCGATGGTCACCGGTCAGCGCATGATTGGACAGCGCGACCACGGACCCGCTTTCGGCTGATTTTTCCACAGGACGAAACGCCTTGAATCCCGCGCCCGCGCTCTTCACGTTGCTGGCAAACAGGAATGTGCCCTCCCAGAAGCGCTTGCGGCCCACCGAATTGTCGGGCTGGCCGTCCACCGCGAAGAGGCGCCCGCCCTTGCTCCCGTCCTGTTCCACCCATTTGGCAATCATCATCACGTGTCCGTAGGGGTCGGCATAGATCAGGCCTGGTCGCAACACATCGCGCGCCAGTTTGACCGGGTAGAAATCGGTTTCGTCGTCCTCCAGCGCGGTGCGCGCGCTGCCCGAGTGGACCTTGTTGGCGACCAGGCGCAGGAACTTGCGAAAACGTTCGAGCGGATCGCTGCCGGCCAGCGGCTCGTCCTGACTGGTGAGCGCGCCGCAGGTGGGTGGCTGCTCGCTGGTGCCGCGGTTGCAGTCGCGCAACCCGAAGGGCAAGCCCATCTTCCAGGCAAAGGTGGCGCGCAGGTAGTAGGGCAAATCCGCGCAGTCGGGCACGGCCGGGGGCGCGGCGCGGTTCTTGGGATCGTCTTCGCGCAGTCCGAGATACCCCCAGAGGAAGTTGCGCTCCGGATCGCGGATCACGGGTGCCAGCGACGGGAAGCCCAGCGCGACATCGGGGGGCGCGTCGAAGAGGCGCTCGATCCACGCCGAGTAGAGGTTCTCCAGGCTGCGGTTCCAGGCGCGCGTGACTGGCCAAGCCCCTGGCGCTTGCGACCGGCCGCGCGCGGGCACCGCGCGGTCGCGTGCGGCCACTGAAATGCGGTGGCAGGAAACCACCTCGCCGCCAGAAACCAGGGCGACGCGAGCCTCGCCCGTCACCGGCGCAGGCAGCTCGGCTGAGAAGCTGAAGGGCGGTCCGCCCCGGCGCACGGTTTGCAGCTTCTGTGCCGGCCGCCCAGCCGTGCTGACCGTGATGGTCCCGTCGCGGGCCTGTTCGCTGACCACCATGAGGCGCAAGGGCGAGCCCGCTGAGGGATTTTGGGGTGACCACCAGATGCGGGCCTCGGGCGACTCGCGACAAGCCTCGGACGCGCGAACCGGCGCACGCGCGAGCAGGAGCAAGAGAATGCTCATCCAGGCAAGGGTCGTGGTCCTGCGCATCCCTGGCCTACCAGTGATCAGGATGGGCGCGCCGTCGCACCAAGGTGCGCGCGCGGACCAGCGCCGGGTTTTCGAACAGCTTGACCAGGACGAACCCGGCGAAGAACCCGCCGATATGCGCCCAGACCGCGACGCCCGACGAGATTTCAGGTCGCACCGACGAGAGCTGGGGCAGGCCGTTCAGAAGTTGCAGCCCGATCCACCACAGCAGCACCAGGTAGGCGGGCAGTGAGATCACCTGCACGAAGATCACCCAGATGAACAGCACATTGACCCGCACGCGCGGATACAGCATTAGGTACGCGCCCAGCACCCCCGAGATGGCGCCCGAGGCGCCCACCATGGGAACCGGCGACGCGGGATCGATGGCAACTTGGGTAGCCGCGGCAGCCAGGCCGCACACGAAATAGAAAGCCAGGAAGCGCGCTCGCCCCATGCTGTCTTCCACGTTGTTGCCAAACACCCAGAGAAACAGGCCGTTGCCGAGCAGGTGCATCCAGCCACCGTGCAGGAACATGGAAATGACCGGGGTGAGGTAGTTGATCGGATCGCGATCCACCAGGCAGAGAAGCCCACGGCCGAGCGGCACGGCCTCGCCGATGGGCGCGCGGCCGGTGAGCTCGCCCGCCACCAGGCCCAGGTTGCAGACGCTGGCCGCCAGCACGGTTGGGCTGAGGCCCGCACCCTGGATCAGGACCCACACCAGGCCCATTGCCACCAGCAGGGCGATGGTCACCAGCGGGAAGCGCATGGTCGGGTTGTCGTCGCTGATCGGGATCATGGGGCGCAGATTCTGGCCATGCGAGCGAGGCCTCGGTCAGATTAGCACGTGGACATCCGCTTCATGCACAAAGTCCGGGCGAGCGCAGGTCGTCCAGCGTGGGCGTGAGCGGCCGGCGTGGTGCGGCTTGCGTGGGCGACTCGCACCCGTGGCGCGCGAAGGGCGGGGTGGGCGGGGCAAAGAGGCCAACCACAACGTTTCCCGCGAGTCCGCCCCGGATCTCACCACAGAGAGCACAGAGATCACAGAGACGGATCGGAAGGAAGGGTGCGGAGCCGGATCCGGAACCCTTTCTTTCCGGCCTCTGTGGCCTCTGTGCCCTCTGTGGTGAAAGAGCTAGCTTCTTCCTACCGCTGCGGGACCGGCGCAGGGGCTGGCGGGGGAGCGGCCGCTGGAGGCGTGGCGCCCGCGTCGGGGCTGGCGGCGCCCTCGGGCGGCACTTCGGCTCGGTATCCGAAGAGCGTGTTCTTCTCGGAAACCGGCGTCAGCTTGATGGCGACGCGGCTGTCGGAGAAGGTGTAGGCGCGGGTGTGGACCGGCAAGAAGCCGGCGGCGCGGACTACCAGGTCGAGCGGCCCGCTGTCGCGTGGTCGCACCACCACCAGCGGCCTGGGCACGGGAATTACGCCCAGGGTCTTGCTGCCCCACTTGACCACCGCTTTGCGCGGCGGAACCGTTTGCAGGGTGATGTGAACCTTGTCGTCGGTTTTCTGCGCAGAGGACTCAGCGACCGTCGCGTTCTTGGCTGCATCTTCCGCGCCCAGCCCCACCGCCGCGGCCAGTCCCAGCATCGCCAGCAGCGCGACACCGGCGAGCAAGCCACGCCGGTACCAGCGGCCGCGCGAGTTCATGGCGCACCCCCTTCGTCATCGCCGCCGGCCGAGCGGCCCGGGCTGGCGCCACCTGCGCGGCCCTCAGCTGAACTGGGCACCGCCGGCGGCGGCCCGGGATAGCGCACGCCCGGCTTGGGCACGTAGGTCAGGATCGGCTTCTTGAGCGTGCCTTTGATTTCGCCTTCCAGCACATCTATGGGCAGGGGCGGCTCAAGTAGGTACTGGTAGCCGCGCGAGGGGACGCGGATTTCGAACACGTCGTCGCCGAGCAGGAACTGGCGTGCAATGTTGGTCGGCTGGTCGCCCAGGATGCGCATCGACCGGTGGCGCAGAATGAACGAGTAGAGTCGGATGGCCAGGTGGTTGGGCAGACGGTGACACCCGTGGGAATAGCCCTCGGAGCTGTACATGGAAAGGTACTCCGACGAGCCGTGGGCGCGGATGCCGTTGTCCCAGTCGGGCTTGCCGTCTTTGCCCGGGACCACCAGATAGCCGGCGATGAGGCCGTAGGCCGAGAGAAACCCCGGGCCCAGTTCATCGTAGTTGACCATCCGTTGCCACAAGCCGTTGACCGTCTTGGTCTTGACCAGGGTGCGAATGGGGGTGGACTCGGGTGCGATCCACACCGGGCCAGCCACCACGTTGCGAATCACCCGCGGCCCCACGTCTGACCCTTTGTAGCGGAAATATTCGTAGCCGTCAGAGGCCTGTTCGGCTCGCCAGCCACCGATGGTGGTGCGCCAGCGCGTGAGCGGGATGCGCTGTTCCTTGTACTTCACGTAAACATGGAAGCTGGGGTAGCGCTTGCGCGGCTGCGCGTGGCGCACGCCCGCCGCATCCCAAGGCAGGTCGTACCAGACTTCGCCGCGATCGATCACGATGGACAGATCCATGTTGGACCCGTAGTACTCGGGCAGGGCCGGCAAACGAACCGCGGCGCGCAGGTGGCGAAGATCGGCCGCGCTGTGGCGTTGGAAGAAGGCCAGGGCCGCCTCGGGGCTGGTCAGGCCGAGTTGCTCGACCGCAGCCTGGGTCATCTCCTCGACTAGATTGCGCACCAGCAAGCTCCGTCCGTTGGCGCCGGTATAGGTGGGCGGACCAGTCTTGCCCTCCGCACTGCCATCCTCGACCACGCCAGTGGCGGCCACCACGCGCTCGCGCAGCACGCGCACCAGGGCCTCCTGATCGTTGGCCAGCGGCGGGCGGGCGAGAGCGTCCATGGTCTTCTGGCGCAGGTAGTTCGACTCGTAGATCATGTGCTTCTGCTGAAAGCGGCGCACCGCCAAGCGCATGGCATCGTCGTAGACGCCGGCGCTGTGCTTGCCGCCATGCTTGAACATGCCTTCGCAGGCCAGACGACGTTCCACCTCGGTCATGGCCAACTTCTCCGCAGTCCGTCGCTCGACCAGCTTGACCTTGGGTTCCAGCTTGGGGTCCTTGCCGGCCAGCTCGGTCAGCGTCTGCACATTGGCCTTCTTGCGCGCGCTTTCCAGATCCCCGCGCAGGTGTGCGATTCGCTTCTCTTCCTCCTTCACCTTTTCGGGCGCCACGTAGCCCACGGTTTCCACTGCCTCCATGGCCGCCAGGTTTGCGCCCTGGTGGCAACTCTGCTTCTCGTCCTCTAGGAAGCGGGCGCGCAGCACGCCGAGCGAGGGCGGAATGCCGTAGAGTTCCAGGTAGTTCTTTTCGCCCGCGGGCAAGGGCTCGCCATCTTCGTCGAGGGTGTCGTTGGCCAGGCCGAGAAACACCCGGCGATAGCGGTTGGGCATGCTCTGGCCGTCGGCGCCACGATGTTCCTCGAAGATATAGGGAGTCCAGTCGTCACCCAGGTCGATGATGGTGTAGCCGGAGCGGGCTGCGCCAGTGGCGCTGGTCCAGCTCTCCTGGCCATCGCGAACCACCAGGGCGCGATCGGCATCGGGCAGGGGGCTGGGACCAGGCGGCGCGGGCGCCTTGCTCGCCGCTGCCGGAGCTGGAGCCGCGGGCGCCGGCGGCTTGTTGGCAGGGGCCACGGTCGCGGTTGCCGCCGCCGACGCGGTCTGCGGCGGTGGCAGGGACGCGACACCACGGACGTCGCATCCCACCCAGAAAGCAAGAGATGCCAGGACGGTAGACTGCAGTGCACTTTTCATCACGAATTCGCTTGCTCAACATATGCCCCCGACCGAGGCGCTGGGCAAGAAATCGAGCGTCGGGCCGTTACGCCTTGAGCGCCGCTGCCACGATGGCGCGTGCCTCTTCGATCACGCTGTCGAGGTGGGCCTGGCCTTTGAAGCTTTCGGCATAGATCTTATAGATGTTCTCTGTGCCCGACGGTCGCGCCGCGAACCAGCCGTTCTGCGATGTGACCTTGAGCCCACCGATGGAAGCGCCGTTGGCCGGCGCTTTGGTCAGCACGGCGGTGATGGCCTCACCGGCCAGGGTGCTGCTTGTGACCTGCGCGGGCGAGAGTTGCTTGAGTCGGGCCTTTTCCGCCGGTGTGGCCGGCTGATCGATGCGGGTGTAGAGGGGATCGCCATGGGCCGCCGTGATCTCGCGGTAGTGCTCGCCGGGATCCTTGCCGGTGCGGGCGGTGATCTCGGCCGCCAGCAGCGCCAGGATGAGACCGTCCTTGTCAGTGGACCAAGCGCTGCCGTCGAAGCGCAGGAAGCTGGCGCCGGCGCTCTCCTCCCCGCCGAACCCGAGGCTGCCGTCGAGCAGCCCGTCGACGAACCATTTAAAGCCCACTGGCACTTCCACCAGCGGCCGTCCCAGGGCGGCCACCACGCGATCGATGATGGCGCTCGACACCAGTGTCTTCCCCACCGCCGCGCGCGGGGGCCACTTCGGTCGATGGGAAAACAAGTAGCGGATGGCCACCGCCAGGTAGTGATTGGGGTTGAGCAGGCCCGCGGACGGCACCACGATCCCATGCCGGTCAGCGTCGGGATCGTTGGCAAAGGCGACCTGGTAGCGGTTGCGCAAGTCAACCAGTTTGGCCATGGCAAAGCGGCTGGAACAGTCCATGCGGATCTTTCCGTCGTGATCCACGGTCATGAAAGCGAAGCGCGGATCCACGGTGGGATTGACCACCTGCAGGTCGAGCTTGAAGTGCTCCGCGATGGCTTGCCAGTAGGCCACTGAGGCGCCGCCCAGCGGGTCCACGCCGCACTTGATGCGCGCGTCGCGGATACCTGCCATGTCCACCACGTTGGCCAGATCCGCCACGTAGGGCCCGACGAAGTCATCCTGCCGTATGTTGGGCGCGGTGCGCGCTCGTTCGAAGGGGATGCGGCGAATTTCCAAGCCGCTCCCTCGCAGCAGCGCATTGGCACGGTCCTGTATCCAGGCCGTGACGTTGGTGTCGGCCGGGCCGCCGTTGGGTGGGTTGTACTTGAAGCCCCCGTCAGCGGGCGGGTTGTGCGAGGGGGTGACCACGATGCCGTCGGCCAGGCCGCTCTTGCGGCCGCGGTTGTGGACCAGAATCAATCGCGAGATCGAGGGCGTGGGGGTGTAGCCGTCGTCGCGCTGAATGACGGTGTCCACACGGTTGGCGGCCAGGACCTCCAAGGCGGTTTGCTCAGCCGGCCTTGAGAGCGCGTGGGTATCCTTACCGAGGAAGAGCGGGCCGGTGATGCCCTCGCGCTGGCGCCATTCGCAGATGGCTTGGGTGATGGCCAGGATATGGGCCTGGTTGAAGGATCCGGCGAGCGATGACCCTCGGTGCCCGCTGGTCCCAAAGCTGACGATCTGCTCGGAGTCGCTCGGATCAGGCTCTTTGCTGTAGTAGGCGTCAATCAGACGGTCGACGTCGATGAGCAGCGTGGCGGGCGCGGGTTTGCCGGCAAGCTCGTGGGGCATTGGGGGGGCTCCTTGGCGCCGCGAAGACTACCCGAAGACGGGTGGGACCGCCTCTCGAAGATTCCTAGTTGGTTCCGGTTTCCGGTTCCGGGGTCGGGACCGGCGTCGGGATCCGGTTCCGAATCCGGCCACCGGATCCGGATCCGGTTCCGGCCTCCGGCTCCGTCGCGGCGGTCGCCTGCCCGCGCAACTTGGCCCAGAAAAGTCCCAGGTACTCGTGCAGGGCCCGTTCGATGACAAAACCCGCTCCCGCGTGCGGAATCCAGTCCACTATGCCCGATGCCTCGTGCAGCGCCAGGTAGCCCGTGGGGGCGGCAATGGGGTTCATGCCGGCCTTCTTGAACATGGCCATGGCCCGGGGCAAGTGCGTGGCCGATGTAACCACCACGAACCGTTCCTCGCCTAGAAGCGCGCGCAGCGCCCGCACTTCGTCGATGGTGTCCCAGGACTGGGATTCGAGGACCATGCGGTCCTGCGGGGCACCCAGGCTGACACCAGCGGCGGCCAGCAGATCGGCGTCGGTGGTTCCCGGGCCGCTGCCACCTCCTGACAGAAGCAATTTCGACTCAGGCAGAAGGCGCTGCAGCCGAATGCCTTCGGCCAAACGGACCAGAGACGGCGCGGACAACTGATCGATGGGTGTCAAAAAGCGGCTTTCGCTGTGCCCGCCCCCCAGCACCACCACCCAGTGCGGCGCCGGCGAGCCGTCGGGCAGGGTCGAGCTCGCTGCAGTCGCCTCGGCTAGCAGAGGGGGATAGCTCGCTTCCAGCGGACGAACCAGGGTTCGAGCCACAGGTCCGAGGGAAAGCAGCGCCATCAACGTGATACCTGCGAAGAGCAAAGCCTTGGCGGCTCGCTGCCTCTTGGTGAAGCACAGAAGGACCAGTCCCAAGCCCATGACGGCAAGCAGTAGGCAATGCGGCTGCACCAGGGCTGACAGCAGTTTCTTGAGAGCGAACATGGTTGGATCTTGTACCTCGATTCTTCGACGAACTCGCAACCTACGTCGTGCTCAATTCTGCTACATTTCGAGCCTCCTCGGCCCCCGCTGAATCGGTTTTGCCCACTTGACGTCTTCCCCTGTCCTTCCAGGACCACGTTGTCGCGCCTTTGTAGCGTGGGCGCTCAGGCATGGCCGAGTGCTGTGGCTGATCGCCATCGCGCTCGCCGTGCCGTCGGCCCTGGCCACCGCCAAGCTCTACCTCAACCTGCGCAGCGATCTGGAGGAGTTGCTGCCCCGGAGCGCCCCCAGTGTC
>Ga0182017_10002233_pt1 | contig 14766 bp, 15 predicted proteins | sample 712E3DmetaG_FD_120492 | JGI IMG/M metagenome (GOLD analysis project Ga0182017, IMG submission 120492) | Permafrost microbial communities from Stordalen Mire, Sweden - 712E3D metaG | ecosystem: Environmental > Terrestrial > Soil > Wetlands > Permafrost | place: Sweden: Stordalen | collected... | reverse complement strand
TGAGTAGAAAACGCACCCGGCAACCATGCAGTACGGAAAGGACTTTGGTAATCGGGTTCGGGGTCAAGACTTCCTCCGGAATTTTGATAGAAATCCCATAATCTTTGTGTTTCTATCCAGCGTTTTTGCGGACTAAGCGCATACCAGGATCGCCATTCATCGCTTTCTTCAATCATTTTTTCCAAGGTTAGACTTTCAACATCAGTTCTTTTTTAATTTTATTTATCAATAGTTTGTCCTCCTCAGTCTTCTCCGCCGAGGAAAACGCTTGACCAAACACAAATGCCAAACAAGTCATAAAAAACATTCCGAAACCGAACACCAGCGGGTAGAGCTTTTTTTCCTTAAAAGTTTTGGAAAGATAGACCGGATCAACCACCCTGAACGCCTCTTTGCTAACCACCATTTCTTTTTCTATTTCATTGGCAATAAGCCCCTGGATTTTTTCCCGAAGAAGCGGATCGGAAATAGAGACAAGCTGCTTTTCGAAGTAGGAAACGTTTTCGCGGGCATCGGTTTGCACGTTTGATTTTATAAACTCGTTAAGATATTCGATATAATTATTCGCAAGGTTAATAGAAAAAGTGGAATCGTGCGATTTTATATCCAGGGTCATGGTGTTGTTTTTATTGGTCGTTTTTTTGATCTTGGATTTAATAAAGCTTCCCATGTCGAGCGGTTTGGGCTGGACAAAGTCTGCTTTCCAGGTGTTCTGCGAAAAATCCCAGGATTTTTGATAGACCTTCGGCCACTGGTACTTGTAGATAGTCGGGAGCAGTGAGTAATGGTCGATGAGTTTTGCGCCGAACTCGCGGGAATCGAGGATAAGGTCGATTTTATCGAGGCTTGCATTGCCTCCGAAATTAAGCTGGCTTGCCACAAGACCGCCGAGCGCCCCCAAACCGGCCAGACTTGGTGTCTTTTGCGATTCGGTTTCGTGGGGCGCTATCATAACCTCCGCCACCCAGGTCGGCCCCTTGACAAGTGCTGCGACATAACCGGCAATAAGCCCCAGAATCGCAAACCCGATGATCCACCACTTGTTCTTGACAAGAACATACACATATTCAAGCAGGTTGATTTCGTCGGGGTCGTGGAGGGAAAGAGCTGTTTGTGAGTTGATGGGTTGAAAAGTTGATGGGTTTTGATTAATATCCATAGTATTCAATATACAATTTCCATTGTTAAAGGTTCAATTGAAAAGGCATAGATCAATACAATAATGACCAACTCACTCGTCATCTTTATCGGTTTGTGAGGCAAGCAACAACCATTCGGCCATCCAATTTGCACGTTCTTCAAGATTCAGTTTGCTAAGTTCCCGTTGATCTTCGCTGAGATAGGGACATTCCGCCGGAATCGTATAGGGTTCCAGTAGATGGATTGACGCCTTTTTAATTAATGATGCGTTTACCATCAGCACTATAGAAGACTTTCCGCGGCATTTATTAATTGACGGTGTTGATCCAAGAGCGAGCTTGCTTGTTTTTTCCATTCGGCTTTGAGAACGGCAAATTTCTTTTGATACGTTTTTGACTTTTCAATCATTTGCTTGATTCTGCTTTCATCCTGCTGGATTTTTTCATCTTGTTCAATGGCGATCGCGGCGACGACTTCCTTGCGGTTTGCATCAGAAAGCAATAATCGAACAGGTGCTCTTTGGCTTTTTTTAGCCTTGTCCGGCCATTTTTCTACTGCCCGCTTAAGCAGTTCGAAATCCTGGAGGTATTCTAACGCAATTTCCGGGATGTTTTCTTTATAACCAAGCACTTCGGCCAGTGCGCCGATTATGGAGTAATCGCGCACTCTTCTAGTCTGTTTGAGCAAAATCAGGGTTTCGGCATCGACGATATCAACGCCTTTCTTATGGACCGCATTTTCCCAAATTTTATTTATTCCCTTTGTCCTTGGCGGCCGAGAACAAAAATCAACCCGAATTCGCATACCCCCCTCTTTGTATTCAAAATGACTTGTCCAGCTTTTTGAGAGCCATAAGATGTCAAGAGGGGCCCCAAGTCTGTAGTACGCGTTTTTTTGATCAAGGACCGACAAAACGACATTACATGACTTTGTGGTCTCCTCGATTATCCAATCGCCATCTTTAGAAAAAGCCGCAATCCCATACATCACGCAAGCCTGTCCTGAACTCAGCAAGACGTTGGCGCCGGCATTAACAAATTCTTGATGAAGCTGCTGATAGGGGTTATTCATTCAAAAACACTCTTAGGCTGACCCTTAAACGCTTTTTTATTCGTTAAAAACCAAAATTGCGCGGCATTTGAAAGCCAAAGTAGTTTTTGTTCAGCAGGCAACTTAATAAAATTCGTATGCCCGTCAAAATCCGTGCTTTTTAAATTCCGCAATTTTTTATCTACAGTGCCGGCCGCCGCTTTTTTATTGACCATCACAAACGCTCCAGCGCTTTTATATCAAAACGGTCTTTATCTCTCATCGGTTTAACCTGTTTTTTCATGGCAATTATCTGCCGTTTAGAGGCCAATCGAATACTATGTTTTCCAATTCGCTTGCTTGTTGATCCCGAATACAATGCTTTATAGGATTTGTCTTCGGACAGCAATACATCTATCATGCGAAAAGGGTTGTTTGGATCAAGAAACGTAAAGACGACCGCGCCTTTTTCTTTAATAAGCAATTCCCGCTGGGTTTTATCCGATAAAAATTCCGGTGAAATCGGTACGCGTGGGAGTAATTTCAGTTTTTTTATTATCGTAAGAAAAATTTTTACGTTTTGAGGACTAAAATCCAGCGCTATGTCAAGATCAATGGTCATCCGTTCAACGCCATGAAGAACAACCGCAACACCCCCGCAAACTATAAATTTTACTTTAGCGGCAGTGAGTTCCGAAAGTATGTGTAATAAATGATTGTTCGACGGGTCGTTCATTTCGAATTGCTTAGTCGGTGATGCACGCCGCGATTCGCGCTTGCTCTTCCTCGGTCAAATACGGATGCATGGGCACGCTGAAAATACGGTCCGCGACATGCTCCGACACGGGCATGCTGCCTTTCTCATATCCAAGATACGAAAATGCCGTTTGAAGATGCAATGGTTTGGGATAGTATATTGCCGTTGGTATGTCCGCATTTTTCAAGCGCCCCATTATCTCATGCCGGTTTTCGCTCTGGATCGAGTATTGCGCCCAGGCTGACGAATATCCTTCGGGAATTGCCGGGGCTACCACGTTACATTCTTTCAGCAAAGATGCATAACGCGCCGCGACTTTTTGCCTAAGTTCCACCTCTTCGCTGAAAATTTCCATTTTTGCAAGCACGATGGCCGCCTGGATCGTGTCCATTCTGCCGTTGATGCCGATCCTGATATTTTCGTACTTATCCGATCCCTGGCCATGCACCCTTAAGGACGCGAGTATCTCGAAAAAGGATTTGTCATCTGTAAATATTGCGCCGCCGTCGCCGTAACATCCCAGGGGTTTTGCGGGAAAAAAGCTCGTGGCGGCAACATGTGCGAGCGAGCATGATTTCCGGCCCTTATACGTCCCTCCAAAGCTCTGGGCCGCGTCTTCGATTACAAAGAGGCCATTGTCCTTTGCAATCCTGTTGATGGCGTCATAATCCGCGGGAAGGCCGAAAATATCAACAGGTATTATACCTCGGAGTTTTAGGGGTTGAGGAATTTTTGCAAATGGGTGTTTACCGTTTTTTAGACCATCAATCGTTCCGGCGAGCTTATTCGGATCAATGTTATACGTTTCCGGATCAATGTCCACGAAAACCGGCGTCGCCCCGAGCAGCGCAATGACTTCCGCGGTGGCAAAAAAGGTAAAGGGCGTTGTGAAAATAGCATTGCCAGGTCCGACGTTATGGGCCATAAGCGTCAGGAGCAAAGCGTCCGTTCCGCTCGCACAGGAAAGACAGTGGCTTACGCCGGCATATTCCGCCAAGACACGTTCAAGTTCCTTGATTTCCGGGCCAAGGATAAAATTTCCGTGCCCAAGGACCGTATGTATTCTTTTTTGAACGGACGTTTCAATTTTCTGGTATTGGCGCTTTAAATCTATAAATTGCATCTGACCTCTTTTGGAGCTTTAATAAAAACCGGAAACTGGTAACTGTCAACTGGAAACTTTTTCGTCCTGATACACCTTTCCCCCGTCGGCGGCACCTTGATAATGGCCGCATTAAACAGAAACTGGTTTTTACCTGTATTAACAAATACGTCTCACGGAATTTTTATTTCCGGAGGCGTACATCCAATTTCATTCTTAAGTTCTTCAATTTCGCGCCGGATTTGATCGAATTCCTCGAGACGCGTATGTAAATAATTTTGCGTGATCCTGATTTTTTCCCGTATTCCCTTTGGCGTAAGAATATATTTCCAGCGGATATTGTCGGGATGGCTTTTTAATTTCCGCGCCTTGACGATGCCCTTCTGTATGAGGCCCGCGAGCACGTAGTTTGCCTTGCCGAGGCTTATGTCAAGCGAGCTCGCCAGGGTCCTTTGGGTATGGTAAGGGTTCTTGTCAAGTTCACGTATCAGTTTGTATTCGATCATCCCGCCCCGCTTCTTGTTCAATGGTTGAACAATAATTATACTTGATCTCGCGGTATCGGTCAAGTTTTTTTTCAGGGATTTATGCCTTGATTATTTTCGAGGAGATATATAAAATATCGTATTGTTGAAATCAACTATTTTTGCCTGGGCAACATCATTCGTATGTAATATATTTCTGACTATGATAGTTTTGAAAAGATATGATCATCATGATTTTAACTTTGGAAAACGATTTTTAGATATGTATTATATGTGATCACGATATTCATTATTCCGACAAGGAACGCTCCGGATGCTTATCGAATTTCTGTATCAGAAAACCCACATCTATCTGCTGAACAGCAGGCTTTTCAGCACTTCCGTTGCCACGGTTTTTTCTTTTCTCAGCGCAATGCTGCTTTTTCCGCCCTATATTAAACTTCTGCGCAAACTTCATGTGAGCGCCGAACTTGAACAGCAGAGCGGTAAAAATGACCCGGTCATGCCCGCGGGGATCCTTTTTCTTTTCATCATCTGCGCAACATGTCTGATCACCGCACGGTTCAATTCATACGTTATTTCGGCCCTCATCGTTTATATTTTTTTCAGCATTATCGGTGCGTTCGACGATATTGTCAAGGTATTGAACAAAGTCCGGGTCAATAAGGGCCTCATAACCAAACAGGTTTACCAGTACAAAGCCGACGGAATATCGGCCACCCTGCGCCTTACGCTGTATCTTTTTATTTCTTTCGGCGTCGCGATGGCCGCATACAAATATATCCCCAATATCAACGGATTCATCAGCGTCCCTTTTCTGAGCGTGCTTAAAGATTTTCCTTATTTTCCGTTCTGGGTGTTCATCCCTTTTATGGCGCTTGCAATCGCCGTCATGGCCAACGGGGTCAACTTCACCGACGGATTCGACACGCTTGCGGTTGTTCCCCTGATAACCTGCTCGATTTTCGTGGGCATTATCGCGTATGTGTCGAGCCATAGCCTGTGGAGCACCTATTTGCTCATCCCCTATATCCCCAAAGTTGACGAGATACTTCCCCTTATCGGCGCGATCGTCGGCACGCTCCTGTCGTTTTTATGGTTTAACGCCCCGCCGTCCTCGATCATTATGGGTGATTCCGGCGCCGTGGGCCTTGGAGGGACCATCGGCATTTTATTTATTTTTGTCAAGGCAGGGTTTTATCTTCCGGTCGTCGGTTTCATCTTTTGCATGGAGTTCGTGTCGGTCATGCTTCAGATCGGATGGTTCAAAGCGACCCGTACCAGGATTTTTCTGCGTGCGCCGATACACCACCATTTTCAATTCATGATGCGAAAAAACCCGTTTTATGTCAATGAGTTCTATATCCGGTCGAAGATAGCCTGGCGGTTCCATATCGTATCTGCGATACTCCTGGTCGTTGGCCTCATCATGTTCTTTAAAGTCAGGTAAGGGAACCCCGGTTTATGGTCACCGATTTGCATTCGAACTATTCATCGCCCGCGGGAAAGGAATTCACTCTTACGGCCGGTTATTTTGCCGGCATCAATCCCGCAAGCCGCATACTCGACCTTGGGTGCGGATACGGCGACGGTTCATGCAACATGGCCCAGCAATTCAGGTGTAAAGTCATTGCTTTGGACATAAGCGAAGAAAACATAGGCCTCGCCCGGCAACTTGCCGAAGCGAAAAACGTCAGCCACCTTATTACCTTCGAGACAAAAAACCTCCTTGAGGCCGATTTTATTGACGAACCTTTTGAACTTGTCCTTGCCGAAGGTGGGGTTTTCTCGTTTGTTTCGCGAAGCAAAGGCCTTGAAAGGACGGCATCGTGGCTGCTTCCACGGGGATGGCTCGCTTTTTCGGACCTTATTTTCCTTTCGGATAAAGTCCCCGACGAAGTAAAAAACATTTTTGAGGACACTACTTACCACTACGAATCCGAGACTTCTTATCGCACGCTCCTGCACAACGCGGGTTTCGACATTCACCTGATGTGCCTTGTGCCGCAAAGCGGCTGGGACAACTATTACGCACACATGGCGAGAAGACTGGAGGATGACAAGGGATTTTTTTCCGACAAACGCATCAAACTCGCGTTTCATAAGGAAATAGACGTGTTTTACCGGCTGGAAGGTTTCAGGTACGTCGGGTATCTTTTTTGCATAGCCAGAAAAAAAAGTTAACTCTGTGACGCCCATCACAGTATCATAATGCGTAAAATTATATATTCTATTATAATCGAACCGCTCACTGAGCGAAGCCGAAGTGAGCCGCGCCGAAGTGGCCATATACGAAAAAGCGTTCCCTTCGACTTCGCTCAGGGACCGTAAGCAGTACGACAATTTTTTCTCACTTAAAATAATTATCCTAAATAAGGAGGGTTGTATGAAAATTCTTTTCACCATATCGGCAACGGTCTTGTGCCTAGCTTTGGTTGCCGCCGCGGAAATCCAGCCGGTCATCGACACCGTGGTCACGGGCCAGCAGGGGAGCGGATGCATTGACTGGACTGCCCGCATCATTTATTCACGGGGCATCGGCGCCCCGAACATGGACGTGACCGAAGCCGCCCGCAGGCCCGGCGCAATACGAGCTGCCCAGCAGGTGGCCCTGCGTAATGCCCTGGAGACCTTGAAAGGGATCTTTCTCAACTCCAGCACCACGGTGGAAAACTTCATGATGAAAAGCGACGTTATCACGAGCCATGTCAGCGGATTTGTCCGCGGCTTCGAACAGAAGGGAAAGGAAAAATACATGAGCGACGGGTCCGTGGAAGTGACCATGTCCATCCCTCTTGACGGCATCGGCGGCATTGATGACCAGCTTTTCGGGACCGCCATTGCTGAAAAACCGGCGCAAACCTCATGGGAAGGGACTAAGGCGAAAAAACAGACGGTTTTTACGGGGCTCATCATCGACTGCAAAGGCCTCGGTATCAAACCCGCCCTGAGTCCGCGGCTGCTTGACGAATCGGGAAAAGAAGTATACGGCAGCGCCTATGTGTCGCGCGAGTGGGCAGTCAAATACGGCATCGCCGGTTATGCCCGCGAGGTAAAAGACGCGGCAAAGCTTGACAGAGTGGGTAAAATCCCCGGCCAGATAAAGGCCATAAAAGCGTCGGGCGACAACAGCACCGACATCGTCATTTCCAACGCCGATGCCGACGAAGTGAGGAGCGCAAGCCAGAACCTCAAATTTCTTTCGGAATGCCGCGTTGTCTTTGTGGTAGATTAGTTTCTCTTGGCTTTTTGAACGACAAACTTTTGTCGTTCGGAAGCTTAGAGAAACTTACCTTTTTCCTGTTGCATGCAACGGATAAAAGGTAAAAATCATATAACTACCCACGTTCCCTGAGCGAAGCCGAAGGGAACTTATTAGTACGATTGCTCACTTCGGCTTCGCTCAGTGAGCGGTACTAAGTAATTACAAAAATATCTTGACAAACACTATAAACACTTTCTTCAAAAAGGACTCGTCTATGCATAAACTCACCCCTTTTAAAACATTCGGCCTTTGCGCCCTATGTCTTATGACAATTATCATGGTCGGTTGCGCCCCCAAGGCCCGCAAGGCCGGCGGTTACATGGACACCCCGCAAACGCATTGTAAAGAAGGAACAAAATATATTCAGGACGGAAAATTCGATAAGGCCGAAGAGGAATTCAAACTTGCCGTTTCCCTCGACCGGAAATTCGCCCCTGCTTACGCGGGACTCGCGCTTACTTCGGCGCATCAAAGCAATTTCAAGGAAGCGCTGAGCCTTGCGGACAAGGCCCAATCGCTGGATTCAAAACTTCCCGACGGTTATATCGCCATGGCCTTGGTCATAACCATGCAGAATGAAGGGAAGCCGGCCAAGGAGTGGCTCAAGGACGTTGAAAAAGAATATAACAAGGCGCTGAAAATCGACCCGCAAAATTCAGAAGCTTATTACCGGCGCGGATTTTGTTATAAAAAAGCCTACGAATTCGGAAAGGCCTCGGATGACTTCAAGAAGGTGCTCGAACTGAAAAAAGACTTTACCAAGGAAGCCGACGACCAGTGGCAGATTGTCCAGATGATTGAACGTGCAGCACCCGGAACAGACGTAGGCAAGCGCATAGCGCTCGTTGAAAAAATCTCCCGCGCCGACATTGCGGCCTTGTTCGTTTCGGAATTGCAGATCGATAAGCTGATCGAGAAAAAACGGCCCAAGCATTATGACACGGATTATAAGGCCCCCGCTGACGCGCGCGAGATGAAGGTCGACAGCGCGGTTTCGATGGCCGCGGTGACCGACGTAAGCGGCCACTGGGCGAAAAACTTCATTATGGACATCGTGGATTATAAAATCCGCGGATTGGAACCGTATCCCGACCATACGTTCCATCCCGACCAGCTTGTCAACCGCGGCGAATATGCGATGGTTGTTGAAGACGCCATTATCGCCATTCTCAGGGACCCGTCCCTCGCCACCAAGCACATCGGCTCCCAAAGCCGTTTTCCCGACGTCAACCCTTCGCACCCGGCCTACAACGCCATCTGTAACTCTGTTGACAAAGGAGTTATGAGCGCCGAAATGAACGGTGAGTTCGGGCCCGACAAAGGCGTTTCGGGGCCGGAGGCATTGCTCGTCATCAGAAAATTGAAGGAATTGCAGAAGTAAACAATCGGCAGTTTTACGGACATGAGCGGGGACGCGTCCCCGCTTTTCCTCTTCACTTCCACTATTTGTTGTGTATTTCAAAAACAGCTTCCACAACCCATGGTATCTTTTCATTCTTTAAATGTTGATTTTTTCCGTGCATTTCATATATTATAATTTATAGTAGATTTTTGTATTAGGACCTTCACATGGGGGTGGTTTCAGTGCAAATCGTACAAAAGCCGGAAAAAGTCATGGTTAAGGACACTCCAAAAGAAACATCTCGGGAAAAAAACGGGAACGGCAAAAAGTTCGGCCAGTTGCGCTGCCTTGGCCCTGTCCCCAACCTTGAAGAACACGTGCATCCGGACTGGTGGAAAAACATTTTCAATTCATTCTACCTGAAAACCGATGCGGACGTCGTGGACGACTGCAATATGACCCGCCAGGAAATCGACATGTTCGTCAAGATTTTAAATCTTTCTCCTGAAGATAAAGTCCTGGATTTGTGCTGCGGCCAGGGACGCCACTCGTTGGAACTCGCGCAGAGGGGGCTGAAATTCGTCGAGGGCATCGACCGCTCCCATTATCTGATCCAGAAAGCCCGGCAAACGGCAAAGAAAGACAATATTGAAGTCAAATTCCGGGAAGGCGACGCCAGAAAGCTACCGTATTCTCCCGACACGTTCGACGTGGTGTTGATCCTGGGAAACAGTTTTGGATATTTTGAAACGATCAACGACGATTTACGGGTGCTCAAAGAAGCGTTTCGGGTCTTGAAACCGTGGGACCGGGTGCTCATCGACGTCGCCGACGGCAAGTACCTGAGAAAAAACTTTCAGAGCCGCTCCTGGGAGTGGATCGACAAGTCCCTTTTCGTGTGCCGGGAACGGTCGTTGTCGCTTGACGGCCAGAGCCTCATTTCGCGCGAAGTCATTACCCATGTAGAAAAAGGCGTGCTTGCCGACCAGTTTTACGACGAACGACTTTACACAAAGGAAACGTTGAGCGAGATCCTTAAAACCGCCGGATTCAGCGATATCACCGTGCACGGTGAAATTACCACCGATTCCGCGCGGAACCAGGACCTCGGCATGATGGAGCGCAGGCTCATCATAACCGCCGAGGTCAAAAAAGAATGGACGCCGGTACGCCGTAAACAGCTCGGCACGGTAAAAAACGTGGCCGTCATGCTCGGCGATCCCAACAAACCCGACCCCTTAAAACCCAGTTCGATTTTCGACGAAGACGATTTTTACACCATCGACCAGTTGAAATCGGCCCTGCGCGAGCTCGGTGATTACCGGTTTGTCTATCTTAACGACCACAATGCGCTCATTGCCGACCTGACAAAGCTCAAGGGCAAGATCGATTACGTCTTCAATCTCTGCGACGAGGGGTTCAACAACGACGCGCGTAAGGAGCTTAATGTGCCCGCGCTGCTCGAAATCCTCGGCATTCCCTATACCGGGTCGGGTCCGCAATGCCTCGCGCACTGCTATGACAAGTCCCTGGTGCGGGGCATCGCAAAAGAAATGGGGATACCCGTTCCAAAAGGTTTTTTTGTCAAGCCGCAGGACAAAGCCTTTGACCTTTCAGTAGATTTCCCGGTGATCATAAAACCTAATTTCGGCGATTCCAGCTTCGGCATTACGCAGAGCAGCGTGGCCAATACCGTTGAAGAACTCATCAATGCCATTGCAAAAATACGCGACTCCTTCGGCTATGACAAGCCCGTTCTCGTCGAGGAGTTTTTAAACGGCAAAGAGATCACCGTCGGCATTATCGGCAACCCGCCGGAATCATACATGGTGCTTCCTATTATCGAAGAAGATTTTTCCTCGCTCCCCGACTCTCTTCCCAGAATATGCGGTTATGAGGCCAAGTGGGTACCGGATTCGCCCTATTGGGGCCTTAAATCGGTCCCCGTCGATCTGCCGGAAGAAGTGCGGCGTTTTCTGGAAGAATGCTGCCTCAAACTTTTTGAGCGGCTCGAATGCAAGGATTACTGCCGGTTCGACTGGCGGTTCGACCTCGACGGGAACCCGAAACTCCTCGAAGTCAATCCGAACCCCGGATGGTGCTGGGACGGACATCTGGCCAAAATGGCGAAATTCGGGGGCATAAACTACAAAGGCATGCTCGAAGGCATCATCAAGGCCGCCGAGACGCGGATGGGTATCCTGCCGAATGATGACAAGAGGGAAAAAGAAACGGCCGTTAAAAATTACGCGGCGGAAACCGTTATTGCATAGGCCCTTTAAAAAATCATACCTAGGTCCTAAAATCATGCGTCTTTACAAGGTTGTAAAGACGCATGGAAACCCCTAAACGAAACTCTTCAGCCGCTTGGCCCGGAATGAATTTTTTAAACGTCCCAGACCTTTTTGTTTGATTTGTCTGACGCGTTCACGGGTCAGGTGGATACGCCGCCCGATTTCATCAAGGGTATAGCTCGTTTCGTGCCCGATCCCGAAGTAAAGCTTGATGACATCCTTTTCGGAGGTCGAGAGCGTGTCCAGTATTTTTTCAATTTCATTCCTCAGCGATTCATTCATCGCCATCACGTCGGGCAATTCCTGGTCGCTGTTGCGAAGGGAGTCGATGAGCCTGACTTCATCGGACTCCTGCTGGATGGGCTTGTCAAGCGACACGTGACGGTTGCCTATTTTTAAAACGGTGTCGACGTCGCGTTCGCCTATTTCAAGCTCATCGGCTATTTCACCGGTCGTCGGCAGGCGCCCGTATTCCTGTTCGAGCTTTCCCTGCACTTTGCTGATGTTCGAAATGGTGCCCACCTGATGGAGCGGTATATTGACAATACGAGACTGTTCGGCCAGCGCCTTGAGGATGGCCTGCCTGATCCACCACACCGCATAGGAGATGAACTTGAAGTTCTTTCTCTCATCAAACTTTTTTGCGGCGCGAATAAGCCCCACGTTGCCTTCGTTGATCAAATCGCTGAGCGGTAGACCCTGGTTCTGGTAATTGCGCGAGACGCTGACCACAAACCTTAAATTCGCCTTGACCAGCTTTTCAAGCGCTTTGCGGTCCCCTTTTCGGATACGCGCGGCAAGCGAAGCTTCTACTTCGCTTTTCAGCGGTGCGTAATCTTTGATTTCACCAAGATAAAGATCCAGAGAATCTTTATCAACGGTAAGGTTATTCATGTTCATATATCACCCTGTTAATTTTATCCTTTCTCTGTTCCAGCCGTCTATGTCGATTACGGCCCTTAAAAAAGTTTATTGTTTATAATTCTACGTCCCCTTCAAAAACCCATTTCGCGGGACCCGTCATATAAACCGGGTGGGAAAGCTCTCCGTCCCACTCTATGAAAAGGTCCCCGCCGAGAAGGTGTACCGTAACGCTATTGCCGTGTTTTTTATTGATGATCCCCGATACGACGCTTGCGCAGGCGCCCGTGCCGCATGCCATGGTCTCACCGCATCCCCGTTCAAAAACTCGCATGCGGATCTCTTTTTCCGATAGAACTTTAACGAATTCGACGTTTGTCTTCTTAGGAAAAAAGGTATGGCTTTCAAGCTTTTTCCCATAGCCTAAAACCATCTCATCGGTCAATTCGTCGACATAGATTACCGCATGGGGATTGCCCATGGAAACCGCGGTCACGAAAAATTTTTCCCCGTCGACATGTATCGGCTCCATGATCGCCTGACCGCTTTTTTTTGCAACCGGCACGCGCGGAGCGTCCACAATTGGGGCGCCCATGGTTACTTTAATCCGATCACCTGAAATTTCAGTTTTAATGATGCCTGCGATCGTTTCCACCGAAAGCGCTGGTTTTTTCCATAAGCCCGTTTTCTGAACATACCGCGCAAAACACCGTATCCCGTTCCCGCACATTTCCGGCTCGCTTCCGTCGGCGTTAAAAATCCGCATCTGATAATCCGCGGTCTTTGACGGCAAAACCAGAATTACACCGTCACCGCCGATTCCTCGCCTCCTATCGCACAGCACAGGCGCTATTTTCCCTATGGCGCCCGCATTCTCCCCTGAAACGTGGTGCGTGAGAATGAAATCATTGGCCAGACCTTCCATTTTCACGAATTTCATGTTTTTCAGGCCTTTTTTATTTTTTCGCGTAGTAATAGTACGGATTACGCAAGAAAATAGGTAAGAAAATAAAACATGGTAAAGCAAGAAACTATAAATACTCTGGTTTTAATTTTATTTACTATTTATTTTAATTTTATCGTGAAAACCCTAAAAATCCTTTTTATTTTCGGAACAAGGCCCGAAGCCATTAAATTCGCCCCTCTCATAAAGGCTTGCAAAAAGCGGACCAACCTTTTTCAAGTATTAACATGCGTTACCGCACAACACCGCGAAATGCTCGACCAGGTACTGTCGTTCTTTGCGATCACTCCCGATTTTGATCTTGACATTATGATGGCGGGCCAGGGCCTCTTCGATATCACCTCCCGGTCCCTGACCGGACTGGAAAAAATCCTGGCCGAAGCATCTCCGGACTTGATTTTCGTGCAGGGCGACACCACCACGGCCTTTGCCGGAGCGCTTGCCGGGTATTATAAGAAAATAAAAGTATGCCACCTTGAAGCTGGCCTGCGGAGCTCTAACAAATATTCCCCCTATCCCGAAGAAATGAACAGGGTCCTTGCAGACCACATCGCGGACTATCATTTTGCTCCAACGGACAAGGCCGCAGAGAATCTTTACAAGGAAGGAATCACTAAAAACGTCTGGATGGTTGGCAATACAGTCATCGACGCACTTTTTCTCGGAATGAGCATGATTGAAAAAAGAGGTGAAGCGGAATTTTTAAGGTATTTTAATTTCCTGGACGTTTCAAAACGGATCATACTCATCACTGGTCATAGGCGTGAAAGTTTTGGAAAACCTTTTGAGAACATCTGCCTTGCTCTCAAAGAAATTGCTTCGTCCCATCCTGATACTGAGATTGTCTATCCCGTGCATTTAAATCCAAATGTTCAGAAACCCGTATATAGAATCCTCAAAGATTGTGCGAATATTCATCTTATTGAACCTCTTGATTATCCTCATCTTATCTGGCTCATGAACAAATGTTTTATGGTACTTACGGATTCAGGCGGCATTCAGGAAGAGGCGCCAACCCTGGGTAAACCTGTTTTAGTGATGCGGGAAGTCACTGAACGGACTGAAGGTATTGAGGCCGGCACTGCAAGGCTTGTAGGTACTAGCAAGGAAACTATAATCCGTGAGACGAATGTCCTTTTAAACGATGCAACTGCCTATCAATCAATGGCTAATGCAGTAAATCCGTATGGTGATGGAACGGCGAGCGAAAAGATTGTGGAGATACTGGCGGAATTGGACTTGGGTTAGTTACAGAATGACTTTTAGTTTGATTTTCCTATCCCTTAAAAAATATCCAAAATATCGCTAAAGTTTTCCCGTATTCTACCGATATAATAACAGGGGAAGTTATGAATGGATAGAACGCACGCAAACAGGGAGGTGTGGTATGCAAATCCAGGGTATAGGTGGATTGGGAATGGTCCAGGGGCAGGACCAGACTGTAAAAAGCCTCAATAAAACCAACCGTGACCTCGGCAAAATCCTTGAAAAGCTCTCAACGGCCCTTCGCATAAACCGCGCAAGCGA
>Ga0182017_10002231_pt1 | contig 14768 bp, 13 predicted proteins | sample 712E3DmetaG_FD_120492 | JGI IMG/M metagenome (GOLD analysis project Ga0182017, IMG submission 120492) | Permafrost microbial communities from Stordalen Mire, Sweden - 712E3D metaG | ecosystem: Environmental > Terrestrial > Soil > Wetlands > Permafrost | place: Sweden: Stordalen | collected... | reverse complement strand
TCCAGGCGCCGCCACCAGTGGAGCCAACACCTCCGCCGGTGTTCGAGCAGCCACCGATGCCAGGCCAGCCGCCGATGGCACAGCCGCCAATGGCGGGACCGCCCCCGATGGCAGCGCCGCCGGCAGTTCCGCCCGCGACGGAGCCGACGCCTCCGCCAGTTTTTGAAGAACCACCGCAGGCCGGGGTGATACCTCCACTGGCCCAGCCCGCGCCGCCGGAAGTGCCAGTCGGGCCGCCGCCGGAAGGCCAGGGAGGATACGAATTCCCGCCATACGAGGCGCCGCCCTCAGAGTACGGGCCGCCACCCGAGTTCGACGAGATGATGCCTATCCCGGAGCATGGCGCCCCCGCGGCTCCTCCCGGTGGGCCGCCGTCGGCCGACGTTGCGCCGCCGTCAGCGCAACCCCCGGCAGCACCGCCAGTTTACGAGCCGCCTCCCGCAGCGCCACCGCTGTACGAGCCACCGTCGGAAGTTCCTCCCATGCCGGGCGGAGAACTGCCGGTGTTCGACGTGTCAGGGATGCCGGAAGAGGTTAGACCGACAGGCTCGCCCGACGACTTCAAGCTGCCGCCCGAATACCAGGAGTTGCTCGGCGAACCGAGGGACGGCCCTCCGCCCGCCGCGCAGCAGGCACCGCCTGAGGCCGCTCCCGAAGAGCAGGCGCCTCCCTCGCCATACGAGACCGCTCCCCAGGCCGCGCCGCCGGCCGCGCCGCAGGAGCAACCGCCCGCGGAAGCCGGGCCGGTGGACTGGCCTTTCGAGGGAGAGCCGGCTACGGAGCAGGAGAGGTCGGCGACAGCCATGCCGGACGGCCCGGAGGGCCACCAGGTGGCGCCGTGGGGCGAGCAGCCCGCCGTCGCTCCCGAGAAGGACGTGGAAGTCAAGCCTCCCACCGACGACCACAGCGTGACGGTGGACGAGCCTCCGAAGCCACCGGCGGGGACCGGCGGCGAAGAGGTGAAATCTTTCTTCTTCGAGGACGACGTCGAGGAAAAGAAGAGTGACAAGAAGGACAACGACTCCTTCTGGGAATAGACCATCAGTGGACCAGAACACATGACGGCGTCGCAAGGCGCCGGGGCGAGACGAAACAGGCTCTACTTCAGGGGTGCCGTCGTGGGCGCCCTCCTGCTCGTGGTAATCGCAACCGGTTACGTCATCTACAACGTCAACTTCAAGAAGAAGACGGTCGCTGCGGGCGTCAGCTTCGACCTTTCCAGCCTCTTCTTCCAGCGAACGACGCTGCCTCCGGACCCGGCCAACCCGTGCATCGTCCTGCAGTCGCAGATCGACGGGACGAGGACGGGCGACTACCAGGCGGCGTACGACCTCCTCTCCACGCAATTGAAGCAGACGACTTCGTTCGATCAGTTCGTGAAGAACGCGCGGGACAACCAGCTGCTGCTCAAGCAGATATCCGCCTACGACTTCCCGGCGTACGCGGCGCAGGGAGACTCGGCATTCGCCAGCGGTTACGTCTATTACACGACGGGCGGCCGCAGCAAGGTCGAAGCATACTTTGCCAGGGAGAACGGCGCCTGGCGTATATCCAGGCTCACCATCGCCTATGAATGACGGACCGATCGAAAGCACGGAAGAGGCACTGCGCATCGCCTTGGCTTACTTCCCCGTGGTCGAGGTCCCGGACGAGGCCGACATCGAGGTCGTGTCGCGGCAGATTGGCCGGAGGCCATCCGGTATGTTCTTCGTCGTGAACCGCTGCCTGCGGGGAAAACCACAGGTCATCCTGACGCTGCCGCGCGTCGGAGGGGGCGCGACGCCACCACTGCTCTGGCTCTGCTGCCCTCAGCTGAACAAGCAGGTAGGCGCTCTCGAGAGCGAGGGCGCGATAGGTCGATACAGGGAGCGACTGGAGCGGGAGCCGGTCTCAAAGGAGCGCTTTCTGGAGGAAGAGGGATCGCTGGCTCTGGCGCACTCCGGCATGGCCCGCGCGCTTGGCGGCGACGAGCTGGACCGCGTCCTTGGGCCGAGGGGCGCTTCGGGCGGAAGGCCCGGGGCGGTAAAATGCCTTCACGCGCACCTGGCTTTCAGGCTCGCGACCGGCGAGGGCACGCCGGGCGCATGGTGCCTCGAGGAGTTGTGCGGCGGAGCATGGCAGGGTTGTGATAGACCGAATGAAGTATGCATCGATTGACATAGGCACGAACTCGACCAGGCTGCTGGTCGCCGGGTGCGGCCCGTCATCCACTGAGACCCTGAGTCGGATGATGAGGATAACGCGGCTCGGAGAAGGCGTCGACAAGAACAAAGAGCTGACCGGCACGGCGATGGAACGGACCCTCGGCGCGCTGCTGGAGTATCGGGGTGTCATCGACTCTCATACGCCCGCGGCGACGCGGGCGGTCGCGACGAGCGCGCTCCGCGACACCACAAACGGCTGGCAGTTTCTCGAGATGGCCGAGGAGGTCCTCGGCGTCAGGCCCGAGGTGATCAGCGGCGCGGAAGAGGCGGCCTTGAGCTACACAGGAGCAGTCTGCGACCTAGAGAAAAGCGAGCGGGACCCGAAAGGCCTCCTGGTCTTCGACATCGGCGGAGGCAGCACGGAGGTGATGACCGCGTCCGGCCCGCCGGCACTGCCGATCGGCGAAGGAGGCTGGCTCTTATCGCGAAGCATCGACGTCGGCTGCGTGCGGATGAGCGAGCGGTTCCTGACGATGGACCCGCCATCGCCGATCGCGATCGGAAGGATGGAGTCTTACCTCATCACGAAGCTCAAGCCGGCGATCAGGTACGTAGCGCCCCAAGGCGTCGCCAGGGCGGTCGGGCTGGCCGGTACGGTCACCACGCTGTCCGCGATGAAGCTCGAGCTGAAGGAGTACGACACGGACCGCATCCACCACTCGAGGCTGACTCGCTCCGACGTCGAGGACATGTTCAGGAAGCTCGCCGCCGCGGGCCTCGAGGAGCGCAAGCAGATAATGGGCATCGAGCCCGGCCGGGCCGATGTGATAGTCGGCGGCGCAGCGGTCCTTCGCGCGATAATGGACATCGCCGGCCTTGAAGAGCTGCAGGTCAGCGAGAAGGACATACTCGACGGCATCGTGCTGGACCTGGACGCGCGTGGCGTCGGCACGGGAAGTGAAGACTGATGACCCCGGACGAGAAGACCCCGGAAGAATCGGCCGAGGAAGAGACTCCGGAGGAAGAGACCGCCGAAAAAAGCGAAGAGCCCGAGGAAGAGCCGAAGCCGAACCCGGCGTCGGCGGCGGTGGGCAAGCTGCTCCAGGCCGCGAGCTCATCGAAAGCACGGGCCTTCATCGAAGGGCTGAAGAGCGAGTCGGCCGACGAAAGGCTGGAGGCCGCTCATGGACTGGGTGAGCTGGCAGCTGCTTCGACCTCCGCGATGCTGCGCTCCGCGAAGGAGAAGGTCAGCCCCTCCTCTTACGGTAAGGCGGCGGACTTCCTGATGAGGCGGCTCATCCCTAAGGTGGAGTACGCCGCAGTGAGGATACTGTCCCGCTACGCAGGCGGGCTGCCACCCTCGATACTGAACATTGGTGTCCAGGCCGTGAAGAGGGCAGCGAGACCGGTAATGGACACCGCCGTCAACAGCGTGGTCCCGTCGGTCTACGACCAGGCCGTCGACCTTACCCTGCGGCTGAGGCTCCCTGCGATAGGACCACTCTCCCACGCGCTCCGAGACGAGGACGAGAGGGTCCGCGAGGCGGCCGCTGACGCGCTCGGCAACATGCGAAGCGAGCTGGGAGTCGAGCCCTTGGCGAGAGCTTTGAAGAAAGACGAGTCGCCGGGAGTCAGACTGACGTCCGCGAAATCCCTCGAGATGATCGGTGGAGACCTGGCGCGCGAGTCACTCGAACACGCCGCCGACCACGAGACCGACAAAGAAGTACTGCGCACCGCCAAAGAAGCGCTCGCCCGCCTGGATGAGAAAGCGCCTAAGTCGGAACCGGAAGAAGAGAGCGAGCCGGACGAGACTCAGGCGTGACTTATCAGATGAACCGCTGCAGATATCTCCAGAGCGGCTCTTGTCCGTGTTCAAAAGGTCTTGCATGGCATACGCGTGAACTTCCGGTATGGGTTTGACTCCTGTGGCTCCCCGGTGCCGTCTACGGCTCCGGGTGCCTGTCCGCCCACGGCCTCGCCTTCTCGAACGCCGCCGCGGCCTTGAGCACTGTCGGCTCGGCGAAGCGACGTCCGACAACCTGCAGCCCGACCGGCAACCCGGTCTCGGTGAACCCGCACGGGACTGAGGCCGCCGGCTGCCCGGTGAAGTTGAACGGGTAGGTGAACGCTACCCAGGAGGCCGGCGAGACCTCTTTGCCGTCGATTGAGTCGGGCCCGAGCATCCCGCCTTCCTTGAGGTCGAACGCGGCAGGCGGTGGTCGGTGTGAGCAGCAGGTCGTACTTCTCGAAGAACGGACGCAGGATGTCCCAGAGATCCTCGCGGTGGTACAGCACTTTGACGAAGTCCACCGCCGGGAACACCGGCGCCATGTCGAGGAACGGCCGGTAGAGCGGGTACATCTTCTCCTTGGCCTCCTCGAGGCGGTCCGCCTGGGCCGCGGCGGCCTCCTCGATGACCATGATGGTAAGGTCCCCTGACATATCGAAGATGCCGGGGTCTTCCTCCACCACCTCGCAGCCGAGGTCGGCGAACGCGAGCGCGGCCTCGCGCGTGACGCGCGCGACCTCCGGGTCCACCGCGCCGGCGGCGAGGTCCGAGGTGTAAGCGACCTTGAGCCCCTCTATGCCTCCCTGGTGGGCACTGCTCCAGTCGATCCCCGAAGCGGGCAGCGAGAGGCGGTCCCTGTCGTCGGGTCCGGCCATGACGTCCAGCAACAGGGCGGCGTCGCCAACAGTACGTGTGATCGGGCCCTCGTGGTTCATGGTCTCCCAGCCGTGAATGAGGTGTGGCCAGGACGGCACCCTGGCGAAATGTGGCTTGAGCCCGAACGTCCCGCAGAGGCTGCACGGTACGCGGATGGAGCCGCCCCCGTCGTTGCCCACAGCAAGCGGGCCGAACCCAGCTACGACGCCTCCCGCGGCGCCGCCGCTCGAGCCTCCGACGGTCTTGGCCAGGTCCCAGGGGTTGAGCGTCGGCCCGAACACCGAGTTATCGGTGACGGCCACCAGCCCGAACTCCGGTACGTTGGTCTTGCCCAGTATCACGCCTCCCGCCTGGCGGATGCGCTCGACCAGGACAGCGTCCACATCGGGCACGTGGTCCGCGAAGAGCAGCGAGCCGCAGGTGGTGCGGATCCCTTTGGTCACAATGAGGTCCTTGATGGTGATAGGCACACCCTCGATGGCGGCGGCGGTGCCGTCCATGTAAGCCTTCTCAGAAGCGCGTGCGCTGTCCATGGCTAGGTCGGCGGTGAGGGTGACGATGGCATTGATCTTCGGGTTGACCGCCTCGATGCGATCGAGGACCGCCGTGGTCACCTCGACCGGGGAGAGTTTCTTCGACCTGTAGGCGTCGATGAGCTCCAGCGCGCTCATCCAGTGGATCTCGCCGCTCATGGTACCTCCTTGCGTGGCCGCGACAGGTGGGAGGCGCATTGGGGTAATTTCACCGCCTCCCGATATCGTGATTTTACCACCATCGGTCAGAGGTCACGCTTCGATTGTCGAAGGCGTAAGGTCACTCCCAGATTATTTCCGGCTTTAGACCCAGGAATTCCCCGTATGCCGCGGCTGCGCTTTCGATCAGTCCCTTGGCCTTCTTGCCCGGAGCCCGGAATAGACGCGGTTCGATGATCACGCGATCCAGTTTTGTTGTCCTCTTCCATATCCCGACCACCTGGCCGTTCAGCACGATGACCGGTCTGAAAAACCCGTTGCTCGAGATGGTTCTCTTATGATCCGCCGTCGAGATAGACGGACTTCTATCCCTGTAACCGATGATGAACTCGTCATATGCCGGCAACAGATGACATGAATCCTCAGCTATGGCAGGCGAAGAGATTGACTTAGAAAACCAGTACGACTGGGAACCTGCCTCATCCTCAATGATGTCAGGACCCACCTGCTCCAACGCCTTTCTTGCGTCGGTGACCGAAAGGCCAGACCACCATACGAAATCCTGCAATGTGGCCGGCCCGTGGCTCGAGAAATATCTCTTTGCTAGTTCTGCCAGCGAGGCTTTTCTGTCGAGGGATTTCTTTTTCGGCACACGTTCTGACAAGAGTGCGAAGGTCTGCTTCTTTGCCCTGGCCGGACCGCTGCAAATGATCCCGTCCAGCTCGGCCCGAACCAGCAGATGGTAGATCCTGTTGTCTTCGTTCTTGAAGCCAGCCTCAATGAGCAAGGGGAGCAATTCTTCCCGTGTCATGCAGGAGCCGCCCCGCAACGCGCCCTCGATGATTGAGTTGCTCTTGCGGATGACCGATGTTGTAAGACCAAGCCCATCATCCCTAGACTTCATCGCCGCTATAATCTGCGGAGCTGTCAAATCATGCAGCCAGTGAAAGTCGTCGGCCGAGACGAAATGCCACGTAGGCCGCATCAGGTGCGCCCTGAGGACCTTCCCCTTATTGAAGGCTTCTTCTATCGACCTGTCAGTTGACCCCGGCAGCCGCGCGCCGATCGCCCACTTTGCCATGGCGTAATCCTGGGCCTGCATCGCGCCCATCCAGCCCACTAACGCTTTGACGGTCTTGAACCTCGCGCCCTCTACCTGCTGACTTTTCAGCCGTAGTTTTGAGATGTCAGGTTGATTCAAGTGTCTGCCCTTTTAAGTTCTTGGTTATGCAGAATCTCGAAGTGGGATTCGAACCCGTCGCTAACGTCCGTCCTCTCGGCCAAGCCCATATTTCCATTAACCGCACGCGTTTCTCAAGTCACTCGGCCGTTAGCTCCACAAGGGGGGCGTCCCGCCCCCCTTCGTCTGTCAGTGTCGGCGTGTGAAAGCTTAGGGTGGAGTATGGTTGGTGGCGAAGGTGGGATTCGAACCCACACGCCCGAAGGCACTTGATTTTAAGTCAAGCATGTCTACCTGTTCCATCACTTCGCCACGCGAGTTTATGTTCTTACCTGCCCTGCTTTTAGTCAAGCATCGGCGGAGGCCGTTGCCTTGGCCTTGCCACCCGGCAGCGCTATGGATACAAGCACTATCAGCGGCACGAGCAGGATCGAGTAGACGGCGATGGCCGCGAGAAGCCCCTTCCATTCGTAGATGGCACCGCCGATCAGGGGGCCGATGGCGTAGCCGAGGCTCCAGAAGAAGTTCACCATCCCGAACGCCGTACCGTATCCGGCTTCGCCTTCGAGGCTGTCGGTGATGAGCGGCAGTGTCGGGGTCTCGAACATCACGAGCGTCGCGCCGAGGACCGCCATCAGGATAAAGATCGCTACGACGTTCTTGAAGATCGCCAGGAACGGCATCAACAACGCTGTCAGCAACAGGCCGGAGAGGATTGGTGGCTTGCGGCCCACCCGATCTGAGAGTCTGCCGACCAGCGGGCTGGTGATGGCGTACGCGAGCATCATCACCCCGAAGACCAGGCCGATGCCGGCGGGGTTCATCTTGAAGTTCTTTTTCAGGTAGAGGGGGAAGATCGGCTCCAGCAGCCCGAAGCCGATGGTGGTCACGAGGGTTATCACGCAGGCCAGAGCCACAGTACGTTTCTTGAGAAGCGGGATGAGCTGGCGCAGCATGCTGGTCTCCTGCTTCAACCGGCACCGGTCCTCCTGGAGGAAGAGCGTCAGGATACCACCGACAAAACAAGCGCCGGCGATGGCGTAGAAGGGCGCGTGGTAGCCGAAAGCGTCAGCGAGAAAGCCTCCGACCAGCGGGCCGGCGATGCCACCGACTGCCATGCCCGATATGAGGAAGCCCATCTTCGAGCCCATCTCGCTCTCGTCGAAGCGGTCTCCGACGAGGGCGAGCGCGGCGCTCCAGGTGGCGGCCCCGGCGAACCCGTTGAGCACCCTGCCGAGAAGGAGCATCCAGTACGCGTTGGACAGGGCGTAGAAGACGAACGAGCCGGCCATCGCGAACATCCCGAAGAGGATGAAGGGTCTGCGCCCGTATTGGTCGGTCAGCATGCCGAAGGGGATGGAGCCGAGCAGCAGTGCTATCGCGTACGCGGCGAAGAGAACCCCCAGCTTGAAGTCGCTGACGCCGAGAGTCTTCGCGTAGAGCGGCAACACCGGGACGACCACGCCGTAGCCGAGCGCGTCGATGAAGATGACGAACGTGACGAAGGCGAGCAGCGGCGTGCCCGACGTTATCGCGTACTTCCTTCCTGCGTGGCTCTCCGACAAGAAAATCCCCTTTATTACTGCTCAGGCAAGAATAAAAGAGTAGCACAGCGAATAATTGGAGTGACAACTGTTCCGGCGCGGTGTGATGGAGGTCGCGATGGCGGGAGGAACTCTGGCGGGCGGCGAAGGCGGCTTCGTCATGAGCGTCCTCAAAAACTGGTGGGCGGTGCTCGTCCGGGGGCTGGCCGCGATCGTGTTCGGCATCATCGCGCTGGCGTGGCCGCACATCACCATCACCGCGCTCCTCATCATCTTCGGCGTGTACGTGATCGTGATAGGCATGTTCTCGCTCGCCTCGTCCGTCGTCCTCGCGCGCGAAGGCCGGCGCTGGCGCGGCGCAGTCATCAGAGGCGTCCTCGAGATCGCGATCGGCGTGGTGCTCTTCGTCTGGCCGCACGTGACCGCGGTGGTTCTGCTCTTCATCATCGCGATTTGGGCGCTGGCGACCGGCATAATCGAACTCATCGCGGCTGGACTGCTGGTATGGTTCCCGGTCATCAGGTGGGTGATGGCTATCGCGGGCGCCATCAGCATCGCGTTCGCCATCGTGGCGTTCGCGTCGCCTTCGACCGGGGCGGTCGCGCTCTCATGGCTCATCGGGCTCTACGCGCTCTTCTTCGGCGCCAGCCTCGTCCTTGTCGCGATCTGGATGAAGCGGCTGGTCAAGCGCCTCAAGGGAGAGCCGGGCGCGCTACCGATCGAAGTCCCGGCGGAAGAAGTCCCGCCGGTCAAAGAATGATGGGGTCAGGTCTTGAATCCTGAATCAAAGTAAGGCTGATTGCCTCTTAATGGCTGTTCGAATGGATTCAAAGATTCAAGACCTGACCCCAAAGAAGAAGGGCGGCCCGAAGACCGCCCTGACAAATGAGTCTTTCTTCTTTTAGATCTTCTCGATAATGACCGTTCCGCCCTGGCCGCCGCCGCCGCACAGCGTCGCCGCGCCGTACTTGCCGCCCTTCTCGTGAAGGATGCGGGCGAGCGTGCCGGTGAGCCTCGGGCCTGACGCCGCCAGCGGGTGGCCTATCGCTACCGCGCCGCCGTGGACGTTCACATGCTCCGGGTCCAGCCCCATCTTCTCTATCGCGTACAGCGCCACGATCGAGAACGCCTCGTTGATCTCCCAGTAGTCGATCTCGGAAGCCTTCATGCCTATCGCGTTGAGAGCTTTCTCGCTCGCCGGCACCGGGCCCGCGCCCATGATGCTCGGGTCCACGCCGGCCCATCCCATGGAGATGACCTTCGCCAGCGGCTTTAGCCCCAGGGCCTTTGCCTTCTCGTCGCCCATCAGCACGACCGACGAGCAGCCCGCGTTCAGCGGCGAGGAGTTGCCTGCGGTGATCGAGCCGTCCGGCTTGAAGGCCGGCTTCAAGCCCGCGAGACCTTCCAGCGTGGTGTCGCCACGGATGGAGAGGTCGTTCTCGACCAGCTTCATGGAGCCGTCCTCCTGCTCGGCCTCGACCGGCAGGATCTCGTCCTTGAAGTAGCCGGACTCGATTGCTGCGGCCGCCCTCTGGTGGCTCCACAGCGACCACTCGTCCATCTTCTCGCGGCTGATGTCGTTCTGCGAGAACAGCTTCTCGGCCGTAAGCCCCATCGACAGCGCGGTCTGCAGCTCGTACTTCTTCAGCGACTCGTCGCTCCAGAAGCGCGGGCTGACCATCATCAGGTCCGGGTTGAAGCGCGCGTCGAGCGGCACGTGGGTCATGTGCTCCATGCCGTTGGCGAAGCACACGTCCGAGTAACCGAGCATGATCTCCATAGCGCACTGGTGCAGCGCGCTCATGCCGGAGATGCACACCCTGTCGATGCCCTGCGCGGGGACCGAGAACGGGAGCTCGGCCAGCATCACGATCGTGCGGCCGCCCATGAGGAAGTTCTCACGCATCTGCAGCGAGCAGCCGGTGATGATGTCGCCGATGTCCTCGGGGTCGATCTTGTTCCTCTTGATGAGCTCCTTGATCAAGTTCGCGAGCTGCTCGTCTACCCTGATCTTGTTGTACGCGTCCCTCTCGGGCTGGGCCGGACGAGAACGCGAGAATGGGATCCTCAACATGTCCACTATCACAGCGTCCGCCATGTTTACCTCCTTGGTAGCGGTTGCTCTTCAAATCGCGGGATTATTCTAAGGATGCTTGCTGCCCCGCGCAACACTGCCCACACCGAGTAGAACAAATGCGACAACGGGGCTAGGCCCCGTTGTCGCGTTTTATGCAGGGGGGGTGCTAGTTCTGTTCGCCGGCGGGCTTCCGGCAGACGTGGAGGTCCTCACGCGCGTCGATGCCGTACCGCTTGCGCTCGTCCTCGTTGAAAGCGCCGGCATACTCCACCACCTCGACCTGGAACCCGGCCTTCGCGAGAAGCTCGGGGAAATCCTTGCCGTAGCCGCGTACGTGGTCGTCGAACTTCAGTATCCGCTCGGCCTCGGCCTCCGATAGCTCGTGGCGCTGCACGGTCTTCTTGATCAGGATCGGCACCTGTATGATGCCCCACCCTCCCGGCTTCATCACCCGGTAAAGCTCCCGTGCCGCCGCCAGGTCGTCGTCGATGTGCTCGAGTACGTGGTAGCAGGTCAGGAAATCGAACATGTCGCTCTCCAAATCGAGCGCGGTGAGGTCCATGTGCTTCATCGCCAGGTCGGACTGCAGGTCGATGGACAGGTAATCGACCATCGGGAAGCGACGGCAGAACTCCTGGAACGCGTAAGTGGGCGCGACGTCCAGCATCCGTATCGGCTGCGTGCCGAAATCGGTCTCCTCGACCAGGAACCGACAGAGAAGGCGGTACCGCTCCATGGAAAGACAGTTCGGGCAGAGCGCCGTCATGTAGGGAGACCAGAGGAAGAGCGAGAAGGAGCGACCGCAGCACGAACACTCGACCTTGTGGCCGTGATAGATGACGCTGCGAAGCCTGCCGCAGGCGTCTTTGACCGGGTACCTCGGCGGCCCGTCGCCGTCGGGGACGCTAATCCTCGGCCTCTTTATTGGGTTCAACATCGATAATCCTCTCTGTCGCAAACGACACAGATGCTATCAGCAACGACCTGGCCACGCCACCCGGCGGACAAAGTGTAGTCAATCGGCCCACTCGAGCGTCTAAGAAGTAGAGGTCTAAGAAGCTCGGGAGATCCGGCCGGGAGGCCCGTCGCCGTTAACAGCTTTTTACCTGAAGCGAACACCGGCTTAACCGTCGGGGCGATTTATAAGTGAGTCGCGAGATCGAGATTCGGGAGGTGAACGGACATGAGGAAGAGGCATAACGGACACGCGGCGGTCATAGAGAGACGCGGCGCGGACGTCGAGCTGCTGATGGAGGAGATCAGGAGTGAGATCCACGACCGGGCATGGCCGTCACGACCCGACGTGAGGCTCGTGACACACGTGCCGCCGGTCGACCTCGAGCCGACGGAGCTCAAGGAGCTCCTGACCGACCTGGTATGGGCCTCCCTCGGCGACCCCCAGGCGATTGGCGCGAAGGCGCTCGTCTCCGGGCGGGACGACGGCACGACGGTGATCTTCTCCGTGGTCTCGGGCAGAGAGCACGCGTTCAACAACGGCTACGACATCGGAAAGGCGAGGGCGATAGCGGCGAAGAACCACGGACGCCTCTGGGTCGACCAGTCGGGCTCCACCGTCTACACCAGCTTCCAGAAGAGCGGCCGCCACTAGCCGCCCGGCGAAATCCTCTCTACCCGTTGTTCGACAGGGTATATCTCCCTGGTGTTGAATCAAGTAATGCGGGCTGCCGCCGCGCGGGAGCGAATCCCGCTCATTGGGAGGCGCAGGCCCGACACCCGGGTTCCAGGGCGAGAGGTGGCGTTCCTGGCCAGTCGAGACGGTTCACCGATCCGAGGAGACATTCATGACACCCGCGAAAGCGCTCTTCTCCGGCAAGAATATCAACGTGGCGTTCGTCGGCAATTACGTGCCGAGGCAGTGCGGTATCGCGACGTTCACGACCGACCTGGCGACGTGGGTCGTCAACACGCTCGGCAAGGGCTCGGACGTATTCGTCGTCGCGATGAACGACAGGCCGGAGGGATACGACTACCCGCCTATGGTTCGGTTCGAGGTCCGCGCCGACGACGATAAGGATTACGTCAAGGCGGCCGACTTCATCAACCACTCCAACGTCGACATCGTCTGCCTGCAACACGAGTTCGGAATCTACGGCGGGAATTTCGGAATCAAGATAACCGGGCTTCTCAAGGAGCTGAGAAAGCCCGTCGTGACCACCGTGCACACGGTGCTGGCGGACCCGAAGCCCGCGCGTAAGAGGGCGATGGTACAGGTCGCCGAGCAGTCGGACGCGCTCATCGTGATGAGCCACAAGTCCATCGACTTCCTCGAGGAGTACTACGGCGTGCCGAGGGAAAAGGTGTTCGTGATCCACCACGGGGTGCCGGACAGGCCGTTCACATTCCCTGACGAGCACAAGGCAAGGTGGGGGCTCGAGAAACACACGGTCATCCTGAACTTCGGGCTCCTCTCCGAGCGCAAGGGCATCGAGTATATGATCGATGCGCTCCCCGACATCGTCGCGGCTTTCCCGGACACAATGTTCGTCGTGCTCGGCGCGACCCACCCACCCAACAAGAGGCGCGAGGGCGAGACGTACCGCGAGTCCCTGAAGCAGCGCGCCTCGGAGCTGGGCGTCGCCGACAACGTGATGTTCTACGACGCGTTCGTCACGCTGGAGGAGCTGACGGACTTCATCGCGGCGTGCGACATCTACGTCACGCCTTACCTCGACAGGAACCAGATAGTGAGCGGCACACTGGCATACGCGATGGGCCTCGGGAAGCCGATCGTGTCCACTCCCTATTACTACGCTCAGGAGCTCCTCGGCGACGGACGCGGGGTGCTCGCGGAGTTCGAGGACTCGAAGAGCATATCGGAGGGCGTGCTCGGCCTGCTCCAGGACCCCGCACGCATGAAGGAGATGAGGGAGAAGGCGTACGCCTTCGGCCGGAAGATGATCTGGCGGGAGGTGTCCCGCGAGTACGTGAAGCTGTTCGGGGGAGTGCTCGCCGGCAGGGAGCTGGCGCCCTCGGTCGTGATGACGCCGAAGCAGGCGACGCCCTACGAGCTGCCGAGGCCCAGGATCGACTACGTGGAGAGGCTGACCGACTCACACGGCGTACTGCACGGCTCGCACTACGACATCCCGGACCGCGCGAGCGGCTACACGACCGGGGACAACGCGATGGCACTGGCCGCGGCAGTGCTCTACCACCTGCAGGTGGAAGGCTCGCCCGCGCTGGAGCTGGCGCGCACCTATCTCGGCTTCCTTCGCTACATGCAGCTGCCCGACGGCAAGTTCCACGAGTTCCTCAGGTACGACATGGTGTTCGCGGACCAGGCCGGGGGCGAGGAGTGCCAGGGCCAGGCGCTGGCCGGCCTCGGCATCACGCTGGCGCTGGAGTCGGACGAGGGCCTGGCGTCATTCGCCAAGAACATGTTCGACGAGGCGCTGCGGGCGCTCGAGCTCACCGAGCCGAGGGCGATGGCCTACGCGCTGCTCGGGTGCTATCACTACATCACCATGTTCCAGGGTGCCACGCTGGTGATGAACTTCCTCGAGCGGATGGCGCAGAACCTCCACGACAGCTACGGGCGGGCTTCTTCCACCGAATGGCGCTGGTACGAGGACACGCTCTACGCCGGGAACGGCCTGCTCCCTCGGGCGATGCTGCTGGCCTACCGCGCGACGCGGGACGCGAAGTACAGGGAGGCCGGGCTCGACACGCTCCGGTTCCTGACGGACCTGAGCATGGGGGACGGGATGTTCGACCTCGTCGGCGACATGGGGTGGTACGCGCGAGGTGGGGAGAAGTCGAGGTTCTCTCAGCTGCCGCTCGAGGCCGCCTCGCTCGCCGAGGTGTATCTGGACGCCTACGTGATAGAGAAGGACGTGAGGTTCCTCGACCTCGCGCGCATGGCGCTGGAGTGGTTCTTCGGGCGCAACGTGCACGGCAAGCCGCTCTACGACGTGACCTCCGGGAGCTGCGCCGATTCGATCCGGCCGCACGACATCGACAACAACAGGAGCGCCGAAGCGACCCTTTCGTTCATGCTGGCTCTCCTGAGGATGACCACCGCGCTGGCGACACCGACCAGGCCGGCTGCGGTCGACGAAGAGGTCTTCATCGGTCATGGCAGCCGACAGGTCCCGGCGGCCCCATACTAATGGTGTCCCGTCCCATGGGTAGTGCGGCATTCGAACACCGATACATCCGCACCGGCTGTGTTCCACTCCCTGCGGCGTACTCCGAGAGTACGTCTCAGTCGCGCGCCTTAAAGTATCCCGTCCCACGGACAATGTGGCATTCGAACACCGATTCATCCGCACCGGCTGTGTTCCACTCCCTGCGGCGTACTGAAAGAGTACGTCTCAGTCGCGCGCCTTGCCGGAGGGGCGCCTCGGCGCTCTCGGTGCTCACACCGCCCATGGGACGGGACACCAAGGAGGGGCGCCTCGGTGCTCACACCGCCCATGGGACGGGACACCTGAAACTGTATG
>Ga0182017_10002229_pt1 | contig 14774 bp, 9 predicted proteins | sample 712E3DmetaG_FD_120492 | JGI IMG/M metagenome (GOLD analysis project Ga0182017, IMG submission 120492) | Permafrost microbial communities from Stordalen Mire, Sweden - 712E3D metaG | ecosystem: Environmental > Terrestrial > Soil > Wetlands > Permafrost | place: Sweden: Stordalen | collected... | reverse complement strand
GAAGCCCTGGTTGCCGACCACCCAGACGTCACCGTCGGCCACGGACACCCCGTGCAGGAAAACCTCGGGCAAACCTTCCACCTGGCTAGCCTTGCCCGCAGCCCAGAAGAAGAAGCCCCCTTCCACACCCACGAAATAGGCGCCTTCCGCCCAACGCGTGGCCCCGGCCAGCAGTTTGGTGTAGCCCGGGAGAGAAACTGCACTGATGCTCGCCGTTGTGAGGTCGATATGCGACACCACTCCCAGGCTGCCCACGACGTACAGACCATTGTTGCTATCTGTGATCGCGTAGTAGTTGTCGTCGCGAGAGTTGGCGATGACGGTCCAGACACCGCTGGCGAACACCAACGCGACTCCCTGCTCCCCCACGGCCGCCGCCGAGACATCGTTCGCCCACACCGCGCTGAGCACGGCGGCAGTGACAGGAACATCCGTGCTCCACACACCGCTCAGCCGCCGCAAAATCGTCCCCTGTTCCCCCACGGCATAGACCAGATCTTCGCTCACCACCGCAACACCGCGCAGATTGGCAGTGGTACCGCTTTCCTCGGGCAGCAGTGCCGTCCCGTCCCAGTGCAAGACGGTGCCTTGGTCCCCGACAACGAAGACATTGTCGGCCGCACTGCCCGAGACGGCATTGAAGTTGGCCGGGCCTGCGTCCACCGATTCCCACAGCGAGGACAGCGAATCCGGGCTGGCGTCGCCACGCGACGGCACGGTCACCTGGTCGCAGGCCGCGGCGGCCACCAGCAGAAGCGAGAGAAGCGAGGCGATGCGCATGGGAAGGGGTGACTAGAAAGAGATCCCCGCAGGACACTGGTTCTGCGCTTTGCAGAAGCAGCCACAGATGACTTCAGCCGGGGCGTCATTTCCTGAGGAGGTTTCGTTGCCCATTTCGGAACATGAAGCGGGACAGCCGGGAGTCACAGTCTTGAGACGAAATTGGTATTGGCCGCTGGTGCCAAAATCCCAGTCATCGGCACCCGCGTCGCGTACCTGTAGATAGTACCGATAGTCGACTATGCCTCCGTCCATCCCCTGTCCGTGTTTCCTGGAGGCGAACGAACATTCTGTGCAATCCCCGTCACCAAACACGTCGGTGACGGGCGCTGCCGTGGGCACCGTACCAGCATAGGTCCAACTTTCGTGCAGAGTCAGATCAGCATCGCGCATAAAGAACACCGGCCGGACCGGCGATGGTCCAGGCTGCACATATTCAAAGACCAAGCCGCAGTCTTGGCCCGGACAGGGGTGCTCGAACCAGTACCAATCCTCGTCGCTCTGATAGGAAATGAAACCCGTGATGCTGGTTCCCGCATTGATCTGGGCCGTGATGTCCTTGGCCCGGGCTTGGCTGGGAGCCAGGTTGGTGGTTTGGATGGGATAGGGGTTGTAGAAATTGTTGCGGCCGGCGGGATCGGGACTGGCGTCGCCCGGATCGGGTTCGGGCACCACCCGCACGTCCAGGGTGTAGGAAACCTTTGGGTCGTATTGATCATCTTGGTTGTCGTGCACGACCACATAGACCGGCCCTGCGTAGAAAATGGGTTGCGCCGTCTGCACCAGGTTCTTCCCGTCCGCGCCAGTGGTCATGCCGCCGTTCGCGTCGTGCACCGAGAAGATCGTTACACCGCAGGCGCTCTTGCCGGGGGTATCGGGCAGGGGCAGACACAGGTTCGACGCCACACATTTCCGGCACGCGGTGGTGGTGCAGGCCCCGGCCGTGGCGTCTACGCATTTGTGCGACAACTCGCAGTCGTCATCCGTGGTGCAGGCAATCTGCAGCACGCTGCAATCCGCATCGGTGGTGCACGGGCTGGCCGGATGCGGTTCCAGAATATCCAATGCCAGATCCATCGCGGTTGCGGGGATGCTGACCTTGGCCTCGATGACGGCTGGGGCGCTGGTGGCACGCAGCAAAAACATGTCGCGATCCCCACGTGATCCAATGGCGCCGGTCTGGGTCTTGAACGTCACGTCGGTGCCGCTGTAAACGGCCGCGCAGGGCGAGCCGGGGCCCGCCAGACAGGTTGCGGTTGCGGGGGTGTCGTTGCGAGTCGTGCCTTCGTTCGCGTCGGTTTCGGCGCGGCCACCCAGGGTAACCGTGTACCCCGCCTCGGGCCGACGATCAGGGGTCGAGCCCGCGGGATAGCCGAAGCTGACGAACAGGGTTCCGGTGGCGGGCGCAGCCTGGGTGAGATCTAGGGGAGTAGCTGCGGGCGGCACTTGCCCTGTGCCCAGGACCTTGCCCGTGCTGTCCGTGATCTGATAGGTCAGCGCCGCCTTGGCCGCAGCAGGGTTGTTCACCTGGAAATTCAAGATGGCGTCGGTGGCGCCCAGGGTGACCGTGTACACATCGATGTCCCCCACAAACGAGATGAATCCCGGCAGGCCATCGGCTGGCTTGGCCAAAGCGGCCGTGCCGTTGGGTTCATGAGTGTCGGGATCGGTGGCCGGCGCGGCCTGCAAAACATAGATGTTTGAATTGTCAGCGGCGGTGTTGCTCACATCGTTCACGCGCAAGACATACGGTCCTGGCTGGGGTACGGCAAAGGTCGTGACCACCGCGCTCTTGCCATCGTTGGCGGTCGTGTCACTGGCGGTTGCCCCCGGCACCTGGGCAACCCCGTCCGCTTCCAGCAGGCTGACCTGCAGGGTCACCTTGGTCAGGGCCGAGGGATAGGCCAGGTTCACGTCGAGCAGGTTCATGCCCGGGTCAACATTGATGGCAAAGAAGTCCCGATCGCCGGGCGGACATATCTGACCCGTTGCCTTGGCGCCAAGCTGCAACGGGATCGCGCTGGCCGCGCCGGTTGAGTCGTCGACCACGCACCCGCCTGCCGGCGCGGCGGCATCGAGGGCGGCGCTGCCTTTTTTGGAGCTGCTGCACCCGAGCAGGGCCAGCATGCCACTAAGGAACCACGCAGTCGCGACTCGCATCGAAGACCTCCTCGCTCGGCGTGGGGCCGAACGCTTTTTTGAATGCCGTCATGGGCAGCATCATCTCACCCGACGCGGGCGTCTTTACCTCGGGATCCCAAAGGTAGGTGGGCCGCGCGCATGCAACCTGGTGGTTGCCAAAATCCTCGGGAGAGTCCGCGGGGGTTGATGCCACGCGGATGAGTATGGTGTTGGTCCCCTCAGGCAATCCCCGCGCGGCCATGGTCGGGGCCAGGGTGATGTTGCTGACGGCAAAGTCGTAGCACAGGCGTCCGGGCTGGGCGCTCTGGTCGCGCAGCAAGCTGATGCTGTAGCGGTAGGCAATCACGGAGAAATTGGCCACGTCGTTGTACAAGGGATCGGTGTGTGCCGCCAACTCGGTGCCGTTGCGCGCACCATCGAAATCCGAGTCGTAGAGCGCGTCGTTGGCCGCGGGATTCGTGCCCATCCGGACCTCCAGGTCGTCGGGGAATCCGTCGGCGTCCGAATCGATCAAGCGGGCATTCGTGCCGAAGTAACGTTCTTCACAGTTAAGTAATCCGTCGCCGTCGTCGTCGAGACGATCGGTGGCCATCCGGCAGTCCGCGTCGCCCGAGAACAGCGGATCGAACCCGGCATTGCTCTGGCGAACCTCCAGCAGATCGGAAAATCCGTCGCCATCGGTGTCAACCAGCAAGGGCGAGGATCCTACCAGTTCCTCCTCGGCGTCCGACAGCCCGTCGCCGTCGCTGTCGACCACAGTTTCGCCCTTGACCGGCAGGGCATTCAGATTCATGGCGACCAATTGCTTGAGGACGAAGGTGCGGATGAATGAGGTAAAATCAATATAGAAGAGATTGATTCGCTGGGTGGCATCAAAGGCACGATAGGTGCCGCCGCCCAGCGTGGCCATTTCGGCCAGCAGCTCCTTGGCCTGCAATTGCACGTAGTCCGGCGTGTTCGGCGCAGACAGATACACCGTGTGAAAAGCCAATTCGGCCAAACGCTGTTGCTTCTGCAGGTCCACGATGCCCTGCAAGGACTGGCGAATATCAGGGGGCATTCCATACTCGACGCTGGTCGGAGAAGGCAGCCCGTCCGAGATGAACACGATCACGTAGCGGGCACGGCTGCGCGCGGTCGCGTCCAGCGCGATCATATCTTGCTGTAGCATCTCGTAGGCGGTGTCAAGGGCGCCCACGTAGTTGGTTTCGCCCACGCCGACGTTGAGCGCGGGCAAGCGCAGCTTGACCTCGTCGCTGGACGCGGTGAAGCCGCCCAACTGTCCGGTACTGTCGCGGGTCTGGATGGCCACGCTGCTTTGAAAGGTGATGAGCCCGTATTCCACGCCGTTGCCCGCGGGGTAGGTATTGAGGATGTCCTCCACCGCCTGCGCCCGGCGGGTGAAGCAGGCAGCCTGCGGACACGGATTGGGCATGGGATCCGTGACATTCATGCTCTGCGAGATGTCGACGATGAAGAGGATGCGCACAGGAAACTCGGCCGGCTGCGGGGCCTCGGTGCAGAACTGCCCGTGAATGGTCAAGCGATCGTCGCGAACCGCCGGCTGCTGTGTCGCCGGGTATAGCGACGCATTGGAACAGGCGACCAGCAGCACGGCCCCAAGGGCCAGCCCCAGGCGCATCTATGGGCCTCCGGAACTCGGTGCCACGCCAGCGCCTGCATCTGGGGGCGGCAAGGAGGTGAGATCCTTGCAATCGGTGGTCTGGTCGAAAGTCTCGGCCGGCTTCAAATCCATGCAAGGCGGTGGGAGAGCGGGCGGGGGCGGAGCCGGAGGGCATTGGTCCATCACCGAAACCACGCCATCCGAGGGAGACTTGACCGCGCCGTCCACGTAGCGCACATTCACGCATCCCACCCGGACACGGCCGTAGTCGAGCACACGACCCACCGGTGCCTCGTCGAAGTAGAGCAACACGCGATTCACCCCCAGAGGCGATTGGGTGCCTTTGCCTGTGGTGAGCAACTTGATATGCCGTACATCGAGATGGTAACAGCGCTCTCCTGTGTCCTTGGTGAAGGGCGCCAAATCGTAGAGGTAGCGGGTGGGTTGGTAGCCCGGAGGCGGCGCCACGTTGGGATTGGTGTGGGCGGTAATCTCGTCCAGGTTGCGGTCGCCATCACCGTCCATGTCCCCGAATGCATCGTTGGCATCCAAAGGATTCATTCCGGCGAAGAATTCCAGGCCATCGGGGATGCGATCCGCATCGCTATCGGGCAAGCGTGGATCCGTTCCAAGAAACGCTTCCTCGCAGTCGCGCAGCAGATCACCGTCAGAATCGCCCCGGTTGGTGCAGGGAGTGAGCGGCTTGTTGGGATCCAGCGGATCGAATCCCGAGGCCCGGTTTCGTTCTTCAAACAGATCGGTGTAGCCGTCGCCGTCGCTGTCCGCCGGATCGCTGCAGGTCGGGCCCAGCCCCACGCAGGTCCCTCCGGCCTGTTCATCGTCATCGGTCAGCCCGTCGCGATCCGTGTCGGCCTTCAGGCCGTCACCGACGTCGATGACCGACAGGTTGGTCGCGATCACGCCTGCCAGGGCATTCTCCTCTATGTACGGGGTGTAGTTGATGCTGAGGAAATCGATCTTCGAAGCCGAATCAAATTCGGTGAAGGTGCCCAGACCTTGCTGCGCCATGGCGGTCATCAGCGCCACGCCGCCGTCGTGATCCAGCCCCAAGGGCACGGCGAGCGGGTCAGACGCAGCCTCCGGATCGTAAAGGAAGGCCGTGTGCAATCGGATCTCGCCTATGTGATAGAAATCCTGCAGCCCCATGATGTCGTCCACTGCGCGCAGAATCTGGGGCGTCAGATTGTAGTCAGCTCCCTCTCCCAGGTCAGGATACATGGTGGTTGGAATCGGCGGATCAAAGGCCGTGCTCCAATCCTTGCGGGGCACCGTGCACACCAAGTAGTCGTCCTTGCAGACTGTCGCCCGACAGTGCTGGTGAGCGGGGCACTCGCCGGTACCACAGGGGGTGGGGCTGGCGCTGCACTGGGGATCCGGTGTGCCGTCGGAAAAGAAAACGATGATGTACTTGGATCGAGCCCGCTCGGCGGGTGAACTCGCCACAATATCCTTGGAGATCATCTCGTAGGCGGCGCCCAGCGCGCCCTGGTAGTCGGTTAGCCGATCCGCTTCAGTGAGGACGATGGTACTTAGATCAGGCGGATTGGCGAACCCCGGGGTCTTGCTGATCACCGAATTGAATGTGATTACCGCGAACATGACGGCAGGATTGTCTTGATAGCGAGTCAGCACCGCGTTCACAGCGTCTTTGCGCTTAAAATCTCGGTCGGTTACGCTCATGGAGTCCGAGGTGTCCACCAGGAAGAGAACCTTGACCGGGAACACCGCGTCCGTGTCGGGCGACAGACAGACCTCGCCGGTCAGGTGCAGTTCATCGTCGTAGACCGTGGCGGCCGCGCCGCGAGCCGGTTCCAGACCCACATCGGTGCACGAAGCCAGCATCGCGAGCAGTCCAGGGACTGTCGAGAGGAGTGAGGTCGTCGCGGGTTTGCTGCCTGACAACATGTGCTTCGCTGAAGTGGTCACATCACCTTGTGGTTCAGCAGGGGTTGGCGAGTGACGGACGATGTCTTGCCCTCGCGGCAGAGAAGGCGGCACCGGGCAAAACCTTCTCTGCCACGTCAAGGGACGACTAGCGCCGACGCCGCCAGAGCATCAGGAGGCCCACCCCCAAGACAACCAACAGGCCGGCTGGACGCCGCCCCGAAATCGCGCAGCCGCTGCCACTGTCGATCGGGTCGCCCGTCACCGTGATGGTGAGGTTGGCCTCAGCGTGCCGGACTGGCTCGTTCGGGTCGTTCGGGTCGTTCGGGTCAGCCGCCAGATCCGCGCTCACGGTCAGGTTGTACTGGCCTGGGCTATGCGGGATCAGCAACGGCCGCTTGTCCCCGTTGATGGGGGCGCACTCGTAGCCGTCCCCGCAGGTGGCGGTGCCGTGCGGGTTCCTCACCGTATCGTTGGAACCAGAGGGGGCAATCACGTTCCAGTTGAATACGACATTGACGCCCTGGCGGTTGGCGAAGAGCGAGAGGTTGATGGTGTCGCCGGTGTTCGCCGTGACCAGGGGAGCCGCAACCACCTGCAACGGGAAGTTGGGATCCAGACACTGGCTAGCATCCGGATTCTTCGGAACGACCATGCAGAAGTAGGTATCGCAGGCGTCGCCAAGGCCATCGTGGTCCGAATCTTTCTGGTCGGGGTTCGGTACCAGCGGGCAATTGTCGTTGCCGTTGGGTATGCCGTCGCCGTCCGCATCCGGATCGCAGTTGTCGCCCACCCCGTCGCCGTCGGTATCCGTCTGCTTGGGATTGGCCGCCAGGGGGCAGTTGTCGACGTTGTCCAAAATACCATCCCCGTCGGCATCGCCGTTCGGGCAGGTGGTCACGTTGGCCAGGAAGGGACAGGGATCGTCCTTGTTGGGTATGAGGTCGCCATCGATGTCGGCGTCACAGGCGTCGCCTATGCCATCCCCATCTGTGTCGGTCTGCGCTTTGTTGGGAACCAGCGGGCAATTGTCTTGGGCGTTGGGAATGCCATCGTTGTCCATGTCAGGATCGCAGGCATCGCCTATCCCATCCCCGTCGTTGTCGAGCTGATCCTTGTTCGCAACATGCGGACAGTTGTCACATACATCCCCAACCCCGTCGCCGTCGGAATCGGCCTGATCGCGGTTTGGACGAAATGGACAATTGTCGAAATCGTCCTCGTAGCCGTCGCCATCATAGTCGTCCGAGGTGGAATAGGTGAGGCCGATGTCGGTGTTGTTCACCAGGACCGAGCCGCCGCCACCGCCGCCACCGCCGCCACCGTTGTTCTTGGGTGTGCCACAGAAACCGGTGCCGCACTCACCATCAGTTTGCGCCGTCACAGGCAACGCCACCAACAAGACCCCAGCCACGACATTTACCGAAAAGAACCCCGACTTTGTCATCGCATGTCTCCTTTCGTGGCCAGTAAGTTGGACCTCGTCAGTTCATGAGGACAGCTTGATTTTAACATGTCTAGCGGAACCAGATTGCCAATTTTCCTCTTGTTTTTCCACACGTTAACCGACATTGCCTTACTCAGGGGCATCGATACAGACAGCTGCATTTGCAGACTAGCGAACGATGCAACTGACCACAAAAGGCTTCAGTTTCAAATCGCCGTCTCGGTCAGGCTGAACCGCAGGACATAGGAGCAGTAGGCGTCGCTCGACAGCTCGACCAAATGATCGCCCGGCTGGACGGCGTGGATAGGCATGGCGATAATTCCATCATCGCCTGCGACTTGAAAGATGTCGACACCCGCGCTGTCGTACAGTTCCTTCTCGTTACAGCTCGGTTCCGAAACCTCCAGTCGCAGGGACGTGCCGGGATCATGGCGATCGTCGAGGTAGATCTCGAACTTCAGATCGGATTCGGCCGTGGTGCGTACGATGAAGCGGCGGGCGCTGGGGAAATCTCCCTCCAGGTAGTGCCCTGTGTCGAGCACACAGCGGGCTGTGGTTCCGCAGGCGGTGGGAATACTGTCTTCGCAGACCATGGGATCGCGGCCCATGGTGAAGAACGATTCGTTGCTGCAGGCACCCAGCCCGAGCAGTACAAACGCCAGGGCGATCTGTCTTGTCACTGCGCCTGGACCTTGTCATGAAAATTGCCATTCAGGGTGCAGCCCGGCGCGGGATCCGACAGGGTGGTGCGGAACCAACCCGTGATGTCCGCGTCGGCAACCGGCTCTTGGTCGAAATGGATCTTGCCAACCTGAAAGGTGAAGTCGGTGGTGGTGGATTCCACGCGCTGGACTACCCCGCGCGGCAGCCCGTTCGCCAGCAGCGCGGTCATGTCGATGTCCGTCCCCGCCACGGGTTGGATATCGCCAATGCTCACGGTGACCTTCACGACCTTGGCCAGCACGGTCTGCCCGGACATGCGCAGGTATTCGACTGAGACCTCATCGTCCGCCGCCCGGATGATCTGTGTCTGGTCGAAGTCCAGGCTGAATACCTGGGATACGCTGCCATACAGGCGGTTGGGTGGATCGCCACAGCTGGCGAGGAAAAGCAGAGGAACCAGAAGAAGAGCTGTGCGCATCAGGGCTCCTTGGCAACACGCAGGATTGCCTTGCTGGCACCTGCAACAAGATCGGTGTAGCTCGACTGGAAGGCAATCACGGCCTTGCCGTTCACGAAAGCCAGTGCGGTGTACTGTCCGTCGCTGACACCACTGTCGCTGCTGATCTTCTGTGTATTCCAGATCCCGGCGCTCCGACGGGCCAAATACAAGCCATCCTTGTTCATGTCGCAGCCCGTGCCCACGCCATAGTCGTTGCAGCGGTAGTAGGCGATGGCAGGATTGCCATTGTCGTCGAAGGCTAGCGATGGGTAGAAACCGGTGACTCCATCGCGATCTACATCAACTGGGGCTGTCCAGGTACTGCCGTCGCTGGATTCGCTGTAGGTCAGAAGCTGGCGCGTATCATCGCAGTAGGCCAGCGCGTGCAGACCCTGACTGCTGACGGCAAAGCCAAGTTGCTCGTGGATTGTTCCCACGAATAGCTGCTGCGACTCCCAACCCTGGTCGGTCTGGTGGTCCAGCCAGATAGCCGGCTTGGTCATGTTGTAGTGGACAACTGCGGCTTTGCCGGTTGGCGAAAAGCCGAGACGGATATAGCTGCCGCCGCCGCGGGCCACGTCCACTGTATAGATAGAATACGCACCACCGATCGCGAACTCCACATCCGAGCTGTTTAGGTCCGTGTCTGCAAATCCAAAGTGCAGATCGCGAAACGCCACGGCCAGATTGCCCGAAAACGGATCGAGTGCCACCGCAGGCCAGTAGCCGGTGGCATCGCCTTGATTGCACACGTTCTGGGCCGCACAATTGGCCGCCTGGTCAGCCGGCATGCCGCTCGACTGCGAATTCGCTGCGATGTCGCTCGGCGTGCCCAAGACCCCGCCGCTCACGCTGGCCAGCATGAGATCCGAAGCCCCGCAGCGAAAACTCGCCGACGGACCGCCGGTATAGGCCAGCACCGGCTCGCCCGTGTTGTCGAAAGCCAGGCCCACGCCCATCATGGCAGCGTAGGGCTGCGAGGTGGCGATGCTCCCGACAAAACCGCTGGCAGAGGGAAGCACGACGCAGATATCGAAGACCGGGGCGGTGGCGGTACGAGCTTCGATGGCGCACGTGAGCTGGCCACTGGTTTGCGCCAGGGTGGCGAAGGCGACGTTGCCGCCCGCCGCTGCGGCCACTGTCTGGTAGCCCGCCTGCTGCCCACATTCGGGGACATCGAAGAACTCCCAGGCCAGTGGGCCGGTTTTCGTATCCGTGGCGACCGGTCCGTCGCGCTTGCCGGCATCTGCATCGGGCTCGACGGCGCTGCCTCCCGAACAGGAGATAGCCAGGATCGCGACGATCGTCATCGACAGGATGATCGCGGTGCGCACGAACAGCTAGTGTCCACCCAAGGCGCGAGTCCGTCAACCTGGTGGGATAAGGTGCGCGAGGGTACCGCTCGTGCGCTCGCCCCTGAGATCTCGACGCTGGATGCGATCGGCTGTACTCGGAGGATTTGAACGCGGGTCAGAGGTTCGGTTCGCTGCTCGTGGTCAATACGTTTGCCCAGCCCGTGCGATAACTCGCCCGTCGGATGCGGGCGCCCGGCGCTCTCGGTGTGGAACAGGTGACTACTTCTTCTTGCGCGACGGCGGCTCAACCCCGAGCTGCTTGAGAGCAGCGTCGATATCTTTGATGATGCAGGCGTTGCCACTACCGCCGAGCACCCGGCCGAGGAAGCCCCCGCGCTCGCCGTAGCGAGCCTTGCGCAACGGCTCGACCGCGCGAAGATCCTTGCTCGCGCCGAGCTGTTGCACAGCCTCGCGCTTCTCGGCGCAGCTTCTTGCTTGCGCCAAGTCCAGGGCAAAGCTCTGCACGCGGTCGACTTTTTCGGCGCAACCCAGGTTGTCGCAGGCCGAACGAGCATCCTGCCGGAAGTCCATGCGACGGTCGTCGCTGGCAATCTCGGCCAGCGTGCCGCAGGCAGGGACGCCGACCTGCTTGATCATGAGATCAAGCGCTGACCGGCCGAGCTTCTTGTCGGGCAGCAGTCCGCGCAGATTCACCAGCAGCGCGGCATCTCCGCGCAGCCCCGCATCCATGCGCAGCGCCTCTTCGTAGGCCTGCACTCCAGCGCCGGGATTCTTGTCAGCGAGCTCCAAGTTTCCCAGCAGGTAGCGCACTCGCGCTACATCAGGGTGCTCCGAGATCTGCTGCATGATAAGGATGCGGGCCTCGGCAAAGTGCGCCTTGGCCATATCATCCTCGATCTGCTTGATCGGCGACTGCATCTCCTGCGCCACCGGTTGGGGCCGCGGTGGCGGCAGACGCGGGGCCGCACCGTGACGGTGGCCGTAGAGCAGCGCCACCACGAATGCCGCGGCAATGAGAACCGCCGCCGGCTTGGCCCACGGCTGTGCCCGCGCGGGTAGGCGCGCGATGAGTGAGTGCCCCGCCCTAGCCGTCTGGCATCCGGCCCAACCCAGCGCGACCCACAGCTTGCCGAGAGCGGCCCACAACATCGACCGCCTGGCCCACACGCCTGCGCCCAGGCGCGCTGGCGCCCCGTCCATGCGCGCGCCCACGCCAGTGGCCTGAGCCTTTTCCAAAGCCGCGCGAAACTCGGCTGAGGTGCTGAACCGACGCGCGCGATCCTTCTCCAGCGCCCGCATGACCACGGCCTCCAGGGAGGCCGGAATGCTTGCGCCGGGCGCCGCCTTGGCGAACGCCGGAGCCGGCGCCGTCACCTGCATGGCCATCAGCTTGACCACATCCTCGGCCTCGAAGGGCTTCTTTCCGGTCAACATCTCATACAGGATGACCCCGCACGAGTAGAGATCGGATCGGCTGTCGACCTCTTGCCCAGTGGCCTGCTCGGGCGACATGTAGCTGGGCGTGCCGAAGATCATCACGCCTTTGGTCAGTGGCTGTTCACCCTCGCTGCTCTCCGTGATCTTGGCGATTCCGAAGTCAAGGATCTTGGCGGTCTCGCCCAAACGCGGGTCTGGGCTCTGCACCAGCATGATGTTGGCCGGCTTCAGATCGCGGTGAACGACCTTCTGCCCATGCGCGTGCTCGAGCGCGCTGAGAATCTGGCCCGCCAGCCGGCACGCGCGTGGCACCGGCAACCGGCCCTCGCGTTCGAGCACGTCCGCCAACGACTCGCCCGCCACGAACTCCATGACCAGGAACAACTCGCCGGTGTGGTTGCGGCCAAAATCGGTGACCGAGACAATGTTGGGATGGTTGAGTCGCGAAGCCGACTGGGCCTCGCGCTCGAAGCGCCGCGCCGCCTCCTCGACTTGTCCCATCTCGGCGTGCAGAAGCTTGAGCGCCACCACCTTCTTCATCAAGATGTGCTCAGCCCGAAACACCGCTCCCATGCCGCCCTCGCCGATGCGCCCAAGCACGCGGTAGCGCTCCCCAACCACGGTGCCCACGCGCGGATCACGCGCAGCTTCCGCCATCTCGGTGGGGGCCATGCCTCGGTCGCTCATGTTGCCGACGGCCAGAGTACCATTGCCGCGAGCCGCGGCCACATCGACGATTGACGGCGCCGCCATGCTGGGGTCATGTTGGCACCCAGCGGATTATTCAACGATGGAACCAGAAGTCATCCAACGCTTTCTCGAAAGTGTGGGCCAGAAGGCCGACGTGGACCTCTACCTGAAGCTCTTCCGCGCCCAGCGCAAGGAGAGCTTCGCCATCATCGTGGCCGACGCCCAAATCGTGCGCGCCGCCCTCGATCCCTTTCACTTCGATCTGCGCATCCTGGCCGGCCTGGGCCTCAATCCCGTGGTCCTGGTCGGGCTGCTCGACGCGCGCGACGCCGATCGGCAGTCGCAACGTATCTTGGAATGGCTGCTGGAAGATGAGGTTCCTGCCCGGACCATTGGCTCGGGGCCCGATCTTCCAGCCGCAATCCGCGAGTCGGTGCGCGAAACCCTGCAGCAGAACACCATCCCCATCGTCTCGCTGGACGCAGCCAAGGAACTGGACATCGAGGACCGCTTTCGCCTACTGCACAGCCTGGCCACCGGCCTGGAAACCCGCAAAGTGGTGTTTCTTTCCACCAGTTCCGGCCTCGAGCGCGAGGGTGCTCCTTCCATTTCGTTGGTCAACCTGTCGAGTGACTACGAACGACTGATGGCCACTGGCCACCTGTCACGCCGCCACGCCTCGCTGCTCCGCCACGTCAAGAATCTGCTCGATCGGGTTCCCCAGCGCATGAGCGTGGCGGTGGTCAATCCTTTGCAACTTCTGCGCGAGCTGTTCACGGTCAACGGCGCTGGGACGATGATTCGTCGTGGTTCGCGCATCGAAACCCACGACGGCCTGGCGCGGGTAGACCGCCAGCGGCTGCAGGGGCTTCTGCAATCGGCGTTCGGTCGAGCCCTGGTTGCGGGCGCCATGGACCCGGGCGGGCTGATTGAAGCCGACGCCGAGCGCATCTACCTAGAGGAGGGCTACCTGGGTGCGGCGCTGGTTGGACAAAAGCCGGTGGCTCCCTATCTGTCCAAGTTCGCGGTCGAGCGGGAAGCCCAGGGTGAAGGCATCGGGGGCGAGATCTGGTCGCTGCTCACGCGTGACTATCCGACCTTCTTCTGGCGCACGCAGCCCTCCAATCCCATCTGCTCGTGGTACGCCAAACAGTGCGACGGCCTGGCGCGCTTTCCCGAATGGCACGTCTTCTGGCGAGGATTGCCGCCGGAAAAGATCCAGCCCGCCATCGAGTACTGCTTGGCAGCTCCGCGCGCGTTTGAGGAAGGCTAGCGCCTGCGCCGCTGCCCGCGCGCCAGCCCCAGAGCAAGCAAGGCCAGCATCCAGGCTCCGACCTCAGGTCCGGTTCCAGCACCCTTGCCACCTACGGTGCAGCCGAACATGCCTCTGCTCCCTGGCTTGACCTGGACCTCCGGCTGATTCTGGCTCAAAACGCACTGGGCAGTCCCGTCCGGTAGGGCAACGCACACCTCCGGGCTCTGGCAGCTAATCAGTTGGCACGGATCTACGCTCTGTTGCAGAACACACTCTGCCCGCCCGTCAGGTTGGACGACACATACCTCACCGTTCTGGCAGCGAACCACCTCGCAGGGATTTGCCTCGCACTTGCTGCTGACCTCGACACACACCGTGCCAGCCACGCACCCGACACTCTGACAAACCCGCTTCTGACAGGTCCCGGTCGAGGAATTGCAGAAGGAACCCGCGGGACAAGTCACCGCCGCACAAGCATCGGCCACGCACTGACCCGTCTGGCAACTCTGACCCGTGGGGCACGTCAAACTCGTGCAACTCCGCACACAGGTTCCGTTTGAACAGTACTGGCCCGACGCACAGGTCACGCCAAGGCAGGGATCGGCTTGGCATTGCCGATTGTGGCAGATCTGCCCAGTTGCACAGCCGCGCGAGTAGCAATCTCGACACACGCCATTCTCGCAGGTGGCGCCCGGTAGACAGGTGACCCGCGTGCAAGGATCGTAGCAAACGCCTTGGTCGCTGCACCGTTGACCGGCAGGACAAGGATTCACCAGGCAGGCATTCAGCAAGCAGAGTCCATTTTCGCAATATCGGTCGGCACTGCATGGCGACTCGTTCTCTCGGCACATCGGTACGCACGCGCCGTCCAAACAGACCGCGGCTGGACCACAATCTGCGTTATTGTCGATTTGGCCGTCGCAGTCGTTGTCCTTGCCATCGCAGATCTCAGTGGACGGCCCCACGCCCCCGGTGCACACCCAGCCGTCCGCACCGTTGCAGGCAAAGTACCCCGG
>Ga0182017_10002228_pt1 | contig 14779 bp, 14 predicted proteins | sample 712E3DmetaG_FD_120492 | JGI IMG/M metagenome (GOLD analysis project Ga0182017, IMG submission 120492) | Permafrost microbial communities from Stordalen Mire, Sweden - 712E3D metaG | ecosystem: Environmental > Terrestrial > Soil > Wetlands > Permafrost | place: Sweden: Stordalen | collected... | reverse complement strand
TGAACTTGCCCCGGAAGCGAATCGAAATTAGCCTTTATTTTTGGAGCGGCGGGGTAGCCAAGTGGTAAGGCAGGGCTCTGCAAAAGCCTCATTCGTCGGTTCGATTCCGACCCTCGCCTCCAACTTCGATGCTTGGGCATCAAGGAGTTGTGAAGAATCAAGTTGCAACTGCCAGCAAAACTGCCAGCAGACGGCGGACTTGGTGAAACTCGGAAACGACTCGCCAAAACTCCGCTGAAACTCCGGCAAAACTCGCTGGCGGGCAATTTGTCCGCGTCGGATTGTGTAAAGCTTACACAACGCGGAGCCAGAACAGACTTACGCTGCTTCGTAAAAATATGAAGCAACGATTCCGTCTCTACCGCCGAAACGGCGGGATTTTCTACGTCCATGACGGGGACACGGGCAAACAGGAAAGCCTGTGCACCCGCGACCGCGCTGAAGCCTCCGCGCTGTTTGCCGCCAAAACCCAATCGCACCGGCAGGCGCATCTGAATCTCCGGCTGGCGCGCACCTATCTGGCCGCGACTGATCCGATGGTGTCCAAACGGACATGGCAGATGCCAATGGAAGAACTGGCTAGGACCAAGCACGGGGCAACCCATGAACGCTGGCTACGCGCCCTCAAGGACAAGGCGTTTGATTTGATTCGCGACCTGCCGATTTTGGAAACACAGGCGGAACATTTTCTCAAGGTGCTTAATGTCGGCACGGTCTCGACGAATGTTTTCCTCCGCCGCGTTCACAACTTCGCGTTGGACATGGGGTGGCTGCCGTGGCCGGTGGTGGTGAAGCGCCAGTGGCCGGTGATTGAGTTCAAAGAGAAACGGGCCATCACCAGTGGGGAACACCACGCCATCATCGCACTCGAAAACAACCTGGAGCGAAAGGCATTCTACAAGCTGTGCTGGCATCTCGGCGGTTCGCAGTCGGACATTGTGAATTTGCAGGCCGACAACATTGATTGGGAAACCAAGGTGGTGGGTTTTTCCCGCCTGAAAACCAAGTCGGTCGCCATGATTCATTTCGGCGAGGAAGTGGAAAAGATTCTAAAATCGCTGCCGTCGCAGGGCGCGCTGTTTCCAAACTTCAGAAAACTGAACGCGGGACACCGCGCGACGGAATTCCAGCGGATGTGCCGTCGCGCCAAGGTATCGGGCGTCACACTGCATTCCTACCGTTATGCGTGGGCGGAACGTGCCAAGGTGTGTGGCTATCCCGAACGCTTCGCCCAAGAAGCACTCGGCCACAACAGCAAGGCCATTCACCGCGCGTATGCGCGCAAAGCCAAGGTAAAACTGCCTTCGCTCGAAGCTTACGAGAAGCGGGCGGGCGAAACCGAAATCATTCCCCTGCCGTTCCAACGAGGGATGGCAACGGACTTGGAGGCGTTGTCTTTACAAGCCTGACGCGCGCGAAGACGGGCTGGATCGAAGGTTTCGACCAGCCCGTTTCTGCCCGTTCTTGCGCCGCCAGTAGGCACTGATGGCATCCGTCGCTTTTTCCAGCCACTTCTGATTGTCTCTCAACGCCGCCAGTGATTCGGTCGAAAAAAACTTGGGCGTATTGGCGGGCGGATGGCCGAGCGGTTCCAGCATACCAGCGCCGGCCAGAATGGAAATCTCATGGGGCTGGAAACCGAGATACCACGCGGCTTCCAAGGCATTGAGCCGGGCCGGAAGCAACGGCAGAGCGAGAAACGTGTATTTGTCTTCCTTGTTCATAGAACAAATCCGGCCGGTCAGATTATCCGGGATCGTCCGCGACGTTTGGGCGGAAACATGTCAACGACGGAAACCCGCAGGAGCGTGGCGATGCCAAGCATCCGCGTATCGGTGACGGGCGTTTCGCAGGTTTCCCAGCGCGCGACCACGTCGCGGCTGACGTTGTGGCCCGCATTGCGAAGTTTTCGGGCAAACTGCCGTTGCGTCCATCCGCGCAGTTCGCGCAGGAGACGGATGCGTTCTCCAATGATGTTGCCTTGTCTCATACTTTCATTCTCCGGGTGGGTTTGGGTTTGATGGTTTCAGTTGTTTTGTCGGGCTGCTCACCCTCGACGATTGCCTCGGTGTTTTCAGCGGCCTCAAGCTGGTTGGGGGCCTGATTCTTGGTGAGGTCGAGCTGTTCCTCGATTTCCGACTGGCGTTTGACCAGGTGATGATACCGTTCCTCCTTCTCGAAGGGTGCGCCCACCTTGGCCTCCAGTTCGACCGCGCGTTTCCGTGAATCACGGATGTCGGCTTCCAGCCGGGTGGCGCGTTCCTCAAACCCCTGCACCACGGATTCGAGCGAACGGATGGTGCCCAGCGCCGTGTCGGTGATGCGGGTGTTGTAACTGTTCTGACCGCGCAAGACGAGTTCGGCGGTGTTGTTGAAACCGGAGCGGATGAACAAATCAAACCCGGCGAACCGCCCGATGCGGATGTCCTCGCCGAGCCGATGTTTGATTTTCTCCGCCCGCCGCAACAGCAATTCCCCGGCGATGCCGCGATTGTCCAGAACCTGCTGATCCAGCTCGATGCGGAATTGATCGCCGGAAGTGTCCTGACGCACGGTCAAATCCTGCCGCAAATTCGCCAGTCGTTCCGTCCAAGCCTGCGCCTCCTCGTGCGAATGACGGAGATTGCTGCGGATGCGATACTGTTCCTCGGCATGGGCGGAGCGCAGCCGGGTGAGCCGGATCAACTCGGCATCCACCTTGGCCTTTTCGATGACCAGCGGATTGCCGGAAGCGATGGCTTTAACCTCGGCATAGGTCAATGCGGCGGAATCCATGTCTTCAAGCCGGCGCACGGTCATGTCCCCGCTCATCACCTGGGCGATGAACTTGGCCTTGGTTTCCAACGTCTGCCACATATAGGCATCGAACGAGCCTTCCGTGACGTAGCGATAAATCTGTACGCTGGAATTTCTGTTGCCCTGCCGCAAGATGCGGCCCTCGCGCTGCTCCACATCGGCGGGCCGCCACGGGGCATCCAAATGATGCAAGGCAACCAACCGCTCTTGAACATTGGTGCCGGAACCCATTTTCTGTGTGCTGCCGAACAGAACACGGACCTTGCCCGAGCGGACGGAACGGAACAGCGCCAGCTTCGCGTTGTCGGCATCGTAATCCTGAATGAATGCGATTTCGTTTTCCTGGATGCCCAGGCGTTTCAATTTGTCCGCCATGTCCCGATAAACCGAAAAGCCACGGTCTTGCGGCGTGGACAAATCGCAAAACACAAGCTGCGCCAAACGGTCATCCCTGGTCGTCTCCCAAATGCGATGAATGTTTTCGACCGCGAGATTAACCTTGCTCTGCGGGTCATCCGACAGGCTGGGTTTCATCAGCCGCAAATCCAGCGCGGCCTTGCGGCCTTCGGTGGTGATTTTGAGCATGTTGTCCTCGCGGGGATCAACGCGCCCATGTTTCAACGCCTCGGCGCGCTTGGCGAGTCCCTCGACGAATTCTTTCAGTTCAGCAGATGCCGGCGCGTTGCGGATGGCTGGCTTTTCCCCTTCCAGCTTCGGGCGCGGCAAATTGAGCATCTGCGCGGTCTGCACATCCGCTGTTTGCCGGAATATCTGCATTAGTTCCGGCACATTGATGAACCGGGCGAACCGTGTGTTGAGCCGGTAGCCCGCGCCGTCCGGCGAAAGCTCCATCGCTGTCACCGGCTCGCCGAACGTGGCCGCCCAGCCGTCGAAGTGATGCAGATTGTGTTTCTTGAGATCGTCCGGCTGAAGATACCGTTGCATGGTGAACATCTCGGCCATGCTATTGGCAATGGGCGTCCCGGTAGCGAAGACCACACCCCCACCTCCATTGACGGACTGAATATGGCGCACCTTGAGGAACATATCAAACGCCCGTTCACTGGCGGTTTGTGGCAGACCGGCGATGCGCGTCATCTTGGAAACGTAGAACAGGTTTTTGAAATAGTGCGCCTCATCCACAAACAGGCGGTCAACGCCAAGTTCTTCAAACGTCAGTGTGTTGTCTTTCTTGTGACTGGCGGCAAGGGATTCCAGTTTGGCCTCCAGTCGTTTCTTGGCCTTTTCAATTTCCTTTACCAACCGCCGGTTTTCTGAGTTGGCGTGTTCACGTTTGATTTTTTCCAATTCCTCCAACTGTTCCTCAAAGAAACGCTTCTGGGTTTCCTGTGACAACGGGATGCGCTCGAAGCCGGAGTGTGTGACGATCACGGCATCCCAATTACCGGTGGCGATGCGGCTGAAAAGTTTTTTGCGGTTCTGCGCCTCGAAATCCTCCTTGCCCGCGACCAAAATGTTTGCGCCCGGATACAGCATGAGCAACTCGGTCGAAAACTGGCCGAGCATGTGATTGGGAACGGTGAACATCGGTTTGCGGGCAAGTCTCAGCCGTTTCAATTCCATCGCTGAAGCAACCATCGTATAGGTTTTTCCTGCGCCGACCACATGGCCCAGCAGCGTATTGGGCGTTTGCAAAGTGCGCCAGACACCGGCTTTTTGGTGCGAGTGCAACTGAACGGCCGCACTGGCTCCCGGCAATGTCAGATGTTCGCCATTGAATGTGCGGACCCGCGAATGATTGAACGAGTCATTGTAAAGGCGGCAAAGCCGTTCCCGCCGTTCATCATCCGACCAGATCCATTCCTTGAACCGTTCCTTGATGCGTTCCTGTTTTTCACGCGCGGCTTCGGTGGCCTGCGCGTTGACGACGGGTTTCTTGTCCACGTAATCATAAACGGTGGGGGTTTTGAGGTTCAGAGTTTCCTCGATGAGTTCAAGGGCGGTATAACGGTTCGTTCCCCAATCGGTCGTGTTCGCGGTCGCCCCTTTCGCCTCCCAATTGGCGGTAACCTGCCACGAACCGAGGGCGTGGATGTGGCCAACCTCAACACCTGACGGGACGCCGAGTAATCCGTGAACGAAATCCTGCAAGTCTGACGGCGGCAGCCAGGACGCGCCAAGGCGCACGTCAATCTCGGTGGCGGGCAAATCCTGCGGCTGCACGGATTTCAACGCCTCGACATTCTCACGAAAGCGGACATCGGAAACACTGGCCGCGTCCGCCGCAACCAGCTTTTCGCGGACATTGCCGGAGAGATACTGGTCTTCGGTTTCCCATTGCTTGGTCTGCGGATTGAGAAAAATCATTCCTCGCAAGTCCGGCAAATACTCTTCGACAGGTTTGCCGAGCAAGCCGGCCATGTGTTCCAAGTCCACCCGGCCTTTTTCATTCAGTGAAACCAACAACGCCTCTTTCGGTGATTCAACCGATTGAACCGGCTGTTTGTGATGGATGGTGCGCTCGCGGAAAATCGCGGCTTTGACCGCCATTCTGGTTTCCTCGTCGTATTGTTCCAGCGAGAGCAACAGCGGCAAATCCGGGTCGCCATGAAACGCCCGTTGATTGACGGAGGCATTGATGGGGCCGAAACGGGAAACGAAACGGTCGTAGGCGAAGTTGAGCTGTTCACGCGCCTCGACGACCGGTTGCTCGCCGCTGCCGTCGAGTTGCGAGCGCATGCAATCACGCACCGCGTCCCGGACTTCAATCAGCCGCCGAATCCGTGAGCGGGTCTCGACCGGCATATCGTCCAGCGGATGCAGGACGCCGTCTTCGTTCAGGCACAACCGGCCATCCTCGTGGATGCAGTAGGCATTGGGTTTGATGTAATCCGGCGCGGGAATCGTGGGGTCAAAAAGCTTTTCGCCGGCTGATTGGGTCTGGACTTCGTAAATGTTTTGGGGCAGCCGGGCAACCGCCTGTGCCAGCGCCTCGCCCAGGTCCCGGTCATCCGGCGCCAGCACCGGTTCGCCGTCCCGATACATGCCACGGGCGAGCCGCATCTGGCCGAGCATCATTTCAGGATGGACGGCAAAGTATTCATTGATGGAAAATTTTTCCTGACGGTCGTTGGTAAAATCCACCGTTGCTTTCCACGCCGGGCCGCGCGGCGATTCACCGGGGCGCAGTTTGCGAAGCATCACGATGTCGGTGGTCACCTCCGTACCGGCATTTTTCTTGAACGCCGTGTTGGGCAGCCGGATGGCACCAAGGAACTCGGCTTTCTCGGAAAGTATTCCACGCAAGGTTGAATCGAGCTTGTCCAGCGTGTGACGCGACGTGACAAACAGGAGCAGGCCGCCCGGCCGAACCTTGTCCAGCGTTGCGGCAAAGAAATAATCGTGAATCGGGAACTTGTATTCGTTCCAACGCGGATCGTGGACGGTGTAATCACCGAACGGCACATTGGAGACGGCGAGATCAAAAGATTCGTCCGTGAGTTTTGATTTTTCAAACGGCTGCTCGCGGATGTCGGCACCGGGATACAACGCCCTGGCGATGCGCGCCGTCAACGGATCAATTTCAATGCCGGTGATGGATGAACGCCGCAGCATCTCCGTCGGCATGAGACCGATGAAATGGCCGATGCCACAGGCCGGTTCCAAAATGTCGCCGCCTTGGAAACCAAACCGCTGCGCAGCCTGATACATGGCCTGGATGACGACCGGCGCGGTGTAATGGGCGTTGAGGGTGGTGGCGCGGGCGGAACGGTGTTCCTCGTCGGACAGGATTTCTGAAAGCTGGATTTGTTCCTTGCGCCAGTTTGCGCTGTCCACGTCAAACACCTGGGGCATCGCACCCCAGCCGACGTATTTAACCAGCAAAGATTTTTCGTCGGGTGAAGCCGGGCGCTCGTCGGCGTCCAACAACCGCAGGATTTCAACCGCCTTGATGTTTTGCTGGAACTTCTGTTTGAGACCGCCCTCGCCCAGCCGATCGGCATCGGTGATGCGGTAGTTGTTAAGATTCTTGGGCGAGTCGTCGGTCAGGATTCCTCGGCTGGCAGCAGGATGTAACTTTCCCGCACCATTTCCCAGGCGCGGTCGTGCGCCTGCTGCGCCGTCATCCCCTGTTTTCTGAACTGTTGCGTCAGTTCGATCATCTCGTCCTTCGTCTTCTCCTCGGCCTCCAGCAACATCTGGTGCAACTGTCCCTTCGCCTCCAGGTCGCGCACCAGGTTCGGGCAATGTTCGCGCCAGTGTTTCTCGGCCTGTCTGCCGTATTGAGTCAATGCTTTCATAAGTCGGCCTTTGATTTGAAAAAAGGTCAAGCTGGTCGTCAAGATTCGCCGCTGTTCGTTTGACAGCCATTGGAATTTTGCCATTGCCTGCCCGGATGAGCAAGCGGGGTTGGTGGAACGCCTGTTTTACTGCTTGCGGTTGCCTGAGATTTTCAGAGATCTGGCAGCCTTACGGCTGGCATATATTTCATCCAGTTCCTGAACCGTCTTTGGGAAAAGCAGGACGATTTGCACGCCAAACGCCTTTTGAAATGCCATGATATGTTTGTCCGTAATCTGGGTTCGACCGGACTCGATATTGGCCAGCATGTCGCGACTGACATTCATCCTCTGACATTGCAAACGCGCCGCCAGAATTTCCTGTGTCCACCCCCGTTCAGAGCGCAGTTTAATCACCGCTGGACCGATGATATTCAGGTGGCTCATGGCGTAACCCTTCACTGGACAACCCCGCCGCCATGATTCCACCGCCAAAATCAGGTTGGAAAATTGATGTCATCCGCCTTTCCCTTCTGATGTTTGAGGTTGGCTCTTGGCGCTGAAGAACGAATGGAAAAGCCGGAAATTCATGCACGCGAATGCTGCACGGTTTCCAGGTCGAAATGTCCAAAAAATCACCAAATTGCCCATATTTCAGAGGGAAAGGTGCAAAAAAACACCCTTATTGCTGATTTTTTAGCAAATTTAATGCCGTGAAATTCATGGGTTTCAATCCATTGCGGCGGCAAACATGGACGCCAGAACCGGTCTGAACTCTGTTGCCAGAGTCAGACCGGCATGGGTTTGGATTCAAACGCCGACGCCTTCGCCTTTGGTTTGCCGTTGGCCTTGCGAGCGGGCAACGGTGCGCTGCGTCTGCCGGGCGATCTGGGTCATAACCTCCTCACGCTGGCCTTCGGGCACGTCCTTGACGAGGGTTTCATACGCCTGCTTGAGTTTGGGGTCGGCGTTGATGCGGGTCATCATGCCTTCCCGCATCCGTTGCTGGCGGTCGAGCTGGCGCACTTCGTTCAAGACGACGGTGCGTTCCAGCCGGTCACGGGGCATCCCTTGCAGGTAAGCCCAATGTTTGGGATTGTCTTTGATATAGGCGTCAATCTTCGCCTCCACTTCGGGGTTAATCCGGTAAGTGGGCGGGTCTTGCGGCGCACTTGCGCCAGGAGCGCCATTGGGCGCGGGTTTGGTCTTTGTTGTGCTCATAATGAGGTTTGATTTTTGGTTGTTTTTAGATTGTCAGCTTTGTGCCGACAAAGTGTTTCAGGGACTCAACGGATTCGCCGGTTCGTTGGTTGTGGAAAGGGATGGTGGCTGCCCTTGCACCGTTTCCAGCGCGTCGAGCCGCTGCTTTATCTCGCTCACCGTCGCGCGCAGCGCCGCTGTCTGCTGCAAATTGGTTTTGGTCTGTTGCAATGCGCTTTGAAACTGCATCAGCGCCGAGGACAAGGTTCGGGCTTGCACCATGATTTGAGCAGTGGCGAGCCGCTGCGAATTGACTTCCGCCAGGATGGCATCGTTGACCGGCGCGGGGCTGAACGCGGCATCGCGCAGTGTTGACGATGCGGCGTTGCCACAAATGGCGCCGGGATGGAAATCCCAGCGCATGTTTTCCTCGACACGATAAACGACATGCTGCTCGTGCATCACCAGGTCGTCGTTCGGGTCGGCGTAGCGCCCGACATGGTAGGTGTGGATGACTTCAGGATAACGAACGGCGCTTTCATCTGCCGGCAATGGTTGCGGTTGCGGGCGCAATGCCAGCTTGGGCGCGGTCGAACACGCCGTCAGAAACAATAGTGGAAGGAGGCGGAACATTTTCATGGTCTGGATGTGGTTTTGGCTGGTTCATCGGTTTCCTGCACGCCGGGAATTGCTGTGCCGCCCAGCGAGGCATCGGCACGGTCAATGGTTTGGAGGACGTAGAGATAAAACTGCTTCCCACTAGGCACCCGGACGTAGAAACCGTCGCGCTGGATGGAATCGGAGATATGCTGCGCGTAGGTCTTGAGCACGTCCTGCGCGCCGGCCAGCGGCGCGTTGTTGAGTGACGGGCTGTTGATGGGGCCGAAAAGCGTCTCTTGTTTTTCCGTCAACGCACCCGCCGCACCGGAAAGAAACGTGGCGGCGAACAGTTTTATTTCCGCCAGGCTGTCGGACTTGATGAGCTGCCCGCGCAAACCCGCGCTGCCGTCGGTGATGCTCCAGCCGATCTGGTTGGTGCTGTTCTCGAATTCGCGGTCCAGCGCGATGGCCTTGAGTTGCATTTCCTCGCCGTTCTGCCAGACAAACGTCCAACTGCTGCCACTGGCGATCCGTTCGCGCTGATGGTCGGTTTTCGCCGTGCCGTGAACTTCCGTGCCGGCGGGGATGACGAGTTTGCCCTCGTGATAGATGTCCTCGGTTACAAGGCCAATGATGGGCGTCTGGATGGAGGACGAATCCACCGTGATGACGGTCTCGCAGGGAATCAGGCGGCCAAAGGGCGCAAACACTGCGCTCAACTTTTTTGGCCGGGGAACGCCCGCTGTGCTGTCGGCAAACAGACTGATGGGCGTGAGCAATTCGGACTGGCGCGGCGGCACCACCGGCAACGGTTGCGGGGATGCATTGGTGAAAACGGACGTCGGGGATGACGGTGAAGCCGTTTCCGGTCTGGCCGCTGGTGGATGGAATGGTTGCATCGGTCGCACGACGGTCTGCACGACCTGGGGTTTGCCGCCAACTGCGTTGGTGCCAAGAGGTGCGGCCGAAATGGCGTCTTCGGGGGCCGTGTGGTGTTTGCGGACAACGCTGAAAATAATCAATGCACCGGCAAACAATGCGCCGAAGACAATCATCTTGCCGCTTTTGGTTTTGAAAAAATTCAGGAAGTTTTGCGGGTTCATGGCTGGCCTTTCGGTGGACGGAGGGGATGCACGCTCGGAGTATTGGTGACAGTAACAACGGGCGGTGGCGGCGAAAGCCGGTTCACCAGCACGGTGAATTGGTTTTTCAACGACAACTCATTGCGCCCGCCGTCCGGCGTGCCGGTGACGGCGAAATATACAATGCTCCGGCCTTTGGGCGCGACATGGCCGTCGCTGTCGCTGATGGATTGGGGATAAAGCCGGTTGCCCGTGCGCAGGGCGAAACTATCGGGCTGATAAATCAAGGGCGCATCAATCTTGTTGGTGATGGCGGCGCGGAAAACCAGCGTGTCCTCGGCGTTGAAACGAAACGCCTGTTCAATCTGGATTTCGTAGTCGTCAAAATCGCTGACCAGTGGTTTGCCGTCGTAGGAGGTGAACCCCACGTCGGCAACGCTTTCGGGTTGCTGTGCTTTCAACAACGGAAACGCCTTGGCCTTGTCGAGCAGCGCCAAGAGTTTTAGCGGACTGATTTCCGGCGCGCGGCCAGCACCCAACTCCCCCGGCGTGGGGGGTGATTTCATATTGAGCGAAAGCACGGGTGTGTCGCTCACGGCCAATTCAAAGACGTAGGTGTGGTCGTTCCAGCGGATGTTGAGATTCGCTGATGCCTTCGGCAAAAGGGCGCGCACGGAAAGAAACGCCGAGCCTTTGGCGTGGGCGAGTTGAAACTGCCCCGGTGTTTTTCCGTCCACCGTGAAACCCGCGCCATCAATCGCCTCGATGGGGCCGGGAAAATTGATGGTGGTGACGCGGTTGGTGGCGACCGGGACGGAGATTACCACGCGATCATCCAGCCAGGCTTGTTGGATGGCGGATGAACCCGCCAGCGCAACAGTTGTGGTCAGCACCGTGACGGTGAACGTTAAGAGACTAACGATTGATTTCATATTTGAAGTCGCCCACGGCGGTGGGGAAACGTCCGTTCAAGGCCATGTTGGGGTTGCGAACCAGGCGTAACCGGAGCGTGAACGGAAACGCCTCGGTAAACGCCTTGTCCTGGAAGATGCCGCTGCGGATGAGCTGGCCGGTGACGGCGGCCAGCACCTCGTTTTCGCGCGTGGCCAGAATGTCAATGCGGCCGATTTCAACTTTCTGGTGAAGCTGTTTGGCGCGAAATTCGACGGACTCGCTGATGCGTTCATCCTGCGCCTTGTTGAACGCGGATTTAAGAAACACCAATTTGAGCAGGTCGGGATTGTCGAATTCCTTGGGATTGCGCTCAAGAAATGCGAGTGTCGCCAGTTCCGCCTGTTGAACGTGCAACTCCTTGGCTTCCTGAAATTGCAGCAACGGACTCAAATAATAAGTGCCGGCGGGATCAATGATGACAACGCGCTCGCGCTGTTTGAACTGTGAGACGATGTGGTAACGGTCAATGGCCGAGAGCAGCAGCACCGCGACGGTGAAGAAGAACCAGAACCACGGCAGCCGGTCGCGCTGCACCAGCAACCTTGCAAAATCAAAGCCCTTCCGGGCGGGCATGGTTGCGGCCGGATTCGTGGGTGTCATGTTCAAATCGGATGTTTCCATAGGTCAGTAGTAGTTGGGTTTGGATTTGGCGATGAGTTCGCGGACGGCCTTGTTGCCGGTGATGTCGTCGCCGGGCCGTCCACGAGCGGAGCGTGGCGGCAGGCCGGAACCGGCGATGATGATGGCTCCGGCGCTCCCCATGTTGGCGGCGGACGACACGGTGCTTAACAGTGCAGCCATGCCCGCCGCGCCAGCGGTGACGACCGGCAGACCAGCGGTGGAAGCGGTTGCGGCTGCGCCCGCCGTGGTGGCGGCGGTTTGAAGGAAACTGCTGACACCGCCGGAAAGCAACTGGCTGCCCGCCTGAGCGCCGCTGGAAATGACGTGCTGGATGATGATGGGCGCGGCGACGGTGCTGAAAATGATCCAGAAGCCGACTGCCGCCGCCCCAAAGGTTTTTTGCAAATCAGGCAGCGTAGAAGTGGGGTCAATGTATTCAAAGCTGGGGTCGGTCATGAAATCGAGGATGCCCTGCGTGACGAGCGCGGCGACGGCCCAGCCCAATGGCCAGAGCAAAACCCCGACGAGATTCAATAGGTAACGGCTGCCGATGTGCTTGAGCGCCGGAATCGCCATGAAACCGATCAGGAGCGGCGAGAGCGCGTAACCGAGATTGAGAATGATTTTCTGGAAGATGTAACCCCAGAACATCATCAGCGAAGCCAGTTGGCCGACCAGCCAGAGCACGGCAGAGATGACGAGGTCGGTGGTGAAGTTGTGAAGCTGCGACATGATGTTCCACCAGGATGATTGCGTAGCGGGGTCGCGTTTGATGACGAGCAGTTGATTGAACTGCTGATAGACATTGGCGGGGTCAACGCCCAGGCCGGACAGGATTGAATCTTGCAACAACTGTTGGATTTGATTGCCCCAAACCGGCAGAAACACGAGCAACGAGGTGAGCAGCAGCAACCGCAGGAGCAGGTGCAACGCGGCGCGGTGCGTGAACTTGTTCATCACCGTCACGATGATGCCGGTGATGAACAGGGCGTAGGCCACGCTCAAGAGCAGCGTGTGAAGCTCGCCGCACTTGGCAAGAAACGTGGGAAAGATGCTCTCGAACGTGGCCATGATGGGGAATGGTTTTGAGGTTACTGGGTGGGAAACACGGCCGGTGCGTCGAGCAACTGGAACTTCGCCGTGTAATTGCTGACCGCCTCCGTGAACTCGGCATTCTGCTGTTCAGTCAATGCCTGAACCTGTTTCTGCTGGTCGTTCCGGTTCTGGATGTCCTGCACCAGCGCCGAACCGACGGCCTGGTTTACCTCGGCATCGGTGCTGGCAAGGTCGGCATTGAGACTGGTGAGCACAGCGTGCAACTTCTGGACTTCGGCATCCGTGGTGGCGTTCTGGAGTTGTTCGGTCGTTTGCGCGATTTCATCCTTGATGGTCGCGCGCCGTTTTGCCGCGTCATCGGCAACCGCAACGTAGTTGTCCGCCGTGCGGTTTATCGCCGCAAACGGTTTGAACTGGTCGGCGGGCCGCTGGATGGTCCGGCCGCCCGGTGTCTGGAAGCTGGTGCCGACCGTGGCATAAATGCCCGAATCGTTGTAGGTCAGCGCGTAATTGCCATCGGCGTTGGCAACCAAGTTTTCGAGATTCTGGCCCGGCTCAAGTTTCTGCAAATCGGCGTCCAACGGCGCAACCATTGAGAGCACGACTTTGGACGGATTGCCGAACAGGGATTCATAATTCTTGAACTCGCTTAACTGGTCGCCGAGCGTTTGGATCTGCTGCACCTGGTTGTCAATCATCTGAACGTATTTGGCGATGTTCTCGGCTTCTTCCAATATCTGTTCGATGTTCATCGTCGGGTCATACACGACCCATTGCGCGCGGGCGGAGAACGCCAGCGTCAGGGCGACGAGGGTGGTAATGATGATTTTTTTCATGTTTGTTGTCCTTTCTGTTGGGTGCAGGCACTGCCTGCTACTCCTCGATGCGGAGGAGTTGGGTTGTGGGTTGGAAAATCACGCCGTCAATCACCTGTTCCGGCAAATGCACTTCGTAGAGCCGGACCCGGCCGTCAGCGCCAGCCTTGGCCTGCTGCATCGAAACGTAGAGCCAGTATTGTTGTTTCACCGCATCGCTGCGGCCCTTGTCATAGCCGTTCTGGTAGGATTTGTCGGACTGCCTGGAAGCCAGATAGTTGGCGCCTTCGCTGATGAGCACACCGCCCGCCGCGCCGCCCGCGATGGCAGCGGGATTGTTTTTGGACAGCGCGCCGCCGAGGGCTGCGCCGCCCGCGCCCAAACCCACATCGCTGATGGTCCGGGTGGCGGCGCAGCCCGTGATGAACAACACACCAACGAGCAAAGGGATGAATCGAATGAATGTTTTTTTCATAATCGTTTTGATTTTGGTTTAAGCAGATTGGCTGGCGTGGGCGATGATGCCCTCGACAATGTTGGGACTCTGGCGCAGTTCGCGAGCGCGCTTGTCGAAATGTTCGCCGCTGGATGAACTGCAATAGAGCATCTCGCGCGATGAAATGTTGTGAACCGTGCCGCACAGGTTGCGGCCCGAGTCGGTGTGGAAGTAGGTGAACGGCGAATACTTCTGCCCCGATTGATGGTCGGGCAGCGGATAATTCATGATGGCGTGCTTGGTCACTTCAGGCAGGGCGATGTCGTGCGCCATGTCTTCCAGGTCCGCCCGGTCGTTCTGGCGCATGATGAAGAACTGGCGCGAGTTGCCGAACACGGCGGAACGGATGCGCGATTGTTTGAACCGGGCATATTGCTGAACGATGGAAATGTTCCAGCAATTGAACTTGCGAAGCTGGGCGTAGGATTCCTGGACGATTTCCTGTCCGCCGGGGATGTCGAGGAAGCGGGCGACTTCCTCATACACGTTCCGTTTGCGCAAGGCACGGGGCAGCGTGATTATGTGCTTGCGCGCGTGGTTGGTGATGAGGAAGCCAGCCGCCGCTTTCAACTCCTTGGCGGACTCAGGAATATAACCGAGTTCAAAGTGGGCAATTTTCCCCGTGAGTGACAGATTGCTCGTGCCGTCGAACAAACAACCGTAGTTGCCGTCCCGGCACCACGGCAGAATCAACGTGGCGATTTCAATGATCTGGTCGCGTTCCGAACCCACCGGGTCGAGCATCATCAATTCCTGCAACATCCGGTGGGTCGGGAATTCCTCCGGGGTGAAGTAGGCGAAAGCGAGATTGCGGACTTCTCGGCTGGTCTTGGGTTCTTTCAAGAACCGGAGCACGTCGCCTTCGTTAAACGCGGCGAGATACTCCATTGCCTCATTGAGGTGGCTGGCCTTCCAGTC
>Ga0182017_10002226_pt1 | contig 14782 bp, 12 predicted proteins | sample 712E3DmetaG_FD_120492 | JGI IMG/M metagenome (GOLD analysis project Ga0182017, IMG submission 120492) | Permafrost microbial communities from Stordalen Mire, Sweden - 712E3D metaG | ecosystem: Environmental > Terrestrial > Soil > Wetlands > Permafrost | place: Sweden: Stordalen | collected... | reverse complement strand
TGTTTTATATAGGAGGCACGCTTGGAGGAATTGGGATCATCCAGGCCAAGATCGGCAATTGGCCTTTCGGGGTCCGGAATGCCATGGCCTCCGTCAGCTTTTTTAAGCAGATCATTAAAATTGATCCCGAGTTTAAAGCAGCGTATCTTGGTATAGGAATATTCAATTACTATCTGAGCGATAATTTTAAATGGCTGCCTTTTTTCGGCGACAAGCGCGAAGTTGCGATACAACAGATCCGGTTGGCCACGATGGCGCCTTTTCCTTTTAATTTTGCCGCATGCAATTCACTTTGTTGGATTTTAATCTCTCGCGGACTCATAAAAACGGCCGATTCCGTTGCTACTCAGGTATTAATAAAATATCCGGACAACACAACGTTTCTCCGGATAAAAGTCAGGACCGTATTGGGAGACAATCATTGGGAAGAAGCAATAAATCTGGCCCGGAAACTTATTGATCTTTCTAAAAAAAGGTCCCCAGAAAATTGGTCGGACATGCTTTCCGGATATCAGGCGTTACTCATGAGCTTTGATAAACTCGGCCGAAAAAAAGAATGCCTTGACACTTCCGCAAAAGTCCTTGCGTTGGATATTCCCGGGCAATTTAAGAAGATCCAGTATGTCAAGAAACATTTAAAATATGCGGCGGAAATAAGAAAAAAATATTTGAGTGACAAATTTTAACAATGATATAATGCTTTTATTACGTCAGGGCAATCACCGGTGATTGCCCTGCGGGTTCCTGGGGGTGTTTTGAACAGATTGAAAATGAACAGCACAATGGCCCTTCTTGCACTGTTCGTGGTGACCATTGTCGGACAAGAAAATCCAGGAGGCATTTCACCCGATTTGTACTCGCCGGACATGCGCAATAACGCCGATCTCGACGGATTTTTCTATCGCATTTCTACTCGATATCATCTCAGCGTGCCCGCCTCTTTTTATGTGCAGCCGATGAATGTAGGGCACGCACGGGCTTTCCTTAGAACCGTGGATTCCCTGGATAGGGAGAATAAGCTCAGTCCGCAGGAAACCATCGATTTGCAAAGGATAAAGCGGATCGTCGATTCGAAGAACAGTTTGTTTTCCTACGCCGACGCCCGGCATGCCAGAAGTCTTCACGTCGGGATTTCTCTTATAGACAGCAGTCATTTCATGGTCCGGGACTCATCGGCGGTTTTTACACGAGGGACCATCACTCCGCGGCTTTCGGGTAATGTAGGCAGGTTCTCGTTCTTTTCGAGCGTGGATGTGTGGACGGATTACCGATCGGATACCCTCTGGCATACAAGCACGTATGAGCCTTATGACGGCGTCCCCTATAACCTTTACGGAAGAAAAGATTCCGCCAATACGCGGGCGTCCGACCTTCCTCGCGGGGGCATCCGCTATGACGGCGGGGTTTACGCGATCGAAGCGGCAATCGACTACCTGAAACAAGGTCCCGCGGTTTTTACTCCGCTCACTTTTTCGGGAAATGCTCCGCCGATAACTTTCGTGCGAGGGACCCTTGATTTGGGGATCGCGGAGTATGTTCAAACCGTTGGGCAACTGAAAAGTGACAAGGACAAACCAAAATATCTTTACACACACCGGCTCAACATTCCTCTTTTTCATTCGCTTGTAAACGCTGGAATTACCGAGGTAGTAATTAACGGCAGCACGACCAATGAGCCGCATACCGCGACGGATTCCGCCAATGCGCTCCGCAAAGATTATTATAACCGGACCCGTGGCTGGGAACCGGTTTATATGATTCCTTTCGTTCCGTATGTTTTTGTTGAGCATTACGCCGGTGACAGGGACAATAAGGCGTTATCGTTTGACGCGACCCTTAATTGGCCTGATAAGACACGCTTTTATGGGGAGTTTTTTATTGACGATATGACCGCGCCATGGAGCCTTTTCAGCAGCGATTGGGGCAACAAGTGGGCATTTACCATCGGAGGCCAGTATTTCGGCGCTATCATGAACAAGGATATTTCCGCTACCGCAGAATATACGCGCGTCGAGCCTTGGGTATACACACATTTTTACGGCGGCGCCGAAAGGTATGATAATTTTAACCAATGTCTCGGGGCGCCGTTGGGCCCTGATTTTGATATGCTAACATTACTATGCGAAACAGCCGTAGCTCCGCTTCATTCCGTTGGCCTGCAATTCAGCACTACTCGAAAAAACAGCGTCGCACGAGGGGGGGCCGTCGCGGATGTGTTTCAGGACACAACCCATAATGGCTTTTCCGCGGATTCATGGACCAAGCATTTTTTAGGACCTGGAACCGTCACAACGACTCAATTGAGAGTTTATTGGAAGTTTAATCAGTTTGGGATCTTTCGGGTGACCTCGAAATACACGTATGATTTTTCCGGTGCGTCAATTTTTGAATTGTTCGGGGGCGTGGTTTTTTAAAATGTCGTCATATATTCTGGTAGGGGCACGTCCCGCCTTCGCTGCCGCTTCGGCAGGCAGGTGCACGCGCCCTTACTGGTAAACGGTCAATTTCAATGAATCGAGTATTTTTGCGTTTCTCGGGTTGCCAAGGTTTTTAAGAAGCCAGAGGTATTCATTGTATCCTCCCGCAAGTCCGGTGCGCAGGCAAATTTTGTCCTGGGCGCGGGAAAAGTCTTCCTGGTATCGGGTAAGCAGCATGGCGTCTTTTATTTTAAAAGAATCCTGATAAAAAATGCTCAGGGAATCGAGAAGAAAATTACAGAGATTCATCTTTTTAATCTGGTCAATGGTCACCGATGAATCCGCGGGAGGCACAAATTCTATTTTCTTGATTTCAGGCGGGGCGGATGTTTGCGGGGCGATGTGTTTTTTCTGGCATCCGATTATGATGCAGATGCCGATAAGAAAACAAACCGGAACATTTATTCGCATTGCACACTCCTTCCGCTTGGGGGACCTGACTATGTGCTTTTAAATTTACCTTTTACAGCGATAATAGTCAATTTGAAAATAACTTTCCGGATATGTACTTTTTATGCACCCTAAAAAACGACTTGGGCAACATTTTCTGACCGCTCCTTCATATGCTAAGAAGATAGCGGAATCCATTGATGCAGAACCTTCTGACCATGTATTGGAAATAGGGCCGGGAAGGGGAGCGCTCAGCGTGCATTTGAAAAAACGGTTTCCGGGTTTCCATTGCGTTGAATTGGACCAGGACATGATACTTCAATTATCGGCGAAACTGGGTCCCGGTGATTGGGTTGTGCATCAATGCGATGCACTCAAATTCGATTTTTCCAAAGCGGGGTTTCCATTACATGTCGTTGGCAACTTGCCGTATTCGGTTGGCGCGATGATAATAAAAAAAACGCTGTATTACGGTGAAAACATTGTTTCATGCACCTTTATGGTGCAGCGTGAAGTCGCGCAGCGGATTGTTTCGCCTCCCCATTCAAAACAGAACGGGTTTTTATCGATATTCTGCCAATTTTTCGGCAGTCCCCGTATTCTATTTCATGTTCCCGCGGGCGCGTTTTTTCCCAAGCCAAAAATTGAATCTTCGGTTTTCCAGCTTCCCGTTCGCAAGGACCTAATGGCCCGTTTGCACCGGGTCGAATGGGAAAAATTTTTCCAGTTCGTTGACAAAGGGTTTTCCATGAGGCGAAAGACCCTGGTCAATGTTTTGGGGCGTGATGGAAACAAGAATAATCATATCGCGGCGCTCAAGGAACTGGACATTGATCCCATGGTCCGTCCTGAAGACCTGTGCGTTGACCAATGGCTTGAATTGTATAAAAAATCATGCTCACTGTAAAAACATATTCGGCGTTCGGAATAATTGTTTGCCTGGCAATTCAAATAACCTATTGTCAAGTAAATCAATGGCCTGCCGAATTGATGCTTACCCAGGACACCGCAAAAACGGCAAAGGACACGAATTTCACGGCTTTTATTTCCGGGCAGCGGCAGTATATGAATACATTTGACAATGTTGATACGCTCAAAATCAATCAAAACGATTCAGGACATGAAGCACGTCAACTGGTATCATATTGGCTGGAGAAAAGCGAATTGTTTAATTCACGGAAACAATTTTTCGATTTATCCGGGGCAGCGGTTAAGAAGAACGTTTTATTACCCGGTGTCTCCATGGGGTTCGACTGGACGCCCATCCTTCTGTTCAATTCACAGGAGACAAGTCAAGGGGCTTTAGGATCGATGGACTTTGGACCTGTGGTCAGGTTCAGTCCTTTTCAGGTCCCAATGACCCTTCGGGCGGGGGTTTCCGGGAAAATTGAAAATGACAGTCTGCCCATGGAGCGAATCGGTTCCTTGCATCCGGATGATTTCGGCAAGGATCGCGGATTTTACGGCGCGTTTGGGGTTGGGAAAACCAATGTTCCCTTGCCGCATATACCATTATTTATCAATGCCCAGGGTTACGGCCGTTCAATGAAATCGTCCCACCTGTTCGCCGGCATCGGCCAGGCGCAGTTTTTCCGTGATGTGCCGACAGGTGATACCATCTCGGTTCTCTATACGGATTCATTGATAAATGGCAAGGACGCGCTGATGGGAGAAGGAACGAACGGTAAATCGTATTTTTTAAATATACCAGACCGTATTGAGCGGTCGTATGAAATAAAAGGCGGAATCAAAGGCAAATACAGGTTTCATCTACAGCCGGCCTTCGTATACTCTTTTTCCAGATACTCTCTTAATTATCAATCGCTCAATGCCGGTTCGCCTGAGAGGCCGAATCTGGGCGATCGACGGAATACGAACCAATCCGTGGCTTTCATGCTCGGCAACGATCCTTCATTTTTTATCAATTATTCCGGAGGACTGCGCGTAAATTGGGAGAATGAAGAAAAACTGTTTGGAAATAAAATTGACATGACAAAACCGGCCGATTCCGCGAATATCGATACGTTGAAAGTCAAATTAAACGAATATACAGGGTATAAAGCCGCTATGGACCATACGCTGTCGATTCTGTCGAAAAGCGGGAGGGGATTGCAATATGCATTCAATATTTCCCGGTATTCAAAGACATTTCCCAACTATTATTATCAAGGCGCCGATACTACCCGTAATAACAGTGACCAGGATTGGATCCTGCAAAGTCATCATCTCGATATTATTCCGGTATCCGGTGACGTCGGAAAAATCACCGTTTCCGGGGCATATTCCACGAACCTCCGGTATTATTTAAAAGCGGAGGAAAGCGCGTACAATTCGGTTGACTATATTTACAACATAGGAATAACGACAATGGCAAAAACTTCGGAGCGTTTTAATCTGCTCTATGGCCTGACAGCGGCAGCCAAAAGAACGGAATATGAGTTTCCTGATCAATATGCCAAGGTTTCAAGCATCCCTCCGTATTATTCGAGAGGAATTACCTCTGATCTTACCCTGAGCTATTCCTTGACGAAATCAATATTCTTAACCGTGGAATGGCCCGAGCATTATCAAGACGAAGGGGCATGGTATGGGAGAGAATCAATCGACACTACGATACTGACGACCGATAGCGCGCGGGCTCTTTTCAGTCCTTATTACGGAATCCTTCGGAAACAATGGAACCATCGCCTATCATTGACATTGGGCGATACCGTCGACAAGCCGTTGCAAGGGCAATGCGGGGTGTCCATTGAAAGGATAGTGCGTACTAAATATAATGTTCTTCAAAGTGTATTTATCCCCGACAATCAAGGGACGAAATACGTTATCGTCCCGTATGTAGCGTTCAATTCAAAAGTGGGCGACCATTTTTCAATACTGCTTAAATTAAAACGATATATAGATACTATTGATGACGATTATTGGGACTTCACCCTATTATTTTCCGCGAGGTTTTAATATGAAATCGTCGGTTCCCGCATTATCGGGCATAATGATCGGCGTTATTTTATTGACGTGCGACATGTTTTCTCCCCGGACCGCTGAAAAACCAATCAACGGGTCTACCGTTTCCGATCCGTTCCGCCTGTATTCTATTTTAGAATATACCGGTGAGTCATTTTCAAAAACTTCCTATGAAGATATTTTTGATTCCAGTTTTGTGTTCATTGATGTAAACAATGTTAAATCAAGCAGGGACCAGGAAATTGAGGCCCTTAAAGCGATTACGGCCTCCTGCAAATGCGACAGCATCAATACCGTTTGGGACACCTGCAACGGTATTGGTGAAATTCAAGGCGACAATACGTTGACCTTGTGCCGTTCCTTTAAAGTCACTTTTTTCAGCGCATCGGGCGCGACAATCGATAGCGGAAAAGCCGAGTTTTACCTTCGACGTTCATCGGAAAATACATGGACCATTGTAACATGGACCGAAGGCGGGACGCAGAGAAGTATATTTCATCCATGATTAATTGCCCCCTGGAAGAGTCAAATAAAAACAAACGCAGAGGAAAGTCCGGCATGATCCATAAAGGTCTTTTATGCGTTGCCTGCTTGGTGTTGCTTTCATGTTACAATCCTTTTTTTCCTCCTATGGGTTTGCCGGTAAACAATAATGGATCTACACTTCGGAGCACTGCTCAGGGAGTGATCCAGCAATTAAATAATGCCTACAACAATAAAGACATTGATTCGTATAAAGATCTTTTTTCCCAACAACAAGATTTCAGGTTTTTTATTGCGCCAAGATTTGTCGACAGTTGTATTCATATAGTAAAGACCTGCGGACTGGTTGATAGCATCTGTTACGAAATCATAGCAAAGGGACAGACCTGCATGTATTATTGGACGTATGCCCAAGAAATGGACAGCCATACGAAAATGTTTGAGCAGGCCGATGAAATTTCCTTAAGGATGAATCCGCTTAATAATCAGGATATTCGGTATACGGCGAATGGAAACGGCGAGACCACGAACGTGGAGATCATTTTACGCGGGGGAGGCCTGGATATCACGGAACCTATCCAATACTATTCGGACGGTAGTTCTTATATAAATCATGATCAGGTGGATGATATTGGAGAACAGGTTTTTTATCTTGAACGCGATCCGGAGAATCCTGAGCTGTGGGTCATTTACAAGTGGTTTGACATGAGCCAGTATTAAATTGACCAATTACTATAGTGATTTATCGTTTTCCCTTCCCGGTTTAAAATGTCCCACAAAAGCAAGCACTCCATCCAGGAACCTTTTTGATTTTCCCGGAAGCACGCGCGACAGGTTTTCGAGGAGAATATAATCTTCTTTTTCAAAGGTCCCCAGCACCAGCGCGCTCACGATATAGACCGCCATTCCGCACACGATCGAGGCGATGAAACCGAACATCTCCCGATTATGCAGGATGATGATTTCCATGACAATCCCCATGATGATTGTTGAAAACACCACTTTGAAAATTGAAACGAAAGGGTAGCTCAGCTTCATGGTCTTGCACGTGTAAATGAGCCCGACGACGGACGCGAAAAATGTCGTTATCGTATAGGCAATGGCCGCGCCGAAGGCCCCATAGGGTTTTATGATCAAAATGTCGAGCGTGATATTGAAAAGCGCCAGAAAGAACCCGAATTTGTAAATAAACGCCTGCTTTTCGTATCCATACAGGATCGCGGCGGCCGGGTTCGCGAGGCTGCTGACGATCGAAGACAGAAAAATCATCTGCAAGACCCTTTGCGCGCCGATGTAATCATGGCCGTATAAATAATGAATGATGGGATACGCGAGGATGATACCGGCGACGCCCGTGGGTATGACGGCAAAGGCGAGGTAGCGAGTTGACAAATAAAAGAGCCGCTTCATTTTGTCGCCTTGGCCCGAGCCGAAGAAATTCGACATTGCCGGAAACAGCACCCTCCAGAACGTGAGGGGAAGCACCGACACGATTTTCTGGGCTATATTAAATCCCAGATTGTAATACGCGACCTCGACGGACGTGCACAGGCGGCCCAGGAAAAAATTTTCGCTCTTGTCCCAGACGATTTTGTCGCACAGGAGAATGGCGATGACGCTGCGGTTGTACTTCAATATCCTTTTTTTCAGCACCGGGTCGATTTTCGCGGTCAGGCTTGAAGCGCGTAGGATGCCTTCTTTTTTAAGGACGATAATGTAAAAAACAACATTGATAAATGAAAAAACAAGCATGACGATGAGCAGGCCTATGATGCCTTTGCCGAGCATGAGGACGATGATCTTGCTGATGAAAGAAAGGGGGGAAATAATGAGATTTGCATAGGTAAAATATTCGAATTTCTGGATCCCGTCTATGGAAGCCGAAAGGATGGCGGTGGTAATACCGGGCAAAATACCGAAAAACGCGATAAGAAAGTAAATCGATTGCTTCGGGGTGAAAAAGTAATGCGCGATCGGCACTCTCAGCCAGATAAGTATGCCCATGGTGGCCAATGAAAAGACGACTTCGATTTTAAGGACAAAAATGACGATCACGCCAAGATGTTCGTTTTCATCGCGGCCGTTGTATTCCGCGATGAATTTGGTCAGTGCATGTATGAGTCCCATGCCGATGACCCAGGTAAAGCTGTCGGTCAGCCAGAGCACCAGATTGAATATCCCATAATTTGAAGGACCTAACTGGCGTGCGACCCAGATGGAAATCACCCATGAGGTCGCAAGCATAAAAAAGGTGTTGAAAAGATTCAACGCCGAATTCTTGATAAGCCGGCTTCCTTTTAGGTTATCCACGTATCCTGCCTTTTATGACGTTTTCATAGAAAGATTCCGTTTGCTTGCAGACGATTGATGATTTATAAATTGTTTCAATGGATTTTCGAGCATTCGTTCCCAGGTTTTTTCTTGCTAGCGGATCAGCGAGCAACCGGGACAGGATTTCGGTCAACTCAGTGACATTTTCCGGTTCAAACAAAAGGCCATTTTTTTCATCATTGATGATTTCGGGAAATCCGCCGCATCGTGACGCAACCACCGCCAAACCGTTTGCCATTGCCTCCAAACAGCCGTATGAGAGGTTTTCCCAGATAGAAGGGAAGATCGCGACGCAGGAGCGTTGCAAATACCCCTGAATGGACGATAATGGCACTCCGCGGATCCATTCGATTTTACTTTCGCACCCTTTCCGGATAATAAGTTGTTCAATATATTCAGAATATTCCTTTCCATCGGGGAGTTTTCCATATGGCCTGCCGATGATCCGAAGCTTTGGCGGGGTTTGTAATTCGCAGAGTCGTGCATAGGCCTCTATTAAAGTATGTACTCCCTTTCGATATTCAATGCGTCCCGTATAAATCCAATCGTTTCCTGAGGTCATGGTGGAACCGCCAATTGGCAATGGATTGGGGAAAACGGTGATATTTTTAAGGCGCCATCGCGATGCAAGGTCCCGGGCAAGCGCCGAAGATGGACAGGTAACCGCATCAGCGCGACGGGCGCTGTGGCGTTCGATATGGCCGATCAATGTCCGGTCAAACGGCGACTCGTGGATATTGTCAAGACCGCGGACCATTTCCCAGGGAGTATGAAGCCTGATGACGCGGGGAATGCGGCGTTCCCGTGAGAAATAATAGCCTTCCCCTCCGCAATCGGGATATTCGATGATATCAAACTTTTCTTTTAACGCGGAAAGCCCTTTGTAGGCTGCGTAAACCTGTCGCGCCCAGGCAAGTCGTGAGAGACTGTGCGGAATGGCCTTGTAGCACAACGTTCTGACAGGATAAAAAATGCGATGGGAAGGGAGCGGGTAAACGCCCGGCGATGTACGGTGGACCATGACGCCGTTTTGCTCTATTGTAAAGGCCTCCGCTGATAATGAACGGCACAGGACATGGACCGAATGTCCTCGCGCCGCCATACCCTCCGCGCAGTGCATGGTGTAGGTGCCTATGCCGCCATACCCGGTTTCAGGCGGATATTCATTGGAAATATAGAGAATATTCATTTATTTCCATGGGCGAAAATCAAAAAGCCGCGCCTTGTAATAGTCAATGACCGTTTGTGCAATCGTATCGGGATCACAGGTGTTTTTGACCGTAGCATAGGCGTTGCGGGCGAACCGCGCCGCCGTGTCCCTGTTGACAATAAGCTGCTTTATACAATTGACCAATTCGTGGGCATTATCAGGGTCGAAAAGGAGCCCGTTCTCACCATGTTTTATTAATTCGGGTATCCCTCCACGGCGGGACCCAATGACAGGCAATCCGGCGGCCATTGCTTCGAGGAGGGAATACGGGGCATTTTCAAAAAGCGAAGGTATGCAAAAAATATCGGAATGGCAATACAGCGCGGTGAGTTCCTCACGTTTTGTCGGCCCGAGAAAAAATACACGTTTCCGGTCATGTTCGGAAAGCGAACGTTCGATGGCGTTACGATACATCCCCATGTCGCCGATTGTCGATTCGCCGGCTATAGTGATTCGTATCTTAGGATCAAGTGAAAGAATGGGACGGATTTCCCTGCGAAGTATTTCAGCGCCTTTTCTGCGTTCAAGCCTTCCGACGAAAAGGACGTCAATGACGTTCGGAAAAATCCCGCGCTTCTTAATGTAATCGAAAGGCGCCGTGTCAAAGGGGTGCCGGATAAGCGTTATTTGGTCTTCCGGAATAGCGTAGCGATTGCATATTTCCATTTTCAAAGCAGCGCTAGGGCATCGAAATGCGAACGCGTTTTTGATTGCTTTAGCTTCAAACAGATGCCATTGTTTAAGGCGCCTGGTAATTTTCTGCCCGTTGAAAAAATCGACCAGGACCGTTGGCGTATGAAAATGGATGATAATCGGAAAAGGTAAGGGATTTGCCAACTCATAGGCAAGGCCGTTATATTCAGGGACTTCGACGATGTCCAGTAGTTCTTTTTTATGAAGCTCAAGAAGCTTTTGGCGAAGGCCCCATGAATATCCGCGCTCCCAAACCGTTTCACCATTAAAAAAACGGCTGAACCAGCGGACCGATTCAGGAAGGGGAATATGGTCGAAGGCTTCAACGGCCACGTCGGAGCGTATTTGTTTTGGAATGGTGCCCTGTTTGACAAGAATGTGGACGCGGTGGCCTTTTCTCGAGCATGCGTTGGCCATGGTGTAAGTATAGGTGGCTATTCCGCCCTGATCGTGACCCGAAGGCGAGGGAAATTCAGGATTGACAAATACAATATTCATCGCGGCGTTTACGGTTCCAGAAAAATGAAAGGGAAATGACGTTTCTGCTTAACCGGCGCATTTTCATATTATTATATACCAGAGCGAGGAATTTGACAACCTTTTCTCTCAGTCATACTCTCCAGGAAAATACTCCTGCGGGGATTTCGGGGCGACCCTGATGGATTTGAATTGCTGCATCTGGACCTGGCCTGGCGGGGATTTTCTTCGTTTATGCACGTAGCGGGCCTCGGTATAGTGCACTTCGCATGAAGATGTATGCTTTGCCTTGGAGAACCATACGGCGAAGGATGCGGCAACGATAAGAATGTTTTTAGGGGGCCATTCGGCATTTTTAGGCCGCCTGACCACCACATGCGACCCGGAATGCGACGCCACATGCATCCAGATGTCCGACGGTTTGGCGAACCGCGTGGTTAGTTCGTCGTTTTGAGCATCGTTTTTGCCAATGTAGATGTCCCAGCCTTCAAGCGTATAATGGCGATAGGGGACTGTTTCGGGCATTTGGCCATTTGGGAGAGCCTTTGGCTGCTTCGGGACAAGGCCGAGCGAATCAAGGCCTGCAAGCGCCTTTTCAAGGCCTTTTTCCATGTCTTCCGGCGTACAAGCAGGGTCGCCAAGGATTTTTATTTCTTCGTAAAGGTTTTCGAGCTGTTTTATTTCCGCCTTTGATTCACTGACCTTTCTTTCAACAATCTCAAGGCTTCGTTTTCCTTTTCTGGCTTTTTTATAAAACAACTGGGCGTTTTGAAAGGCGTTGAATTTGGGGTTTGTTTGAACGGATTCAATTTCGCGGGAGTGGATGTTCTCGATGATACATTCAACGGCGCCTTTAGGGCACAAGTCGGGGTGGGCGAGCAGGGAATCGCCGATATGCCGGTACCACGAGCATTTATTTGCTTCTGTAAATTCACCTTCCTGTTTGACAAGTTTTACGCGGACGTGCTCGATCGCCTTTTTGCAGATTGTCAGATACTGCTTCAATCGTTCATTGATGTCCCGGTCCATAGTGTTTAGTCGCTTTGGAAACTAAATATGTCAAAAGTTCATCAAACTCTTGACTTGATTGAAAAAACTTGGTACAATTTAAGTACGATCATTGAGTCCATCCGCCAAACATCGAGAAGACTGAAGGGAATTACCATGGTAAAAACACTTAATATCAAATGTCCCTCGTGCTCACAGAATTTCACGCTTTATCTTACGATTGATACTTCGATGGTGATTCTGGATTGCCCGACCTGCTGTTCGTCCATCATTTTTTATAAATGCAGGAGTTTTTCCCTTTCAAAAAGCCAGATTGAACGGATCAAAAAATGCAAGCAGGAATCCAGCGTGCTTAAAATACTTCATAGAATCACCGGCCAGGACACAAAAGTCCGTTGCTTGCAGCATAAAGAAAAGCATTATCATTCGGAGGCCGGGTCAAGCCATAAAATGGTCTCGATGGCTAAATCAAATTTTGATTATATCACGCAGGATGATATCGTAAACCTGCGAATAGAACTTGAAACATGCAGGGACGCGGGGAATTTTATAGAGAATATCTAAACTTTTTAAAAAATATCAATAAAAATGGCCCGCATTTTCAGGTAGAAAAGGCGGGCCGTTTTTTTTTCATCCGGCTGGAACCCGATTACTTTCGTGATGCTTCCATTCCGATAGTTGCAATGAGCTTTTCGTGTGTGACCTTGCCTACCGGCGGAGTTTTGGTCAAATAGAGGATTGCGCAATAAACTCCGGGCGCAACTTTTGTTTTTTTAGAATTAAGCCCGTTCCAATAGATATAGTACGAATGAACGGTTTTTATGCCGTCTTGCCATACTGTCGGTATAAGACTTTTATTATTATCTTTTGCCTCGCAAACAGCATTGCCGATTACATCATAAATCTTTAAATATCCTGTAATTTTGTTAATTGAGTCGCTTGAAACCGCTATGTCAAACTTAAGGGCAACACCGCCATCATCATGGGCCCATTGCAATGCGTTTATATTATCAAGGTAATCAAGGCTAATATCGCCTGAATGCCGGTATGATGGAGCGCCGGGATTAGGATAAACAGAAAGGACATTAGGCGTATTGGTGACGACTTGTACTTGCATTTTTTGATTGATTTTTAATGGATCATTGCGCGAGGCCGATTGGTCTATAATCAGGCTTGAGTCGGATTTAAGGGAAAAATAATATTCTGAAGTGAGATCAATAGTAGTGTCCATATAAAAAGAAACTGTTTTGCCATCTGCATAAATAAATTTATTTGTGTCGCATAAGATGTTTTCGGACACAAGTGTGTCTTTCACTACTTTTCCGTTTACCATCACGAGGCTGTCCTTCCACACATTAAATACAAGTTCTGGATGGATCGAAAGCAAATAGCCCAAACTTTTTCCCGTGTCCGAAGGAAAAATAGGTTCGCTAAAGGTGACCTGCACTAAATCGGTAGCTCTGTTTGCAAGAGACGTGACGGACTTTGTGACGGACCAAATGACCGGTCCGGCGCCATCAAGAACATTCATGGCCGGAACCGGCGTTGTGCCGCCGGTGCCAGGCAGGCCGTTTATGGAAATAGTCGGGAGCCAGGCCGTTTCCGGGAAAAGATGGCTGGTGTCCTTTTCACTCAGGTAAAGCGTAAAAACCGAGTCAGTACCCGCTTTCAGCGTAATGCCGTTTGCGTCGCTTTGAATGCCGCCGATGCTGTCAACATGGAAGGTAAAGTCTTTAGCCGCATAGTTATAGGTAATATTTATCAAACTATCGATATTAAAACCCTTGGGAATGGTTGCATCCTTATCAAAGTGCAGCACGATCTGGTCCAAATAGCCATCGCCGTTCGCGTCTTTTGTGACTGCCGCAAGCAGGGATGTCGGCTTTCCGGTTATGGTTACGTAAACACTGTCCTGGACCTTTTTGCCATTGACATCAATGACGGTTGCCCTGATGTATCCCTGTTCGTCACGTTTGACGTCGCTCGCATCATAGTAAATGCGGACCACGTTGGTCGGCTTATCGATTGCATGGAGGGTGTTGGTTTGGGTCCAGACCGCACCGTTGTCCAGTGTCACTTTATTACCGAAGGCGTCGAACCCTACCGCTACAAGCACCTGCGCACCGCCAGGGTAATCAAGATGGACCGTGGTTGTGTCCAGGTTTTTTCCATTGAGAGTTTGAATGGCCACGGACTTCAAGGCGCCCGGCAGTATGTTAAACGAAGCAGTGGATGCGTAAAGATTATTGAGGTTCACGAATATTTTCTGCGCGCTGTCTTGTTTATCAACCGGCGCGTAATAGAACACATATTTGACCGTGTCCAGGCCATTCTGGAAACACTCATGGGTGGTGGTAGACGAAGCAGGGGCTTGTTTAAGTTTGGACGTCGAATCGTTGACAATGACGATAGGATCGGGCCTGCCGTTTCCGCCATTTCCGAGCATTTCCTGGTACGAAGTCGTATCGCAATAAGTACCGGGAACCAGTCCGTCTTTATTTTGGATCGAAACAACGGCAACTACGGTATCACCTGCAATGAGTTGCGCAGCCGGGGTAATCAGGTTGATTGCAATGGAGGTTGGTGTGCCACGTGTAAAGGTAACCAAAACAGTATCGGGCTTCGTGGTGGCATCGTTGCCCAGAGTGACCCGTATCCAGCCGTTTCCCGGTGTAACAGGGGAGAAAGACCAGCTTATTGCCCTTTCCGGGGCCGAAGGGGCCGCGTGGACGGATGCCGACGTGTCCCA
>Ga0182017_10002225_pt1 | contig 14783 bp, 12 predicted proteins | sample 712E3DmetaG_FD_120492 | JGI IMG/M metagenome (GOLD analysis project Ga0182017, IMG submission 120492) | Permafrost microbial communities from Stordalen Mire, Sweden - 712E3D metaG | ecosystem: Environmental > Terrestrial > Soil > Wetlands > Permafrost | place: Sweden: Stordalen | collected... | reverse complement strand
GCCGATGTTTTTAAGAACGGCAGCGTATTGACCGGCCTTCTGAAGGGTTCGGCAGCCATCGGACACAACCGCTATTCGACGACCGGCTCTGCCGATAATAAAACGAATATTCAGCCGTTTGTCGTCAATTACAAATCCGGCAATCTCGCTCTCGGGCATAACGGCAACCTTACCAATTTTAGATTCCTTCGCAACAAATTGGAGCAAGAGGGCACAATTTTCCAATCGACCTCCGACAGCGAAATTATTCTTCACCTCATAGCGCGGAGCGCACAAAAAGATCAGATCGAACAAATCCGCGAAGCGCTGCGTACCGTCGCGGGCGCGTATTCGTTTGTCCTTTTGACCGATACGGCGCTCGTCGCTGCGCGCGATCCATACGGCATCCGTCCCCTGGCTCTCGGAAAAATGAAAGATGCCTATGTCGTGGCTTCGGAAACATGCGCATTCGATATTATCGGGGCGGAGTATATCCGTGATGTCGCTCCCGGTGAATTGCTGGTAATCGACCGGAGTGTTCTGGAAACCGGAACGGTGATCTCTTCGCGCATCGACGACCGGCCGGTACAGCCGCATCATTGCATCTTCGAATATGTTTACTTCTCACGTCCCGATAGTAAAATTTTTGAGGATAACGTCGATAAAGTCCGGCGCAAACTTGGAAAACTCCTTGCTGAAGAAGCGCCGGTCAAGCCCGATTCCGAAGACGATCGTGTTATCGTGATCAGTGTCCCCGATTCCAGCAACACGGCGACTCTCGGATACGTATCGAAAAGCCAGAAGATGGGATACGATGTCCGTCTCGAATTGGGACTTATTCGAAACCATTATGTCGGGCGAACATTTATTCAACCGGAACAGAACCACCGCGAAATCAAGGTAAAGACAAAGTTCAATACCGTGAAAGGCGTGTTGAAAGGACGGAAGGTCGTCATCGTCGACGATTCTATCGTTCGGGGAACAACGTCGAAATTATTAGTTAAGATGATCCGGGATGCGGAACCGAAAGAAGTTCATTTCCGCGTTACAAGTCCGCCTATCAAATTTCCCTGTTATTACGGCATGGATTTTCCGAGTAAAGAGGAACTCATAGCAAATCGCTGCAACGGCGAGATCGAAAGAATCCGTGAGGATTTGGGTGTCGACAGTCTTGTCTACCTTTCTATGGAAAAACTTCTTGAAGCGGCTTCCGCTTCAGAAACGAGACAATATTGCACAGCCTGTTTTAGCGGTGTCTATCCAATTCCTATCGACGCTGAAGCGACTAAAAATCAAAACGATCAATAATGCTCCGTAGATTCTGGACTATTTCGAATTTCTTCAGTTCCCTTCGCATCGTTCTTATCTTACCGGTAAGCTATTGCTACCTTGCTGGCTTTCCGCATCACCGGCTCTGGACGGTGATACTTTTACTGGCGGCGATAGGCACCGATTTTCTCGACGGTTATTGTGCAAGGCTGTGGCATCAGGTGACCGATTGGGGAAAAATCATAGATCCTCTTGCCGATAAAATTGCCGTTACATTCTATGCAATCCTTCTGGTTTCTACACATGCCATCCCTCTCTGGTATTTTATCGCCGTCGTTGCGCGCGACGTACTGCTTTTCTTCGGCGGCATTTATATTCTAAAGAAAAAAAGAATCGTTCCTCAATCCAATATTGCCGGGAAAATAGCAGTCGGTTCTGTTGCGATCGTCTTTTTACTTGCCACACTTCAGATCGCCCGGCTGGATGAGTTGCAGGCTGTTGCTCTCTGGTCGAGTGTTGTGATTCTTGCGTGGTCGTTTGTCCTGTACACAAAACGATTGTGGATAGGCCGGGACGCTCGGACGGAAGGATAGGCAGGAATGGGTTTGTTCGATACATTGTCGAAATTTACAGAAGGATTATCGAAAACACGCATATCTCTTATAGGCCGCGTGCAGAAGCTTATCACGGCGCAATCGAAAATCGACGATGCAACCTTCAATGAACTGGAACAGATCCTTCTCGAAGCGGATGTAGGATTTGCTACGACGTCGGAAATCCTTACCCGCTTGCGGCACCGGGTGAAAGAGGAGCGCTTTGAAGACACATCCGCATTGCTTGCCCTTCTGAAAGAAGTTGTCCTTGAAATTCTCGGCCCGCAATCTATTCCTTCGATGCCGCCTGCGGAACTCAGACCTTTTGTGATCATGGTTGTCGGCGTCAACGGCGCAGGCAAAACGACCACTATCGGAAAAATGGCTTACCAGTACCGCCAGGCAGGATATCGCGTCGTGATCGGCGCTGCAGACACGTTCCGCGCAGCGGCAAATGAGCAATTGGAAATATGGGCGAAGCGGGCCGGGGTAGAACTTGTTCAGCAATCTCAGGGTTCCGATCCGGCCGCCGTGGCGTTCGATGCGCTCAACTCCGCTCTTGCAAAGAAAGCGGATATTGTTATTATCGATACGGCGGGACGCCTGCATACGAAAGTACCGTTGATGGAAGAACTGCGGAAGATCAAACGAGTGCTGGAGAAACGCCTGCCCGGTGCTCCGCATGAAGTCCTCCTTGTTCTTGATGCTGCAACCGGTCAAAACGGTCTTCAACAGGCAAAAGTATTCTCCGCCGCAGTTGAATTGACCGGTTTGGTCCTGACAAAAATCGACGGTACGGCAAAAGGCGGAATTATTCTGGCTATTGCCTATGAACTGAAACTCCCGGTCAAGTTTGTCGGCATGGGGGAAGGTATTGACGATCTGCGGTTCTTCGATACTCACGCATTCGTTGAAGCCCTGTTTGCATCAGGCGGAAAATGAGTATAAATTGTCTATGAATTCTTAAATATGCCGACAAAAATACATATTATGTCTCCCGATCTGGCAAATAAAATCTCAGCAGGAGAAGTGGTACAGCGGCCGGCATCGGCCGTGAAAGAGCTTATCGAAAACGCTCTCGATTCCGGCGCGACACGTATTCAGGTGATTATAAAAGATGCGGGCAAAGTGCTGATTCAAGTTGTCGATAACGGCACGGGTATGGGGGAAGAAGATGCTGTTCTGGCGTTCCGCCGTCATGCAACGAGCAAAATATATTCTTCTGCCGATCTTGAAAATATTCTTACGCTCGGTTTTCGGGGAGAAGCGCTTGCATCGATTGCCGCAGTTTCCCAGGTAGAATTGAGGACGCGGCGCGAAGGCGACGATATGGCTGCGCTCATCAGAATCGAAGGGGATGAAATCAAGGAACGTTCGAAAACGGCTTTTGAAAAAGGTACCAGCATCGCGGTACGGAATTTATTTTACAATACTCCCGCCCGCCGGAATTTTTTAAAAACGCGGCATACGGAATTAAAGAATATTACCGATGTCGTGGTTCGGTATGCACTTGCGTATCCGGAGATCGAATGGCTCTATATGAGCGATGAGGAAACCCTTCTTTCGCTTTCCAAAGCATCTCTGAGCGCACGTGCTTCCGATGTGTTCGGGAAAAAACAATTCGAATCGATGATCGCATTCGAAGAAAAAACAGAGTTGATGACGGTAAGCGGTTTTTTAGGGAAACCCGATTTCGTCCGCAAGAGCCGCGCCGAACAGTTTGTATTTCTCAATCGCCGCTTCATTTTCAATAAAATGATCAATCATGCCGTTTTCCATGCATACGAACATCTGCTGGAGCATGGGATGTTTCCGACGTTCGTTCTTCTTCTGACTATCGATCCGCATAAAGTGGATGTCAATGTGCATCCGTCGAAAATGGAAATAAAATTTGAGAACGAATCGAATATTTATCGCGTCGTTCTCTCGGTCGTTCGAAAGGCGCTGGCGGCGAACGATCTTGTACCGTCCGTATCATTTAAAGAAGGAACGGCTGTCGATACCACAGGCGAAAAACTGCGCTTCGGTTCTGCCTCATGGGATTCCTACCGGCCGCCGCAGGAATCGGCAGCGCCTGTTTTTCCCATCCAGCGGGGACGTCCGCTTGCCGGCGGAACGATCGAAGGAAGTGCACCGATCCTGGGTCTCGATGAGATGTTCCCGTCTTCGGCCGGGAACGAGAGGGGCGCCCAGGCTATAAAGTTTCCACCGGCTTTTTCTCCTGATACGCAGAACCGCATTCTTGCTCATACGACTGTCGAGTCGCAGGAAGGCCGTGCTATCTGGCAGGTGCACAACAAATATATCCTTTCACAAATTCGCTCCGGGCTGATGATTATCGATCAACATGCAGCGCACGAGCGCATTCTTTATGAACGGGTTTTGAGTAATTTTGAAAACAGCCTGCCGACTTCGCAGCAATTGCTCTTTCCGGAAACCATCGAGTTCAGTATTTCCGATTACTCGCTTGTCAAAGAGCTGCAGCTCAATTTGGAGCGTCTCGGTTTCGATGTCAAACTGTTCGGAAAGAATACGGTCGTTCTCGAGGGCATTCCTGCGGATGTCAGGCTCGGAAACGAACGTAAAATTCTTCAAGACGTCCTGGATGAATACAAGAACAACGAACATGCGGGAATCATCGATGTCCGGGACAATCTGGCAAAATCGTTCGCATGCAAAGCGGCTGTCAAGGCAGGCGACAAATTGAATATGATAGAGATGATTATCCTGATCGATCATCTGTTTGCAGCGAAAATGCCGTATGTTTGTCCGCATGGAAGGCCTGTCATTATCAAAATTCCATTAGAAGAACTGGATAAACGGTTCGGACGTACATAAACAGCAGATCAAGAGGAGGTCGCTTGAAACAAAAAATGAGAGCAGTCATTCGTCTCTTGCGTCCCGTTCAATGGATCAAGAACGGTCTCGTCTTTGCCCCCCTTGTTTTTTCCAAACACCTTTTTGATTTTTCCTACATCGTGCAGGCGATGCAGGCATGTTTTGCATTCTGCCTTGTTTCCGGAATAGTCTATACGTTGAACGATATAGCAGACCGGGAGAGCGATCGCCTGCACCCGCAAAAAAAACTAAGACCTCTCGCTGCCGGCACTCTCGAAGTACGCGATGCATATCGAGTGATAGTTTTCCTTCTTGCTGCGCTCTTCTTTTGCGTCCTGCATCTCGGAACTCGTTTTATCATCGTCATTTTCCTGTATGCAGTTATCAATGCTGCGTACTCGATATTCTTAAAAAAGGTCGTTCTGGTTGATGTCTTCGTCATTGCGGCAGGTTTCATGCTCCGTGTTCTCGCCGGTGTCTTTGCCATCGATGTCGAGATTTCTTCATGGCTTGTCCTCTGCACATTATTTATGTCCGTCTTTCTGGCTATTTCCAAACGGCGGAGCGAATTGATTCTCAATATCGATTCCCATGCTTCGACGGGACGCGGTGTGCTGGAGATGTACGATATTGCATTTATCGATCAGATCATGACGATTGCTGCATCCGGCATGGCGATTTCATACGCACTCTATACCGTGGCAGAACGAACCGTCCGAGTTTTCGGAACGGAAAACCTGATCTTTACCACCATATTTGTCTTGTTTGGTATTTTTCGTTACATTTTTCTCATTCGAATAAGAAAAACAGACGATAATCCGACTCATGTCCTGACGTCGGATGCTGCTATGCTGGTTAATATTGCGCTCTGGTTTGCCGTCTGTGTTGTTATCATATATTTTCAAGAAATTAAAAATTTGCTTTTATTATGAAATTTCCGGAACCCAAAAAACCCACGAAAATTGCCGGCCTTGAAGCTGCTTCTTCAAAAGTTGCCGTCCTTCGAACTACCCCGCAGACTGTGCTTGCCGATATCCAGCGCGCCATGGAAATGGCCGGTATCCGGGATGCGCTCAAACCGTCGGCGCCGACAATTCTGAAAGACAATATTTCCTGGCATTTTCCTTTTCCTGCGGCCAACACGACCCCGTGGCAGATGGAAGGCGCCATTCTCGGCCTGAAAAATGCGGGCATAAACGACATCATTTGCGTACAAAATAAAACGGTAGTGACCGATGCGTTTAAGGGAGAAGACCTGAACCGCTACACGCCGATTTTCAAAAAATATAAAATTCCCGTCCTTTTTAATTTCAAACCGGGAGACATGACCTGGGTAGAATACAAGCCAAAGACGCCGATGCTTGTGCTGGATCAGATCTTTGCGGAGGGCATTCGAATTCCCGATTATTTCTTTGCCCGGAACATTGTCCATCTTCCCACCGTGAAGTGTCATATCTATACGACTACAACCGGGGCTATGAAAAATGCATTCGGCGGGCTTCTCAATACGCATCGTCATTATACCCATACATGGATCCATGAGACGCTCGTCGATTTGCTTGCGATTCAAAAGGAAATCCATGCCGGAATTTTTGCGGTGATGGACGGCACAACAGCCGGCAACGGCCCGGGTCCGCGGACCATGATTCCGGTCGAAAAAAACATAATTCTTGCCGGGGCGGATCAGGTTGCCATCGATGCGGTTGCCGCAAAAATGATGGGATTCGACCCCCTGAATATCAAATACATCAATCTTGCTCATCAGCGCGGACTCGGATGCGGTGATCCCCGGGACATTCAATTGGCGGGTGACGATATTCAAGGAGAAAATTGGAAATTTTCCGTTGGGGATAATATGGCAAGCATGGCGGGGGATATGCTCTGGTTCGGACCGCTCAAAAGGCTGCAGCGCCTGTTCTTCCATACGCCGCTTGTTCATATGTTTATTTTCGGATCGGAATGTTATCACGATTATTACCGATGGCCCCTCAAGGATCAAAGGGTTTTCAAACACTGGAAAAAAGAATCGCCATGGGGAAAATTATTCGATTCCTATCCTGAAACGTCGAAAGTATAATCCTGCAGATGAAAATCAGTGCGAGATCCCGTGCAGAGTTATTCCTGCTTTCGATGAGCATTGTGTGGGGCAGCACGTATGTTTTTGTAAAGCTTGTTCTTATCCACGCTTCTCCCTTTGTGTATACTGCAATACGGTTTGCGATAGCAGCGCTTCTCTTTGGTTTGCTGTTTTTTAAACGGCTGAAAAATATAAACCGGCTCACTGTTCTTCGCGGCGGCTTGCTCGGATGTTTCCTCTTCGTCGGAATTGTACTGCAGACCGAGGGTCTGCAGTACACCAGTGTATCGAAGTCCGCATTTATAACTGGGATGATGGTCGTTTTCACGCCGGTTTTACAGCTGTTTATCGATCACCGCCGGCCGCAGGCGGGAAATATTGTCGGCGTTCTTCTGGTGATTGCAGGACTTTATTTTTTGACTTCGCCTCAGGGTGCGCAATTCAATAAAGGGGATTTGATGTCCCTTGGCTGTGCTTTGAGCTTTGCTTTATATCTCGTTTATCTGGGGATGTTCGGGGAGATGCATGATCCTTTCCATCTCACGTTTATGCAATTTATTACTGTTGCGCTTTTTTCGGTTCCATTTATCTTCGTCGAGCACGCATATCTTGACTTGAACGGAAACAGTATCCCGGTTTTATTGTATCTTGCCGTTATGCCGACTATTGTGGCCCTTTATATCCAGACAAAATATCAAAAGGATACGACGCCGACACGGTGTGCAGTTATCGCATCGCTGGAACCGCCGATAGCGGCCATTTTTGCTGCCGCTCTTCTGGGAGAGAGCCTCGGTCTTGCAGGAATTGCCGGAGGCGCTTTGATATTGATCGGAGTTCTGGTCTCCGAATTTTCGGAATTCATTTTTAAAAACATTCATACGGTCTGACTATGTCCTCTTTTCCGACGCCCCTCATCCTTGCTTCCCGGTCCCCGCGCAGAAAAAAATTATTGCACCAGATCGGTTTGCGTTTTCGGATTATTCCGAGCGGTGCCGACGAAACATTCCAAAAAGGAATATCTCCGGCGCAAAATGCGCGCCGTGTTGCACTGCGGAAGGCTCGGGATGTTGCAGGGGGACTGAAAAATGGGATTGTCATCGGCGCCGATACAATCGTTGTTCTCAATAGGCATATTCTCGGCAAGCCGGTTTCTTTAAAGGATGCAAAGAGAATGCTGTATCTGCTGAGCGGAAAAAAACATTGCGTTTATACCGGTATCGCCCTTGTGGATGTCCGGTCGAGACAGGAATGGAGTGCAGTCGAGCGTACCTTTGTGAAATTCCGGAAACTTTCTTCGGAGGAAATCGACCGTTATGCCGCTTCCGGTTCGCCGATGGATAAAGCGGGAGCGTACGGGATCCAAGACGATTACGGAGCGGTTTTTGTAGAAGAAGTGAATGGATGCTTCAATAATGTCGTCGGGTTTCCGCTTGCCCGTTTTTCTCTTCTTCTGGAATCGGCTCTGTCTTCGCTTCGGACGAAAAAAAAATCCCTTCTGCTTTGAGCAGAAGGGATTTTTTACTGATGTATTGCTCTTGACTTAAGCTTGCTTTGAAACTTTGACGGCCTGCAAGCCCTTCGGTCCTTCTTCAACTTCGAATTCGACTTTATCGCCCTCGACGAGAGTTCGATAGCCGTCTCCGTTGATCGATTTATAATGTACGAAAACGTCTTCATTGGAATTACGTGTGATGAAGCCGTATCCTTTGGCATTATTAAACCATTTCACCGTACCCTGCTCCATAAGGTCAGTCCCCATATAAGTTAAACAGCACACCGTTTTTTTGTCCTGGCAATAAATGCATAGGAAACTCGTACCGATGCATTTCTTGCTTGGTCTGACACGAAATCTTGAAAGGATGCTCAGGTTTACTTCCTCACCGAGGTTTTACCATAGAACACACATCTGAAACGCGACAGTTCAAACAAATTGCACGAAACAAAACCGGTGCAGTGAATTACGAACAAAGTATACAATTCAACTTTGATAAAAGCAAGTAGTTTAAGTTTAATGTAATAACTTCATTCGTCTTTATCGGCGAGCCATATCCCGGGTTCTTCCGGCATAGAGGCCTGATTCTCCGTCAAAAACGCCTCTTTTGAAGGCTTTCGTAAAATATTTACCGGAGGGGAATAGCCGAAAAGATCGTCGCCGGAAAAAATTTGATCGAAAGCTGCCGGTTCGAAAAAATCACTATAATGAGCGGCTACTTCCCGGAGGCGGGAGAGGTAATAGGCGGAGTTTTCATTCGGCATACCCGGGTTCCATTCTTCTGCCAGCGTGCAATTTTCAAAAATCTTTACATCGGGATGAGAACCGGTGATATAATACCATAGTTCATCCCCCAGAGCAACATAGGTCTTCGTGCGCCGGGCTGCTTCCATTGCGGGAGCAGGGGTTCGTACGCCGGCAGCCGTTCCTTTTTCATAGTCTGTCAAATTTTCTTTTGCCGTCTCCATCCTGCAGAAGTCTCGCGGGGTCCATTTGTGCTGTATGATGATTGTCGAATAGGATGAGTAGAGATGATGCAGACGTGTAAAATCTTCCGTCAGGATGCACCCAATGCACCGGAGTGCGAATTGCTGTAAAAAATGCTCCGGTGTGCGCGGAATGAGTGCGCTTCCGCTCAGAAGTACGTTCTCCGTCGGATCGAGAAGTGCATAGCTTTTTCGTTTATGGCTCAGCATTGCTTGGTATCTTCCCGTGATCCTGATTTTTACCGGTGCGGCAAGATTATCGTTAAGACGATCGATGAATGCCTGCTCGTTCTTATCTCCCAAAATGTTGTCGGGCAATGCAAAGAAAATATTCTCTCCATCTATTTGGAGAACCGGGGCATTGAATAGTTCAAGCTGCTGCACGATTTTTGCCGAAAGAATTCTGCTCTCTTCCTCAATATGCAGCGCGCTTACGGGGTCGTTGAATAGTCCTCTGGGCGAACCGAGATAATCTGCGATATGGTTGAGGAGGCTTTGCGCCGCCCACCGGCCGGCTCTTTGCTCCTGCCCGTCCATGCCGGAAACGATGATTTCTTCAAGATCGTGAACAAGCCGAGGAAGGATAGAAAGTGTGTCGGATGCGGATAGAGTTTTTTGTGCAAGAATAACCGACCGGCGGATCGATTCGATTTCCGCTTGCATCACATTCTTGAATAGTCCGGTCTGGAACGCTTCGGCAAAACTCGAAACCGGCTGTACAACCGGGCACGGCTGCGGAAGGGAATGACGCTGCCGTATATACTCGCGGGCCATCATCGATTCAATGCGAATCTGAGCGCTTGCAGAAATGAGGGTTGTAAGATTAAGCGGGCACATGCGCGCCAGAGCGATATGCGGATTCAGAACTGCAGTGCTCAGCGATCGTACAAGGAGAGCAACGCGGCGGGAGTAATCTTTCAACTGCCGCGGATCGTCCTTCCACCATGTCTCAATTTCTCTCGGTGCGGCAAAGTTCATATCCGGTATGATGTTGAACCGCTTTGCAAGATACCGGAGTGAATGATTGTGAAGGTTCCGTCTGGAACCGGCACATGAATCCGCGGCGCTGCCGCAATCGACCACATGCCTGCCGAAAACTTCGTACTGGGCCGCGCCGCTTTCAACCGGGGGAAAGTTCACGGAACGCAGAAGGCTGCCGTTGCGCCCGAGAGTCAATGCGACATTGAGTTCTTCCGCGCGGCGGAGAAGGAATGGAATTTGCCGGGTCAAAAGCTCATGCCCTTCAATAATATCCGGATCGATCCTGCCGACGAGATCGACAAATGTTTTTAAAATCGATTCTTCATCTTCACGGGATGCATCCAGACTGAATTCCTGTCCGTCATTAGTTGTAACAGTCAGGATTCGGAGCGAACGGGTGAGCCTCTTTTTCCGCTCTCTCGGGAGCGGCCGGCCGAACTGTATATCGATCTGCATGCGCCGGATATCTTCATATGCCATTCCTTTAAAGAGTGTGGCGCCGGATTGCTGAAGATAATGACGCACCGGATCGTTGCGAAGGAGCACGGCAGGAATGTCCGTATAAGAATCGGCATGCACTTGAGATGAAGAATTGTAACGTTTTAAGATATAATGAACCGCCTCCCACATTTCGCTCCATCGATGGAATACAGCTATCGAATGAAAATAATTTGTTCCGGAGAGTTCTTTAAGCCAGTGCGGTTTAGGAAATTGATCGAGAAGGTTCGGCTGTGAAAGCAAAAAAAACGGGAAAAAATCCGCATCCCGGTGTTCGACAATGCCGCCGATTCGCTTGTAGATGCGTACGGTTTGGTCATTCAGCTGATTGACCGCAACAATGCATTCTTCCGTGCTTTGCCCATAGAGGAGGGTATCCATAGGAATATCTTGTCTCTCGGCTGCCGGCATTGTCATTGGCCTTCATCGCCGTTGTCCCGGTTTGAAAGCCGGAACAACGGGACTTTGACAGGATTGATATTATTTCTTTACTTTTGCCATTTCGAGGAACGGCGTAATCAAGTCGATCGGAACCGGGAAGATGGTCGTGGAGTTGTTCTCGGTTGCGATTTCGCGGAGCGTTTGCAGATAGCGCAATGTAAGAGCGCTCGGCTGCTCGCTCAATATTTTTGCAGCATCGGAAAGGCGCTGCGAGGCCTGAAATTCACCTTCGGCGGCAATGACTTTGGATCGGCGTTCGCGTTCTGCTTCCGCCTGTTTTGCCATGGCACGCTGCATTTCCTGCGGCAGGTCGATCTGCTTCACTTCGACGTTGGATACTTTAATGCCCCATGGCTCCGTATGCGAGTCGATGATCTGCTGCAATTTCTGGTTGATTTTATCGCGCTGCGAAAGCAGATCGTCTAATTCCGATTGTCCCAAAACGCTTCGCAGGGTCGTTTGTGAAAGCTGGGAAGTGGCAAACAAATAATTCTCTACATCGATAACAGCTTTCTCCGGCTGCATGACGCGGAAGTAAATGACGGCATTGACCTTGACGGAAACGTTGTCCTGTGTGATGATATCCTGAGAAGGGACATCCATAACGACCGTGCGCAGGCTGACCTTGACCATGCGGTCGATACCGGGCCATAGCCAAATAAGGCCGGGTCCCTTGACGCCGATCGAACGGCCGAGGCGAAAGATAACGCCGCGTTCGTATTCCCGCAGAATTTTAATGGAATTGCTGGCGAGGATAATAAAAAAAAGAACAAGAACAAAAGTCAAAAGAAAATCGGGTCCCATAAATTACTCCTTTGTTTGTGGTAAGGGTTCGACAGAGAGGGTTAAATTTTCGATTCGTACGACGCGAACAGGCGTGCCCCGTGCGATCTTTCCGGAAATTGAAACCGCATTCCAGATTTCGCCGCGGATATGAATGGTGCCGCTGGGATTCAGCACTTCGGCGGTTTCACCGGTCATGCCGATGATAGCTTCCTGGCCGTTCACGGGTTTGAGCCGCTGCGCTCTGAGTCCGAGACCGATCAGAAAAATAAAAAAGGCAGCCGTCGCAATTACGGTGAGAGCAACCACCGACCATGAAAGCTCGACGACTTCCAGTGCAGAATGAACGCGTATAAGCATAAGAGAACCGAGAATGAGTGATAGAATTCCGCCGGCAGTCAGCATACCGTGGCTGGTTATTTTAATTTCAAGGACAAAAAGGATAACGCCGAAAACAATCAATCCAAGTCCTGCATAATTAATCGGCAGGGTCTGCATGGAATAGAGCGCCAGCGTCATGCTGACAACGCCGACAATTCCGGGAAAGATCAATCCGGGATTGTACAGCTCAAAGAGCAAACCGAAAATACCCAGCATAAATAAAATATACGTAATGTTTGGATCGCTGAGAGTGTCTAAAAATTTTTCAGTAAAATCCATTTCGATGACGTGTACCGACGAACCGCGTGTGTGAATCGTTCGGATTCCTGCAGCCGTTTCGACCTGTTTTCCGTCGATCTGGATAAGAAGGCTGTCCAGATTCTTTGCAATGCAATCGATTACGTTCTTTTGCAGCGCTTCGGTTTCCGTAATTGCCTTGCTTTCGCGCACTGCCTCTTCCGCCCATGCAAGATTGCGTTTGCGCTTTTCGGCAATCGTACGTATAAACGCGGCGGCATCATTCGTGACTTTCTCGTTCATGACGGAATCTGTTTTTCCCTGCATATCGACAGGATGAGCTGCGCCTATATTGGTACCCGGAGCCATGGCGGCGATATGCGCTGCCATCGTAATAAAGGCGCCGGCGGAACCGGCATGAGCGCCTCCCGGAGAAACATAGACAACGATCGGAATTTCGGATTCGAGGAATGACCGGACGATAGCGCGGGTCGATGTCAGCAACCCGCCTGGAGTATTTAATTGGACGACGACACATTCCGCATGCTGGTCCTGTGCCTGCTCTATACCATGCTGGAGGTAGTCTGCGGAAGCCGGATCTACCATCCCCTCAAGTTTCAAGACGACGACAGATTGGCCGTGGAGGAACGATGGAGAGAAACAGGCATAAAGAAAGAAGGAGATAAGCAGATGTTTCATAAACGACCTCCGGCGGCATTGATGGATCAGGTTTGGTGTGTCAGCCGCTTTGAATGTCAGCGGAAGGGGAGGGATTCGAACCCTCGATAGCCTTGCGGCTACTCCGGTTTTCGAGACCGGTCGATTCAACCACTCTCGCACCCTTCCAAGTGGTTTCTGCGGAGAGAGTGGGATTCGAACCCACGGTACGGTTTCCCGCACACACGCTTTCCAGGCGAGCCAGTTCAACCACTCCTGCATCTCTCCAAAAGTCTGTTCTCGCCCTGAAAAAAGGGAAAAAATAGAACTCCGATCAATGTGTTTTTCCTTAATCGGACTTTTAATATACGCAGAAGTAGAGAAAAATCAAAGAAACCTTCTTCCGGGTTCCGTTGTTTAATCCATTGGATGGGAGATTCAAATTAAAAACAATCAATAAAACGGAAGGAAATGCTCATGGCGCTTACGATCGGAAATGACGCCCCTGATTTTTTACTTTTTGATACGGACAAAAAAGAACGAACACTCAAGGAATTTGCTTCTCGAAAAGTGGTTCTTGTATTTTATCCCGGGGCATTTACAAGTGTCTGCACAAAAGAATTATGCACGTTCAGAGATTCTCTCGCACAGTTTAATTTGCTCGAAGCTCAAGTCCTCGGTGTGAGCGTCGATGCACCGTTTGCCAACAAGGCTTTTGCAGCCGAGAATCATTTGCAGTTTCCCTTGCTGAGCGATTATACCCGGGGAACCAGCAAGGCATACGGCGGCGTGCATGAAGATTTTGCCGGACTGAAAGGCTATTCGGCTTCCAAGAGAGCGGTCTTTATTATCGATGAAGAGGGGAAAATTCTCTATCGCTGGGTATCGGAAAATCCCGGTGTTGAACCGAACTATGATGAAGTGATTAAAGCTCTCGCATAATCGATTCCCGGCGTCCGGGACTGCAGCGCACGTTTCCGGACGCGCGCTCCTGACATCTCTGTTTTATCAAAACCATGAGATGTGGACGAGAACTCATAAATTGAAAAGAGAAGCCGCGAATCCGTCCTGCCGTTTTGCAATGGAAGGGAAATTTATTGAAAACAGGCTCTTCGTCAGCATCTCGCGATTGAATTTCTCGAATTAATTCTGCTTCTTAAGGATAAGAACAATGATAAAGGTCGGCGATAAAGCTCCGGATTTTCATCTCCCGGCTTCCGGCGGGAAAACTGTAAGCCTCCATGATTATAAAGGCAAAAAAATTATTCTGTATTTTTACCCTAAGGATATGACCTCCGGCTGTACAAGAGAGGCCTGTGCGTTTCAGGAAGCTCTTCCGGTGCTTTCCCGAAGGAAAACAGTCGTTATCGGTGTAAGCGCGGATAGCGCCGTATCGCATGATAAATTTTCTCAGAAGAATAATTTACGCTTCATACTGGCCAGCGACGGGCAAAAAGAAACGGCAAAAGCGTATGGCGTCTGGAAGGAAAAATCGATGTACGGGAGAAAATATTTCGGCATCGAACGCACGACTTTCATTCTTGACGAAGACGGTGTTGTCCGTTATATTT
>Ga0182017_10002224_pt1 | contig 14795 bp, 4 predicted proteins | sample 712E3DmetaG_FD_120492 | JGI IMG/M metagenome (GOLD analysis project Ga0182017, IMG submission 120492) | Permafrost microbial communities from Stordalen Mire, Sweden - 712E3D metaG | ecosystem: Environmental > Terrestrial > Soil > Wetlands > Permafrost | place: Sweden: Stordalen | collected... | reverse complement strand
CTCAAGCATTTTCTGGCGATTGCGAAAAATTTTTACGCGATTGAAATAAAACCCAATTAATGATAGAGCCAGAACTAAGATCATCAATATTCTAAACCACCAGGTATTCCACCAGGGAGGCAAAATTATAATTTGTAGTGAAACTCCTTTTTCATTCCATACCCCATCATTATTCGATGCCTTTACATGAAAAGTATATTTTCCGGGGTTTAGGTTTGTGTAGGTGGCATAACGCCTGGAAGCATTTGTATAGTTCCAGTCACTTTCAAAGCCTTCCATGATATAGGCATACTGGTTTTTTTCGGGATTGGTAAAATTGATAGCAGTAAACCCAAACGAAAATACTGACTGACTCCAGGACAAGACAACTTCTTTCGCCTCACTTATGCGAGTTGGGAATTGTGCTCCGGGAACTCCATAATTTACAGGTTTGTTAAATATTTGAAAGTCGCTGATATAAACAGGAGGAATGAAGTCATTATCTTTCAGTCTGTCCGGGAAAAAAGAGTTGAACCCATTTATTCCCCCAAAATATATTTCACCTTTACGTGTTTTTAGAAAAGACTGCTGGAAAAACTGCTTGCCCTGTAAACCATCGCTTTCTGTATAATTCCTGAAAGTATTGTTTTTGTAATTAAACCGGCAGAGGCCATTATTGGTGGAAATCCAAAGATTACCACTATTATCTTCCAGAATAGCATTTATTAGATTATCAGGTAAACCGGTATTTACATCAAGTGTTTTAACTATAGTTCCGTTGGGCTTAAATAAGAACATGCCTTTTCTTGCTGTTCCGACCCATAAATTTCCATCTTTGTCTTTATGAAATGCCTGGATTTCATTATTCGGGAAATTTTTATACACTTTAAACGAACTATTTATGCTGTCGTAAAGGTTTAAACCATCCATAGTACAAACCCACATGTTTTGTTGAGAATCTTCATTGAACTGCCAGATACCATTGTTGCTTAACGCGGTGGGATTTTCAGGGTCGGCCCTGAACCTCTTGATTACTCCCTTCTTTTTGTCAAATAAATCTATTCCCCTGTTATGTAATCCTAACCAAATAATCCCATTGTGATCTATAATGAGATTCCATATTGATCTGCCTGAAATACTTTTTGGATTGTTTTGTTCAGGAAAGTAATGATAGAATTTTCCTGAAATTCTATCGTATCGGTTAAGTCCGGCGTTCCAAGTCCCAATCCAAATGTCATGGTCTTTGTCTTCAGCTATAGTACGAATAACATTCCCGCTCAGGCTATTGGGATCAGATGGATTGTTTTTATAAATTTTAAAACTACCGGTTTTTGGATTATACACATTTATTCCACCTCCATCGGTACCTATCCAAATCAAACCTTGATGATCTTCATACAAACACCCGACGAAGTTGTATGATAAAGAATTGTGACTATTTTTCTGATGCCTGAACAGCTTAAATTTGTTTTTTTTGGGGTTATAAAAATTAACTCCTCCACCGGAGGTACCTACCCATAAAATATTTTCTTTGTCTTTATAAATATTCCATATTCCATTACTATTGAGTCCATCTTCATTATGCTCATCGTACAAGATGTATTTGAAAGTTCCGGAAACCTTATCGAAACGGTTTATCCCTCCCTGATCAACAGCAATTAAAATATGACGGTCATCTTCCTGGATGATATTTCGCAAGGTATTCTGATTGGTACCTTTGCCATCGCCTTTTGATCCGAATGATTCAAACTTATGAGTGACCTGATCAAATGAAAAAAATCCCTTACCGTCAACAGCAATCCAAATTTTATCCTGATTATCTATACATAAAGATTTGGCGTTTCCATTTCCAAAACCTATATCAGGATCATTGAAAAATGTAAAATTTCCGGTTTCAGGTTGAAGACGATAAATTCCCTGATTAATAAAACCAACCCAAATATTTCCTTTCGAATCTTCAGCTATTGCCTGTCTGGGTTGTGGGCTGTCACTTATTTTAATTTTCTGTTCATTGAAGCGATATCTAATAAAACTATTGTTTTCAGGTACCCATTTGTGCAAACATTCTGTCCCGGTTATAATCCAGAGGTTCCCTTTTTTATCTTCATAAATACTGGTAATGTTATTACTCTTCAAACTATTCTTGTTGTTTGGATCATTTTTGAATATTTTAAAAGAATCTTTGGCAGGATTATAGATGTTCAACCCGTCACCAGTACCAATCCAAAGGTTTTTATTATGGTCCTCCAAAATACATTTTACAATATTGCTGCTAATTGCTCCAGGTTTTTTTTCATCGTAATAGTATGATTTAACCTGGTAGCCATCGTATTTGTCAAGGCCCTGTTCAGAGCCAATCCACAGATAACTTTTACTGTCCCTGTATATGCAGATAATACGGTTACTCGACAGGCCATCTTTTACAGTAAGATGCTCGAATTTATATTGGGCATTCCCTTGTAAATTGAAAATGAAGAGCAATAATGATATGATAGCGCTTGTTCTCATTGGAATCATTAAAAACCAGGAGCTGTGTTATTTTTATTCGTTACTAGAAAGACGATATTGTACTTCAATATTTCTTAATAAAGTTAAGAAATAATTTATTGGAAAATGTTTAAAAAGTGGGATTTTTGGGTAATATTCCGATTAGATGAAATCGAGGTTGTGTCTTTTGGATCAAAAAAATATTATAGTAAGTTATTAATAATGTGGAATTATTGAAAAGAGAAATACTTATGAATATTACTCCCCTAATCGAATTATTGCTTTATTTTCACAGAGGTTATGCCAATGGGAGTGTAAATTTAAACTCACTGCCTTTACCTGTTTCACTTTCGACCAATATTTTGCCGTTGTGCTTTTCCACAAATTCCTTACAAAGTAAAAGTCCAAGTCCGGTACCGGATTCTTTGGCTGTACCTTTTGTAGTAACAATTGTATCAACACGAAATAGTTTGCTTAAAGTTTCAGCCGGAATGCCCATACCGTTATCAGTTACCAATATTATGACCATTTGACCATCAATTTTGGATTTTAAAGTTATTGTTCCATTTTCACCGGTGAATTTAATGGCATTTGAAACAAGATTCCTGAAGATGGTTTTTATCATATTTTCATCTGCAAAAACAGTAATGTTAGGTTCAATTAATTGTTGTATAGTAATATGTTTCCGTTCAGCATCACCCTCCAACAATCTCATGGTTTCTTCAGCAATTGCAAACAAAGTAATTTTAACGGGTTCGTAAGATATCCGGCCTGTTTGTGAGCGGGACCACTGTAAAAGGTTCTCGAGCAAAGCGTTACCGCTTGTTGAAGAAGTATATATCATTTCGTGGAACTTTCGGATTTTTTCAGGAGATAATTTATCGAATTTATTTAAAAGTATTTCGGAAAATCCTGAAACTACATTAAACGGATTTCGTAAATCATGTGCAATAATTGAGAAAAACCTGTCTTTAGTGGCATTTAGCGACGATAGTTCCTGGTTGGTTTCTTTCAATTGTTCGGATTGTTTCAATATTATTTGTTGTTTATCTACCAGGATATCATTTATATCTTTCAGGTTTTTACTGTGGGCACGGAGTTCTTTGGCTTGCTCTTCAATACGGGCTTGCCGTTCTATTAATTGTTCATTACTGGATTTAAGCTCTTCAGATTGTTCTTCGATGCGAATTTGCCTTTCCTGCAATAATTCATTAGTTTCTTTTTGAATTGCACTGTCAATTCGCAGATCTTCGGCTTGTTCTTCAATCTGAGTTTGATGTTCTAACAATAAATCATTGGTTTTTTTGAGTTCATGCGTGCGTTGTTGTACCAATAAAGTTAGCTCTTTCTGCCTTCGCTTGTATAAAGCTACCCGTAAATAATAAACGAAATATATTGAAACAATGATGATTATTAATAAAATCAATCTAAACCAAATCGTTTTCCACCAGGGAGGCAGAATAATGATTTTGATTGATGTCCCTTCTTCATTCCAAAAGCCATTGTTATTGCATGCCTTAACCCGGAATGTGTATTTGCCGGCATCTAAATTGGTGTAGGTTGCAATCCTGTTTTTTGCATCGGTATTGTGCCACTGATTATCGAAACCTTCCATTTTATAAGCGTAATTGTTTTTCTCAGGATTTGAAAAATCCAGCGCGGTAAATTCGAACGAAAAAAAGTTCACTTTATAAGATAAGATTAGCGTATCCGTTTCATTGATAGATTTTTTTAAAATTATGTTGCCATCAATCTTTTGTCCAATAGTAACTGAATTGCTGTAAACCTTAAAATCTGTTAGCACCACATTAGGAATGATTTCATTGGTTATTAAACTTCTTGGATCGAAAATATTAAACCCATTCGGCCCTCCAAATAGCAACCTGCCGTCTGCTGATTTACAAGAGGCGTTAGAGAAATAATAATCCTGCAAGCCATCTGTAAAATCATAGTTATGAAAGGATCTATCTTTTGGATTAAATTTTGAAATCCCGTTTGCTGTACTTACCCATAAATTATAATCATTATCTTCAAGTATTGCTTTAATACTGTTATCCGGCAAACCGTCTTTGACAGAAAAAACAGAAAATTCTTTTGTTTTTATATTTAGCCTATTTAGTCCTTCACCATCTGTGCCAAACCACATATTGCCTTTATGATCTTCGGAAATGCAAAATACGTTACTTGAACTGAGGCAATTTTTGCCTTTAATATGTCTATAATGATTGAATTTTAGTTTTGGATAAGGACTGCTAAAATTATAATCGTCTAATTTTACCATTTCTAGTTCGCTGGAGGTGGCAATCCAAAGATAATGGCGACTGTCTTCAAATAAATTGGTGATGTATCTTTCAAAAAAACTATTCGTATCATTTGGGTCATTTTTGTAATGATAAAAATGATTTGTTTTCCTGTCATATAAATTTAATGTCCCTTCCAATGATCCTACCCATAGATTATTTTTGTTGTCTATCAATAAAGCCCAAATGTTATTATGGCTTAGGCTAAACTTGTCGCTGGGATCATAAGTAAACCGTACAAATTTATCTTCTTTTCTATTATAAAAATTGAGGCCTTTTGCATAAGTACCAATCCAGATATTGCCATCAAAATCTTCAGCCAGGCACACAACAGCATTGCCACTAATAGAATTCGGGTTATTGGGATCGTTGACAAAATGTTTGAACTTCCGATTTTTTTTATCCCAGAAATTCAAACCTCCGCCATCAGTCCCAATCCAAAAATTTCCCATATTATCTTCAATAATTGCTGTTATCGATTTATTATTCAGACTGTTTGCATCGAAAGGAATTGGCTTAATTAACCCAAAGTTCGTTTTAACTGCATCATACTTGTTTAATCCCATGTTTAAAGTACCTATCCATACTACCCCTGATCTGTCTTCAAAAGTAAAACTGATTCCATCACCGCTAAGCGAGTTTGGATTTGTCGTTTCGGATTTACAAAAGGCAAATAACCCGGTTTTCTTGTTATAAAGTGAAACTCCACCGCCATCGGTACTAATCCATAAGATTCCGTCATTGGCTTGTCTGATATGGGTTACAATATTACCAGATAATGAATTTCTCTCCGGCATGTATACATATTGTTTGAAAACATTGTATTTCCTCTCCCATGAAATTAATCCTGCGCCTGAAGAACCGAGCCAATATATACCATCAGAATCTTCCAACTTTATAGTTAATTCACTGGTTTGTTTTTCAATGTTTGGAATATTTATCGGATAATGTTCAAAGTTCCCGGTTTGGGGATTGTACAGGTCAACAATTTTATTACTGGCATTAATCCAGATGTTGGATTGTTTATCTTCAAAAGAACCATAAATAATATTTGAACTTATACTATTCGGATCATTAATATCGTGTTCATATCGTTTAAACCGGATCTTTGTTTTACTGAAACCGTTTATATTATTGACATTAATGGTCCAGATACCCTCGGAATGTGTTCCCAACCATAATATCCCTTTTGAATCCAGCAATAAACTTGTAAAATAGTCATGAGTTATCGAGTCATTGGTGTAAATACATTTGAACCTTTCCTTCTTTTTATCAAACATGGTAAGACCGGAGGGAGATATTATCCAAATCCTCTCATTATTGTCTTCGGCAAACTTTAGTATTCCATTATTAATCGTAGCGGGGTCACTTTCTACAGGCTTAAATGCTTTAAATTGGTAGCCATCATAGCGAAATAATCTGTTCCATGTTCCAATCCACAAAAACCCCTGTTTGTCTTGTGAAATTGCATTAATAAAAACATTTGAAAGGCCCTGTTCTTTAGAAAATTTGCTAAATACCATATTCCTGTTTTGCCCCGTGAGATTGTATGAAATGAAAACAGTTAAAGTAATACTGAGTATTATCTTAAATCCTTTTATGTTTTGCAAAAATTTCATTGATGAAAAATGTCTTTTATGGCTCACAAATAGCATGAAATATACACTTCTACTAGCTATAAGAAGTAGTTCTTAATAAAGTTAAGAAATAATTTACTGGAAATTGCTTAAAAAGTGAATTTTTTGAAAATAGAAATAATTGTAAATAAAATATTGCAATTCAACCCATTACGTTGTATTCCTGGAAGCTAGGCTAACGTTAGAGTGAATTTAAACTCACTACCTTTGCCTACTTCACTTTCGATCCATATTTTGCCTTTGTGCTTTTCAACGAATTCCTTACAAAGTAGTAGTCCAAGCCCGGTGCCGGATTCTTTAGCAGTACCTTTAGTAGTTACAATGGTATCAACACGAAAAAGCTTACTAATTGTTTCAGCTGGAATGCCCATACCAGTATCGGCTACTGATAATGTGACCATTTGACCATCAGTTTTTGATTTTAAAGTTATTGTTCCATTTTCACCGGTGAATTTAACTGCATTTGAAACAAGATTTCTGAAGATGGTTTTTATCATATTTTCATCTGCAAAAACAGTAAGGTTAGGTTCAATTAATTGTTGTATAGTAATATGTTTCCGTTCAGCATCACCTTCCACTAATCTCATAGTTTCTTCAGCAATTGCCAATAAATTTAATTGAATTGGTTCGAAAGCTATCCTGCCTGTTTGTGAGCGGGACCATTGTAAAAGGTTCTCGAGCAAATTATTGCCGTTTAGTGAAGAAGTATGAATCATTTCGTGGAACTTTCGAATTTTTTCAGGAGATAATTTATCGAATTTTTTTATAAGTATTTCGGCAAAACCTGAGACTACATTGAATGGATTGCGTAAATCATGGGCAATGATAGAGAAAAACCTGTCTTTTGTTGCATTTAATACTGACAACTGCTGATTTGTTACTTTGAGTTCTTCTGACTGTTCTTCTATCAGACTTTGTCTTTTCTGTAATAATGTATTAGCTTCAGTAAGGATTAGGCTACTAACATGGAGTTCTTCAGCCTGTTTTGTAATTTGCGCCTTTTGTTCTATCAATTGATTATTGATTTTTTCAAGATCATCATTTGATTGCTGAAGCTCACTTGTACGTTTCCCAACCAATATTGATAGTTCTTTTTGTTTTTCCTGGTAGTAAGCAATTCGTATATAATAAATACTAAACATAGATGTCAAAATGAGTATGATGACTATTATTTTTAACCACCATGTTTTCCACCAGGGAGGTAAAATGATGATTCGTAATGAAACTCCTTTTTCATTCCAAACTCCATCGTTGTTTGAAGCCCTAACGTGGAAAGTATATTTTCCGGGATTAAGGTTTGTATAGGTTACATATCGACGGGAAGCATTGGTATAATTCAACTCTTTTTCAAAGCCTTCCATAATATAGGTATACTGGTTTTTTTCCGGATGCCTGTAATTGATAGCCGCGAAAGCAAACGAAAAGACAGACTGGTTCCATGATAATGTTATTTCTTTTGCCTCACTGATATGCTCCTGGAACTGTGACCCGCCATAAAGAACAGGCTTATTGAATATTTGAAGATCCGTGATATAAACAGGCGGAATAATGTTGTTATCTTTCAGGCTATCAGGATAAAATGAGTTAAAACCGTTGTATCCGCCAAAATAGATTTCCCCTTTACGCGTTTTTAGGAATGATTGCTGAAAAAATTGGTCACCCTGCAAACCATCATCTTTTGAATAATTCCTGAATTTCCGGGTATTACGATCAAACCGGCTGATGCCGCCACTAGTAGATATCCATAGGTTACCGTGATTGTCTTCAATAATTGCATGAATCCTGTTGTGGGGCAAACCATTAGTAATATTAAATGTTTTAATGATTTGTCCGTTAGGTTTACAATAGTATAATCCTGCTGTAGTAGATCCCACCCATAAATTACCGTCCCTGTCCTTGCAGAATGCACCAATCGAATTGTCTGGAAAATTGTATATCTTAAATGAATTGGTTTTGCTGTCATAAAGGTTTAGGCCATTCTCAGTGCAAATCCACATTTTATTTTCATCATCTTTAGCAAAAAACCAGCTATCATTACTACTAATAGCTTTTGGATTACCAGGGTCAGCTCTGAACCGCCTGATTACCCCTTTGCTTTTGTCGAATAAGTCGACACCCACATTATAAACCCCTAACCATAAAATGCCATTTTGATCTATCCTGAGATTCCATATTGTTCTTCCTGAGATACTCGATGGATTGTTTTTTTCAGGCAGGTAGCGAAAAAACCTACCTGTTTTTCTGTCATACCGGTTAAGCCCGGCATCCCAGGTGGCAATCCATATATCATGATCCTTGTCTTCTGCAATACTACGTATTACATCGCCGCTAAGACTATATGGATCGTAAGGGTTGTGCCTGTATAAAGTGAAATTCCCAGTATTAGGATCATATACATTGACACCGCCGCCATCGGTTCCAATCCAGATCAAACCCTGATAATCTTCAAAAAAACAACCAGTAAAATTGAACGACAATGATTTAGAGTCGTTGTTGTGCCTGAAAAGCTTAAATTTGCCCTTTTTAGGATCGTAATAATTGATGCCCCCACCGGAAGTGCCAACCCATAGAATACCATCCTTGTCTTTGTGAAAGCACCATATCCCGTCGTTATTAAGCCCTTCATCAGTTTTATCATATTTGATATAATTGAAAGTTTTAGATACTTTGTTAAAACGGTTAATCCCTCCCTGGTCAACGGCAAGCAATAAATGGTTTTCGTCTTCCGGAATAATATCAAGAATAATTTTCTGGTTAGTACCTTTACCATCGACTTTGGAATCGAATTGTTCAAACTTATTGGTGACCGGGTCAAAAGAAAAAAACCCGTATCCGTCTGTTGTAATCCATACTTTATCTTGACTATCAACATAAATGCTCTTATAACAGTTTTCACCCATATCCATTGAAAGATCGTCATAGTCCGTAAATTTTCCAGACTCAGGATCAAAACGATGGACTCCGCTATTTAATGTAACTACCCAAAGGCATCCTTTTGAGTCGCAGGCTATCATTCTTGCCGGACGACGGACAAACACGTTGTACTTCTTGCCCTCTAATTGATACCTTACGAAATTTTGAGTTTTGGGCACCCATTTGTTCAGGCAATTTCCTCCTGAGACAATCCAAAGTGTACCTTTTTTGTCTTCGATAATGCTGTTTATGCAATTGTTATTAATACTGTTTTTATCAGTTGAATCATTTATAAATACTTTAAAATTATCTTTGTCGGCATTATACAAATTTAACCCGTTAACAGTGCCAAACCATAGATTATGTGATCGGTCCTCGTATATGCATCGTATATTATTACTACTGATTGTTCCAGGCTGCTTTTCATCATTACGGTATTTTTTCACCTGATAACTATCGTATTTATCAAGGCCTACATCGGTGCTCATCCATAAATAGTCTTTACTATCCCTGTATATACACCAAATACGATTACTAGACAGCCCTTCATTTACTGTAAGATGTTCGAAATTCATATTTCTTTGGGCATAAACCAAAAATAGGTTTTCCCCCAATAAAAGGAATAAAATTATTAACACTCTCCGTAATAAATGATTAGTCATAATGACGAAAGTTAAGAAAAAAAATAGGAGTTTTAAAATGAGATGAGATAATAAAATCTAAATCAGGGGCAACGTGAATTTGAATTCGCTGCCTTTACCAACTTCACTTTCGATCCATATTTTGCCGTTGTGTTTTTCTATGAATTCTTTACAAAGTAATAGTCCAAGCCCGGTGCCGGATTCTTTAGCTGTACCTTTTGTAGTTACAATGGTATCAACACGAAACAGTTTGCTAATAGTTTCAGCCGGAATGCCCATGCCGGTATCGGCTACTGATACTGTGACCATTTGACCATCAGTTTTTGATTTTAAAGTTATTGTTCCATTTTCACCGGTGAATTTTATAGCATTTGAAATGAGGTTCCTGATAATGGTTTTTATCATATTTTCATCGACAAAAACAATAAGTTGAGGTTCAATTTCTATATGCAAAGAGATATGTTTCCGTTCAGCATCACCTTCTAAAAACTTTATTGTTTCTTCTGCTATTGCTATAAGGTTAAGATTAGCAGGCTCATATGATATGCGGCCTGTCTGTGACCGCGACCATTGTAACAGGTTTTCGAGCAAAGCATTCCCGCTTGTTGATGAAGTATGGATCATTCCCAGGAATTTGAGAATTTTTTCTACCGGAAGTTTATCAAATTTATTTAAGAGAATTTCAGTAAATCCTGAAACTACATTGAATGGATTGCGCAAATCGTGAGCAATAATTGAGAAAAACCGGTCTTTAGTAGCATTTAGTAATGATAGTTCCTGGTTGGTTTCTTTCAATTGTTCCGATTGTTTCAATATTATCTGTTGTTTATCTACTAAAATATCATTTATATCTTTGAGGTTTTCACTGTGGGCGCGGAGTTCCTCAGCTTGTTCTTCAATACGGATCTGATTTAACATAAGTTGTTCGTTTGTCATTTTAAGTTCTTCGGACTGTTCTTCAATTTGTTGCTGGCGTTCCTCCAATAAAACATTTGATTCGCTTAATACAATGTTGTAATTTTTAAGCTCCTCACTTTGTTTTTCAATTTCTAGCTGTGCCATTTTTTTTGCTGTAATATCACTTACAATCCCCACTAATCCTATGGTTTGTCCCTTTTGGTTTTTTATTGGGCATTTAGTAGTCGAATAAACATAAGTTTTATTGTTTAAAACTTTCGATTTTTCTTCATTTATAATAGGTATACCAGTTGAAAATATTTCTTGTTCTTGCTTAAAGAATTTATCTGCTATTTCTTTTGGATAAAAATCATAATCGCTTTTGTTAATATATTCTTTTTCACTTTTTCCTCCCAGGAATGCTATTGTTCTATCGTTTATATAGAGAAATCGTGAACGGGTATCTTTTATGAAAATCTGATCAGGGATGTTGTTTATTAAAGTTTTAAGTTGGTTCCGTTCATCGAGAATTGTTTGATTGGCCAGATGCTGTATTTTTCTAATAAACCTATACAAAAAATAGCCAAATAAGATTAAAATGCATAAGAATAAAACTGACCTAAACCACCATGTTTTCCACCAGGGAGGTAATATTATAATTTGCAATGAAACTCCTTTTTCATTCCAAACCCCATCGTTATTACTTGCTTTGACCCTGAACGTATACTTGCCGGGGTTCAGATTGGTATATGTTGCATATCGCCGGGAGGCATTGGTATGGTTCCACTCATTTTCAAAACCTTCCATGATATAGTCATACTGGTTTCTTTCGGGATGGGTATAATTGATAGCATTAAACCCAAATGAAAATACTGACTGGCGCCATGATAAGGTAATTTCTTTTGCCTCGCTTATGTGTGTTGGGAATTGGGTCCCGGGAGCACCATATATTACAGGCTTATTGAATATTTGAAAGTCAGTAATATAAACAGGAGGGACAAAATTATTATCTCTCACACTATCAGGAAAAAATGAAGTAACCCCTTTAAATCCACCAAAATATACTTCTCCTTTACGTGTTTTTAAAAAAGACTGTGCAAAAAAGGTATTGCCCCCCAGGTCATCTTTTACATCATAGTTCCTGAACTTTTGGGTCTTTTGATTTAGGCGACTAATGCCATTATTTGTTGATATCCAGAGATTCCCATGATTGTCTTCTACAATCGCATGGATTGTATTATCGGGCAATCCGTTTGAATTATCATAAGTTTTAATGATTGTACCATCCGGTTTAAATAAAAATAATCCTTTACTTGAACTCCCGGCCCATAATTTTCCGTCTTTATCTTTACAGAATGCCCTGATATTGTTATCGGGGAAATTTTTATAGACCTTAAACGAATTGCTTATGCTGTCATAAAGATTAAGCCCATCAGTAGTACAAATCCAAATATCGCGTTGGAAGTCTTCGTAAATTAGCCAAACTATACCAGTACTTAAAGCTTTAGAATTAAGAGTATCGGGCTTGAACCGTTTAATTACTCCCTTTTTTTTATTGAATATGTCAATTCCATTGCCGTAACTACCTAACCAGATATTGCCGGTATGATCAATTTTTAAATTCCAGGTAGTATATCCGGAGATACTCGCGGGATTATTATTATCAGGGGAATAATGACAAAAAACTTCTGTTTTTCTGTCGAAACGGTTAAGACCGCCTTCCCATGTCCCAATCCAGAGATCATGGTCCTTGTCTTCATCAATAGTGCGTATAGTGTTTCCGCTTAGGCTATTTGGATCAGAAGGTTTGTGTACATAAGTTTTAAAATTGCCGGTTTTAGGGTTATACACGCTTATCCCGCCTCCATCGGTACCTATCCAAATAAATCCTTGAAAATCTTCATACAAACATCCGACAACATTGTAGGATAATGAATTGGGGTTATTGCTATTGTGACTAAATAGATTAAACCTGTATTTTTTAGGATTATAATAATTAACTCCCCCACCTGCGGTCCCTACCCAAAAAATTCCTTCCTTGTCTTTATAAAGGTTCCATATTCCGTTGTTATTAAGCCCCTCCGGATTACGATCATCGTACATGATATATTCGAAAGTTTCAGTAACCTTGTCGAAACGGTTTATCCCTCCCTGGTCAACACCAATCAATAGATGATGGTCATCTTCCTGCACAATGTTACGTAAAGCACTTAGATTGGTACCTTTGCCTTTGCCATTTGTTTCAAATTGCCTGAACTTATTGGTAAGCGGATCAAATGAAAGAAGTCCTTTCCCATCCAATGAAATCCATATTTTATCCTGGTTATCAATAAACAGCGATTTGGTGATTTTATTGGGATAATCAATAGCAGGATCGTCATAAACTATAAATTGTTCGGTTTCAGGTGCTAAACGGCAGATTCCCCGATCAAGGAAAACAACCCAGATATTCCCTTTCGAATCTTCAACTATTGTAGGCCTGGGTTGGGGGTAAGCATTTGAATTGTCTTTTTTTATTATGACCGGATAACGGATAAAATTGTTATATTCAGGCGCCCATCTGTGCAAACATTCTGCAGCTGTTATAATCCACATATTTCCTTTTCTGTCCTCATAAATGCAGGTAATGTTATTACTATTCAAACTTTTCTTATCGGAAGGGTTATTTCTGAATATTTTAAAAGATTCCGTGGCAGGGTCATAAAGGTTCAATCCATCAACGGTCCCAATCCACAGATTTTTAAAATGATCTTCTGAAAAACATCTTATAGAGTTGTTGCTGATTGTTCCAGTTCGCTTATCATCGTGACGATATTTTTTGACCTGATAGCTGTCGTATTTATCAAGGCCTTGGTCAGAGCCAATCCAAAGGTAGTTTTTACTATCCCTGTATATACAATTTACACGGTTATAAGACAGGCCGTTGTCTTCAGTGAGGTATTCGAATTTATATTGGGCGTTTCCAGGTATATTAAAAATGAAAAGTAATAATATTATAACAGAATTTATTCTCATACCAGATATTAAAGGCGAGGAGTTAAGTAATTTGAAAAATAGTAATGTACAACTAATCTCGTCTTATTAAAGTTAAGAAATAATTTATTGGAATTGTTTAAAAAGTGGAATTTTTGCAATATAAGATATTACGTTTCTTAATAATAATCATCTCATAATTTCCTAATTTATTTTTTTTCATTAACTTTATTATATAAAATTGATTATCTTTTAAAAATCAGCATTTTAAAGCATTATATGGCTCATATATAAAAATTTAAATTTTTTATTTCCATTTAGAGAATAATATTGAATTAAGAAATAGAGAGACGGATGAGTACTTTTGACAAAGAAATATGCAAACAATGCGATGACTTATGCGAATTTATGAGGCATTCCGAGCAGGGATTATCCGATGACTATTTAAAATCACTCATAAAGGTTCATTATAAACGGAAGGAAACTATTGTAAAGCAAGGTAGTCACGCTTCTCATGTTATCTACCTCAAGTCCGGTTTATTAAAAGTATTCACAGAACGACGCAACGATAAAAATGTAATTCTCAAGATTGTGCCTCCTAAAAACTTTATAGGCCTAACTCACATGCATGCAGATACTTATAATTTTACTGCCATTGCATTAAAAGAATGTGAGGTTTGCCTTTGGCCAAAGGAACATATCTTTAGTTTGATGCAAAATAATACAAACTTTGCCCAGGTTATTTTTAAAGCTCTTTCAAAGTATTCCGATTTACTTGTAAACAAAATTTCTTCTCTTGGAACAAAACAAATGCATGGAAGATTGGCAGATGTAATTCTCTATTTATGTGATAAAGAGTTTAAAGATACAAATGTATTTGAAGTAATTACCCGTAAAGATATTGCAGAGATGTCCGGCATGTCATCTGAAAGCGCTATCCGGCTTTTGACTGAATTTGAAAACGATGG
>Ga0182017_10002222_pt1 | contig 14808 bp, 12 predicted proteins | sample 712E3DmetaG_FD_120492 | JGI IMG/M metagenome (GOLD analysis project Ga0182017, IMG submission 120492) | Permafrost microbial communities from Stordalen Mire, Sweden - 712E3D metaG | ecosystem: Environmental > Terrestrial > Soil > Wetlands > Permafrost | place: Sweden: Stordalen | collected... | reverse complement strand
CCGTGGCCCAGACGCTGGGGGGATTAAAGGTGTACGACCCCTGGCCCGCGAGGATCATGCGGTTGTTGCTGGCGTCGTCCCAGCCCCCGACCTCGGGCGGCATGTACTTGGCCAGTTCCTTCACGTACTCGATGGCCTTTGCCGTCTGGGGCGAGTTGATGGCGACCTTGCCGCTCTTATCCACCGTGGAACCGCCGAACGACCAGAGGAGGGCGTAGAGGGTGTTATCCGAGTCGTCGGTCTGGCTGATCGCGAAGGCCACGGGCTTCCCCTTGGCGTGGAGCTTCTTGGCGGCCTCCAGGAACTGGTCCCAGGTCATGTTCTGAACCTTCTCCCGCGACATGCCGATCTCTTGGAACAGGTCTTTCCGGTACACCGCTGGGAACGACTGGTGGTAGAAGGGGATAGCCTTCCAGTGGCCGTCGACGAAGGCCTGCTTCCCGATGGGGAGCCACCCTCCGTGCTGCTTCCCCACCTCGGTGGCGATAACATCCAGATCGGCCAGGCTATCCTTGAAGAGGGTGGGCTGTTGCCACTTGATGACCACGATGTCGTGGCCGGCCTTGGTTTCCGCTTCGGACACCAGCTTGGCGTTGAATTCGGCCGTTGCGACGAAGTCGGCCCGGGTCGTCACCCCCTTCTGCTTCCCCCAGACCTCCATCTGCTTGCGGATCTCCTGCTCCCACGCCGGGACAAAATGACTCTGACTCAGAAAGGTAATCTCACTGGGCGTCCCACAGTTGCCGGCGCGGGCCATTCCCCCCATCAAGGCCGCGACCACCAGCATCGCCACCCCCCACACGCCGAGCTTCCACGTCCGTCTCTCTGTCATCGCGTGTCCCTCCTTGTCCACTTTACCCCCTTCCGTTTGTCTGCACCGACCGGTCGCTCCCGCTATCGTGCGTCACCTCCTCCCACACCCCCCGCAGCCCCAACCCCCTCTTGAAAGGCTTGTCACGACCCAGCAGCTCTCAATGCGTTTGGCAAGCATGCGGGAGCAGCTACTCCTCGACAAACCGGGGAATTAGCATGCACGCATCGAATTCCTCATCCGGCAGCAGAGGGGCTAGCTCCTCCAGCGGTCTGGAAACCATATTGCCGTTCTTGAGAAGCTTCGACGGGACGATAGGTGCCATCGCTGCTTCCGGATCAAACTTGACAATCGACGCAAAACAGCCCCGAGACGCCAGATTCCGGCTGATCTTTTCCCGCAATTCCACATTGTTTCGTATCACGTCGACTTCGAACCCATAAGCAGTCAGAATCTTCTCGATGTTTGGCAACGTCAGTCCGCTCTCCCTGTTGCATCCAATCAACCGACCGTTGAAGTATTTCTTCTGGGTATTTACCAGACTCATGTAACCGCCATTGTCGGCAACGAACAGTTTTACGGGGAGGCCCAACCCAATCATGGTCTGCAGCTCTTGAATATTCACCTGCATGCCGCCGTCCCCGGTCACGCATATCACCCGACGATCCGCAAACGCGAGACTCGCCGCGATACTTGCCGGAATCGAATGCCCCATACACGCCGCGCCAATCTCAGCTAGGACCCGTTGCCCTCGCTTTACCCTGAACGCCTGAACAGCGACCGTAAAGTGCATCCCCGCATTCCCGGGGATAATAACATCCCTCTCCGTCGAAACATCCGAAAGCACATCGAAAAAAGCATAGGGATTCACGAATTGGCCGTTCCGATCGATCTCTCTCACAGCAACGGGAAACTTCGTCTTAAGTCTATTGCAGTAGGTCAACCACTCGTCTTGGCGGGGAAGGTGAAAGGGGCCAGAGCGGCTCGTGCTCTCGAGGAATGCCTTGCAGTCAGAGCGTATTCCCAGGTCAACTCTGACAGTATCCTTTTGTAGCTCTGCCGGATCGACATCTACAACCACTTTCGTGGCCGCGCGCGCGAATGCTCTAAAGTTGTATCCGGTGGTCTCAAAATGGAGTCCCGCACCCAAGGCGATCAGGAGATCGCAATTCTGGACTATGAAATTCGCATGCCGCTGTCCCCAGTAGTTTGGGCGCCCCATAAACAGTGGATGCGTATCCTCGATGAGATCCACACCGCTTAGAGATGTCAACAAGGGAATGTTGTAGCGCTCGACGAACGCCCTGAGCAACTCTTGTGAACTCGACAACCGGATGCCATTTCCGGCAAGGACTACCGGCCGCTTGGCCGATCGCAAGAGATCCCAGAATTTGGAGAGCACATCAGGATCAGGCTCTTGCGCAGAACCGGCTGCCGAGCCTGCCTCCAGGGAATCAAAACCGCGGAGAGACTCTTCCTCAATCTCCGTCCCCTGTACGTCCAGCGGAATGTCGAGCCATACAGGCCCAGGTCGGCCGGTTCGCGACAGAAAGTATGCCTTCTCTAGATGATAACGGATATCCTGTGCGTCGGTGACAAGCGCAGCATATTTTGTAATCGGCTTGACGATCTCGACCGGGAAATACTGTTGGGGGGCAGCGTGCCGTATCCCGGAACGGAGAGGCAACGTCTCTGCGCGAAACTGGCCGGAGATGAACATGCATGGTGTTGAATCCTGCCACGCGCTAGCTACCCCCGTCACAGTGTTTGTTCCACCCGGCCCTGACGTCACCAGACAGAAGCCGTAATTCTGTGTTGCTCGCGAATATACTTTCGCCATCATTGCGCCGGCTTGCTCGTGGAGCACCGTCACATACACAAGGGATGGATTCCTCGCAATGGAGTCCATAAGATGCATGATGTGGCCGCCCGCCAGGCTGAATACGTGGCGAACGCCAGTTCGTTGAATGAACGCGGCGATGTAATCTGACGCTTTAATCATACGGATTCCTTTGTTGAATGTTTCCCTCACCCCGCTCGCTTTCGTTTCCTGCTGTCCGCTGGAAGAGACGCCGCTATCTTCCGAAGAATCCATTCACTCTTCATCATCGCTGCTGTTGGCAGTCAACCCCTCTCCAATGTACCCACCGGAGCCCTCTCCTGTCCATCGCCCCAAGCGCGGCCCGACATCTCGCGCCGGATACAAGCGATCGAGAGGAACTTGAGGAATCTCAGGCGGGGGACTTAGAGGTGATCAAACAAGACAATGAGAAGCGGCACTCGGTCCACGCAACCCGGGCGTCGGAATCTCTGGCATCTTGTGGCTCCTGGCCAGGCATCGACGCCTCGCCCATCCACAGAAACTGATCTCTCCCCGCTCACCCAACAAGGTCCTCACCGTCAAACACCTCATTCCACGCCACCGGCAGCGGCTTATCGTATATCTTGTTCACCACGTACTTATCGATAAAACCTCGATCCTCCGCAATGAGGCAGGTATCAACGTACGTGCCGAAATACTTGATCTTCATGCCTCTCTCGATGATCTTCCGCAGAGGCTCCTCAAAGAAGTTCCCCAGGGAGGTGTGGATGTACGGACACGGCATCACATCGCCATACTTCGTGATGGAGACCATCCGCTTAACCGCTATGCACCCCAGGTCGAGACCATAGGCCGGTGTCAAATGCGTGAACACGTTGTACTTCGCTTCCAAGCCCCGTATATAGTCCATATCATCCCTGTCAACGAGAGCCTCGAAATTCCCCTGCCACGCTCCGACCGGTTTTGCGTAGGTTATGAACACGCCTACCCCCTTCCCCTTCGCGAATTCGAGGAATTCGATAAGCTCATTTGATCTGACCCTCTGCTTTGACACAACCGTCTGGATGATGATATTTAGGCCTGCCTTCAGCGCCGCATCGATGGCTCGCATCGCTCGTTCATGCGATTGGCTCTTCCGCCTGAATCCATCATGCTCAGTTGCGGACAGACTATCGAGACTCAGCTGTATCTTATCGACCCCTATGCTCTTCAAATGCTCCGCTTTCTTTGCATCCAAATGCCAACCGTTTGTGTCCGAGGTGATATAGAACTTCTGCGGATCAATCGCCTCAACAATGCCGTCAAAATCCGGGAACACCAGCGGTTCACCGCCGGTAATCACGAGATGAGCCAGCCCCATTTCGTCGGCTTGCCGAGACAACTCCCTCACGTCTGCAAGGGTAAAGGCCCTTTTCTTGCTCCCGCCCTGAAATGGCTTGACCGAGCAGTGTTCACAACGGAAATTGCACGTGTAATCGTACTGAAATTGAAGGATCGCGATACTTTCGCCTCGTTTCACCTTTTCATTGTACTTGAGGATCTTCTCATAGACGTAAGGCTTCTGCCTCTTGAGAGTGTTCCTCTTGTCTTTCTCATCCGAGTTCAGCTCGCCTCGTTCAAAAGCCATCTGCCACCCTCCGCACGGGCAGCCCTCCCGTTAGGGCACTGCCTGAAAGACATCGATTGTCATACCAGTGAGACTGCCACTTGGAACGTGCCGAAGCAGAGGCAATGGACTTCAGGCGTGCGACATGCCCCTTGTCGACCAGCACCTTCGCGGCGACTTCGACTTGTGGGTGACGCGCATGCTCCCAGCCCCCGGCATTCGGACGATCGGCTGATGATCGCGAGCGCGTCATATGTGCTCCCGGTACATGTGATGCACTGGGATGATGTCCTCCGGACACTTGGCGTGCCAAGACCATTCTCCATGCCTCGGATGCCCGCCCTGATAGCGCAGCTTCTCATCCGGCGGACTCACCAATGAGCATTCGTACAGGAAGGAGATGAAGTGGCCTCGGATGCTCCGTGACGGATGTATGACCTCGTTGACCGCCACGGGAATCCGCTTGAAATCTACGGCCGCCCCGAGTTCATTGGCTGCCACGGCCGAGATCCTGCAGGACATGGTCTCTTTATACCGAACGATCCCCCCTGGAACATGCCAGCCAGGGGGGAAGAACCCGTCATCCCTCCATGTCAAAAGTGTTTCACCCAACTCATTCTTGATAAGCAGGTCCACATTGACAAGCGGAGTAATCCGGCTCACAAAGAGAAATACGTCCTCGGGCAGACCGCCAGCCGGATTCCCGATTGCCTCTTCCAGTGAGTCTATGAGTCTCTTCAGGTGCATCTGCTCCCCGCTTTCACCCCTCTCTGTCATCCGGCGTCATGTCGACTGCGTTACCGGCCGGCCGTGGGTCTCTCACACCACTTCCCCGCCACTTCAAAGCGGTCGCGATCCACCAACACGCTTGGCTGCTCCCCTGCTCTCCGGCGATGCCTCCGCGCGTCACGCACGAAGGTCAGACAACATCCACTCGGTAGCCCCTGACGATCGCAACATCGATGCGCTTGCCATATCTGCCTCGTATGATTCTGGCCACCTCGTCGGAATAGCCTGCGACCATGACGATCACCGCATCTACCGGCTCTGCATCAAGCGCATTGGGGGAGACAATCGGGATGTGCGTGGCCGGTGTGAACTTGCCCTGCTTGAATGGCGCGGAATCGACGACGTACTGGATCCTGTCGGCAATCCCAGTCAGGGACAGAACGGCAAGGGCTTGATGCCCTGCACCCCATACTGCGACCCTTCTATCCCCGTAGCCTTGCAGGTAGCCGTCCAGATTCCTCTGCAGTTCCGCCCGGCAGCGGAAGAAGTCCGACAGATCCACTCTCCCTCGTTTTCTCACTAGGGCAGCGAGAATGTAATCGTGCCAGATCTCGGCACATCGGATGACCTCAAAGCCGTTCAACTGCAGAGTCGAGACCAGTGTTGCCTTGGTAAAGTAGCACAGGTGATCGCAGATGAACTCAGAAAACACTCTATCACGGATGACGAGATCGAAATTGGGCACCTCGACAAGCCCTACAGCGCCGTCTGCCAGGTTGTTGCCTATCCCCCGAAGAACGGCGTTTGGCGCGGGAAGGTGCTCAAGGTAGTTGAACGTCATAAAGGCATCAAACGGACCGTCCTGTATCTCGTAGGATTCGCTTTCCACAAATCCTCGGGACACCCGCAAGCCGCGTTCCACGCATCTCTTCACCGACGCGGCTGACTCCTCCAGTCCATACGCATCAACCTGACACTCCCGCAGTATGGACAGATACTCCCCTGCACCACAGCCGACTTCGAGTACTTTCCTTCCCGCGAGGGAACACTCCCTGACAACATCGCTAAGTTGGCACCTGCGAAAGTCTCGCATTTCTTCGGACACTGCCGTAGCGCGGATGACCTCTCGATAGTACGGCACCGGATCGCTATCCAACTGAATCAATCCGCACCCCGAGCACTGGCAGACATCCAATCTGACTCCGGCCTCGCCTTCGAGCGATCCTGCATCGGGCAGATACTGCGCAGCCCTCGGCATATTCTCATAACGGAGTAATGGCTCCTCAAGCAAGGGGCTGCCGCACACCCTACAGTGGTCTATTCGCACACATCGCTCCTCCCGGACAGGAAGGGGGGCTTCCGGGCCGCGCCACCCACGCGCCACGCGCACGGCCGAGTCGTCAACCGCTCGCGGCGCGGTATTGGAAAGGCGGCATGTGCTCCCCACCGAGCCGTGCTGCGGGCACCCCTCCCGCGCGAGACAGCGCTCCCTCTCATCGATCCGCCAGCACGAGCCGTCTGTCGATTGCGCTCCGATTCGCACAATACCAGTTGTACAGCTCCCTGACCGCCTCTTCGATCGGGGTGAAGCTCAGGCCGTGAATCTCGCGCCGGAGCCGGCCGTTATCTCCGCTGTATTCCGGCCCCATGTTTCCCCTGGCTATCACAATCGGCAGATTCTTGCCGGATACCTTCAAGACCAGCTCCGCTAATTGGCACAACTCCACGGAGGCGTCCGGGGTCACGTTGTAAGCCTTGTGGTGCGCCTCATGGATCAGAAAATGCTCCACGACCAAAGAGAGGTCATCGACGTATAAGTAATCCATTCTCCGGTTCTGATGCACGGTCAGCGGCAGCCCGCAGATCGCCTTGCAGATCATGTTGGAGATGAACCGCATGGCGTAATCCTCATGCCTCCCAAAGAGACCAAAAGGCCGCAACTCTACAATCCGGTCCTCCTTCTCGATGAACTTTGCCACTGCATACTTGAACAACCCGGTGTCATCGCACGGCACATGCGCGTCATAATGCTCCTCTTTCATCTTGGGTTGATAGTAGCGAGCGTCGTAGATCGCGCCTGACCCAATAAAGATCATCCTTCCGAAGGACGAGGCATTCCGCGCAAGATTGTAGAACATCCGCAGATTGTCCTTCACGAGGTCGTTCCGGTCCTTAGCATTCCGATGAATCGGCTTGATGGCGGCGTGCACGACCACGTCGCATCTCTGTCGCCTCAGAAAGGCGGACACCGCCTCCTCCTCCAGCAATTCCAGCTCGTCATGCCGCGGAACCAAGACCTCGTACCGCGTTCGCATCTGCTCGTATAGGTTTCGGCCGGTAAAGCCCGAGCCTCCAGTAATCAATATCCTCACGGTCACTCGTCCATCGGTGTGACAATCATGTTTGCCTTGAACTCCCCCCGATCCAGGAAGGGCCACATATCTTCCATCGGCTTCGATGTCACGGTGCCATCGGGATTCAGCTTTGAGATGACCTTGGGCGCCACGATCTGGTCCATGGAGACCGAGACTTCACATATGACTGGCCCGGGTAATCCCAGGACCTTTCTCACCCTCCCTCGGAGGTTGTCATGATTCTCGATGCGGGCCGTCGTGATCCCATAAACCTCGGCCAGCTTCAAAATGTCGGGCAACGTCAGTCCGCTGGAGGCGTCGCAGGCGACAAAATGCGAATTGAAGCTACTCCGCTGCGTTCCTTTGACGGAGGCATAGCCGTCATTTATTAGGATGAAGAACTTAATGGGCAGATTCAGCCTGCGTACCGTCTCGAGCTCCTGGATGTTCAGCTGGAATCCACCGTCGCCGTTGATGCAAATGGTCCTGCGACGTCCCGATGCCAGGCACGCACCGATGCTGGCTGGAAGGCCGAAGCCCATCGCGCCGAGCCCAGGGGTATTGAATACGCGCTGGCCATCCTTGACGCGAAACGTCTGCAGGAACACTTCGCTGCACTGACCAGAACTCCCCGGAACGACGACATCGTCCTTGGTTAGCATGTCGGAGAGCACATCGAGCAACACATAGAGATTGACCACTCCAGCTTCTCTCCGGTATTGCTGCGAGACCACCGGGTATTCCCGGTTCCATTCCTTGCAGCGAGTCAACCAAGGGATGCGATTCCGGGATTTCAGTGTCCTCTTGGCATTCAGCAGCTCTCCGATGACCACTTTGGCGTCAGCGCAAATTGGCAGATCGATCTTGCACGTCAATTTCCTGATTTCGTGAGGATCAACGTCAACCATGACCTTCCTGGCTTCGCGGGCAAACGTCTTCCAATCGAAGGCAACCTGCAGGAGATCCATGCGCGCGCCCAGCATGATGATACAGTCGCAGTTCTGTTGGACGAAATTTGCGCCTCGTTGTCCGATGAGTCCAGGTCGACCAACGTACAGCCGATGATCGTCCGGGAGAAAGTCAATAGCTTTCCAGGTGGTTAGGACCGGGATATTCCAGAGCTCGACAAGGGTACGAAAGTCCTTCAGAGCGCCGGCCAGCCGCACACCATTGCCGACAAGGATCACCGGCCGGCTCGCGTGGTTGAGAAGATCGATGACTCCTGCAATCTTCCTGCGGAGTCCCTCGCCGATGTTCGGCGCCGCCCCGGGGACAAAGCGCCTCAACCTCCTCTCGTCGATCATCGCCGACTGCACATCGAGCGGAATATCCAACCACACCGGCCCGGGGCGACCGCTCTTGGCCAGGTGAAAGGCCTTCTCCAAGTGGTAGCGGATGTCGGCAGGCTCGCAGACCGTGACCGCATACTTGGTAATCCCCTTGACTATAGAGATGATGTCGAGCTCTTGCGGGCCCATCTGACGCACGCCACGCCCGGTAGCCAGGTCTGCCCGCTTCACCTGCCCGGAAAGGACAATCATCGGCGTGGAATCAAGCCAGGCGCCCGCCACGCCCGTGACTGCATTGGTTCCGCCAGGACCCGTAGTGACCAAGGCCGCAGCAAAATTGCCCGAACACTGGCTGTAGGCTTCCGCGGCAATGGCGCATGCCTGCTCGTGCAGATTGCAGACAAAGTCCAGTTTCGGGCTCTTCCCGAGTGAATCGACCAAGTGTATGGCTCCTCCGCCAGGGAACATGAAAACATGCTTTATTCCCCAACGAGAGAGAGTCTGCACAACGTAATCGGCTAGCTTGATCACTTTAGTCCCTCGTCCGCTGGTACGTGCAATCAGGTTTCACGTATTCTCCTTAGCGCCTCAGGGGTCCCGCCACCACACCCATTCCATGGGCGCGGGATCAACACCCCCTTGATCCCTAGGGAGATTGCCGCCTCGATATTCTCTCGATTATCATCCACCAACACATCAGCCCTTCCGAGCCATTGCAGGTAGTCCCGCTTGCTCCTATCGTAGACAGGCATCTCCACATCATCCCGGGAAGGAACATAACTAAACGTCCGAATCCACTTACCATAATGGAAGAAGACCCACTCCGCCAACACCGGTACTGTATGCAGAGGGCGGCCCGTGAGGGCCAGATGTCTGAAATTTCCTCCGTGGCTGGTAAGCCAGGACAAGACATCCGGACTTGGCGCCAGGGAGCGCGCACTGCTCGAATTCCGGAACCTATCCAGCGAGCGCGCATACTCCTCCCAGGAGGCTCCCAACAGCCGATGGGGGGGATTCTCCGCCAAGTGCTCATACGTCAGCGCGCAGGCGGGGTGCCCGGGAAGCCACTCCTGACGGAGCCATTCCCGCATCAGTTCATTTAGAACGTCATCCACGTCCCATGCAATCGTCAGCATGGGATTCTCTAATTCACCCAGTAGGTCAAAACGGTCTTCCGGTTCTTGTTCTTGGTTATCTTCTTGTCAGTGTAGTACGAGTCGTTCCGGTAGTGGGTCGACGATATTTCTTCAATAATACACCCACCCTGGCTGCTGAAGCTGTGCTTGACGCCTCGTTCGACCAGCACCATGTCACCAGGCTTGTACTTCTTCCTGACGCCGTCGAGCGCGATGGCCGCGTCCCCGTGCAGGATGTTGAATGTCTCTTCCTTTCTCTTGTGATACTGCTCCGGATGAGTTTGCCCTGGAAGCAGGACGATCATTTTCTTGCAGTACGACCTGTTCACAAAGTTAAGAATGACCCCCCCGAATTCTTCAAAGCGCTCCATGCCATACTGATACGAGACCTCCAACTCCACCTGATTAGGAATCGGCAAGTTGCTCTTCTTCAACATCTCCTTGACCTGGTTGACGATTCGGTACACCTTCTCCCGCAATTCGACGCATCTCACATCCCCGAACAAGACCGGGCCATTGGCCGATATGTTCTTCTCGGCATAGAATTCAGTGTACTTGGATGCGTCATTGGCCGATATCTGCCCTCCCTGGATCGGGATGGCAAAGAACACCTTCGACTGATCAACTCGCTCCCCCTTCTTGATCGCCGACTTGGCAAACATCCCTCGTCGCAACCCGCGCAGATCGCCGATTTCCCGGTCGCCAAAAACATGCCGCTCGCCGCGCACCCCGCACATGATGAAGGCCTCGCTGGCCGACGCCAACCATCTCCGAACATCGTCTGGGGTGGCCGAATAGGCGTTGAGGCCTATCGCATCGGTCCTGACCCCAACGTGTTTTTCAAAGATCCGCACCCCTTTCGCAACAGCCAGCTTGACGGTGTCAAAATTCTCGGGAGACTCGTGTGTGGAATATCCGACTTCCACGTTGGGATACCGCCTTCGCAACAGATCGATCTGGTTAAGTCTCAGATGGGGGGTGGGGGTCGGATATTCGCCCACGCAATGCATCAAGACAAAGTGTTTGCTTCTGTGCTCTAGGAAACTGACGACCTTGTCAATATCTTCGAAAGCCACGCCAGCAGTCGAAGCAATGATTGGCTTATCCGCCTTCACAATCCGTTCCAGCAGAGGCCAGTCAGTGAACGAGCAACTGGCTACCTTGATAATCTCATAGCCATGCTTTTCGATCAGATCCACAGACGCTTCGTCAAATGGCGTACAGATCGACACAAAGCCCAAGTCGTCGATCTCCCCTTTTAGGGCCTTGAAGTCTTCCTCGCTGAGCCGAGTCTCGGAGAAGCGCTTGATATACTTGTACTCGGTCCTCTCCTTGAAGTCGGGATGAATGAAGGTCTCCAGGGCGCGATATTGAAGCTTGACACCGAAATCGAAATCATACTCCTTGCAGACATCGCGCATCGCCCGGAGAATCTGGATCCCGTGCGCAAGGCTTCCCATATGATTATTAGCCATCTCGAAAACAAAGAACGGCTTTGTACGGAAATCGCCCATTTTACACCTCCTAGCCACGAGCAGCTAACGGCCATTGCCTCGGTAGAACTCTTAGGAACAGCAGCGAGAATATGCGGCGGTCTTGACGCTCTCCAATCCAACCGCGCGATTCTGTTACTCGCCATGCATGGAGCGGCAATCCCCCCCCTGGATCAACTGGCGGGCACGGCCAATGCGGGCCGCTCTGCGATCGGAGGCCGTCCACTCCGGCGGCTTCCGTCCTCCGCAAAGGCAGCCTCCCTATTCCCACGCATCGATCCGAATGGATTCATCGGAGATCCCGCGCTCGCGGAGCTCCTGCGAGATTGTCCGCAGCATCTGCGGAGGGCCGGAAATGTAGAAATTCACCCCCGCCGGCTCACGGATGCTGGACCAGACAGCGCTGACCGTAATCCGTCCGGGAAGCTCCCATACATCGACGGAGGCCGCATGCCCGGACTTCGCATCCGCCGTCGGCCCCTTGTCCTTCGAGCCCGCAGCATCCTCCAGGAAGTAGGTTGCGTGAAAGCGCGGAACGATATGCAGACACTTATCCACCAAGTCCCGATAAATCAACAGGCTTTTGCTGCGCGCACCGTAGACGAGATACATCCTGCGCAGACAATCGGGTCCGAGATGGCTCAAGAAAGCCGTGAACGCAGTGATACCTGTTCCGCCTGCAAACATAACGACGTCTTTGCTGTCGTCGATTACAAATTCTCCGTAAGGTAACTTGACCCATACCCATCGTTCCTCTTCCAACTCTTGCTCCATCCGTGCAGTAAATCGGCCCCGCACGGAATATGAGATGCGCACGCGGTCCCTTTCCCCAGGCGAATTCGCCATGGAGAAAACACGGGACTCTGGCCAAAAACCACTTGGATCGTACTCATCCAGGGCAAGATGAAGGAATTGACCAGGGCGAAACCGAGGCGCCAGGCGCTCCGGTTGGAGATCTACCGTGTAGACGTGATCCCCGTGATTCAGAATGCGCTCGACGCGGCATCGAAGTTTCTGCGCAACCGCCATGTCTCGCGTCCCTTGGACTCCCCACGATTAGGAATCTGCGCGCTCCCCTTGCATGAATCGGGCGAGGGCCGCTGCCATGTACTCCAACTGGGTCCCGTCCAGTCCGGGATAGACCCCGATAAAGAACGAGTTCCTCATGACGAAATCCGTATTGCAGAGGTCGCCCACGACCCGGTGCTCGATGGCCTGGAAGGCCGGATGCCGTAGTAGGTTGCCACTGAAGAGGTTTCTCGTTTCGATTCGGTTGAACTCCAGGAACCGCGTGAGGTCATTCCGTGTAAAACCGGCGTTATCCCGCACGGTGATGACGAAACCAAACCAAGACGGGTCGGAGTTCTTCGTGGCCTCGGGCAGAATCAGCCGGTCCTCGTAAGGCCGTAGGATCTCCATCAATCGCCGATAGTTGGCTTTTCGCTGCGCAATGAACCTGTCCAGCTTCTGCAGTTGGGCGCAGCCGATCGCCGCCTGCATGTCCGTGACCTTGAGATTGTAGCCGATATGGCTGTACACGTATTTGTGATCATAGCCCAGGGGCAGGGTCCCGAACTGCTGACCAAAGCGTTTCCCGCAGGTGTTATTCTCGCCGCCAGAGCAGTAACAATCTCGCCCCCAATCCCGGATCGAACGCGCAATTCGAGCGAGATCGTCGTCGTTTGTCACCACGCATCCACCCTCTCCCATCGTAATATGGTGAGCGGGATAGAAAGACTCTGTGGCAAGATGTCCGAACGTTCCCGTCAGGCGTCCCCGGTATTGAGAGCCGAGGGCGTCGCAGTTGTCTTCGATGAACCACAAATCATGCGCCTTCGCCAGGGCCATGGCAGTGTCGAGATCAAACGGAACGCCCAGCGTATGGGCCATCATGATGGCTCGCGTTCGGGGTCCCACCGCGGCAGCCAATTGCGCCGGAATGGCCGTATAATCCCCCAGATTCACATCCACGAAAACCGGGACCAAGCGATTTTGAACGATCGGCGCCAGCGTGGTGGGGAATCCAGCCGCAACGGTGATCACCTCATCCCCGGGCTTTAGCCGTCGCTCCCCCAGCTTGGGCGAGGTGAGGGTCGTCAGAGCGACGAGATTCGCAGATGAACCTGAATTGACAAGAAGGGCATCGGATAGGCTGAAATACTCCGCAAACTCCGCCTCGAACCGCTCCGCATAGCGATTAGCGGTCAGGAAGAAATCCAGGCTGGCGTCGACCAGGTTGCAGAGCTCCTCCTCATCGAAGACACGACCCGCGTAGTGAACCAAGTCTCGTGATGGGTCAAAGACCCTTCCGGCAAACTTCGCCCGATAATACCCTCTTACCGACTGTAGGATCGTCTGTCTGAGGTCTTCGGCGGATTCCATATCAGAACGTCTCCGGATCAACACCCGTCAGCGAGAAGCACCCCGTGATGGCTGGGTGGCCAGAAAATCTTGGTACCATTGGATCGTCAGCTTCAGACCTTCCTCGATGGTGAAACAAGACTGCCACCCCAATATTCGGCGCGCCTTGGCGGCACTCAAATATTGGTGACGGATCTCATTGCTCGCATCATTCCTGACCTCTGGTGTGAGGGTCGATCCCATCAATACCAGGATACGCTGCACCAATTCGAGGACAGTCACCTGGATCTCGTTGGAGAAATTGAATGCCTCTCCCCGCAGCTCCGGCTTGGCCGCCAACTGCTCGGCAAGCAACATATACGCCGCCGCTCCGTCCTCCACGTAGAAGTAATCCCGCACAAAGCTCCCATCGGAACGAATCACCGGGCGCTGGCCTCGCAAGACGGACCGAATCGTTCCCGGGACGATTCGATTCCAATTCAAGTCGCCGCCGCCATAGAAATTTCCGCAGCGAGTAATGACCACCGGAACGCGGAATGTTTTCGCATAGGTGTGGGCGATGAGGTCCGCGCACGACTTGCTCACGTCATAAGGATGTCGGCCTTGCAAAGGTGTCGCCTCGTCATACGGAAGACGCTCCTGGTCGCCGTAGGCCTTGTCGGATGAGGCGACGACAACTTGTTTGACCGACGGGCTCCGGCGGCAGGCCTCAAGCAGACTCCAGGTACCCTGAATATTGGACTCGAAGGTAGAGACGGGGTTACGATTGGCAATCCCCACGATCGTCTGGGCGGCCAGATGGATGACGGTGTCCACCTCGTACTCGCCCAACGCCCGCTCCATCAGGCACTGATCGCGCACATCGCCACGGAGGACTTTGACCTGGTCGATAAGGCGTGCATGTACCACCTCGGATTGCGGCACCCAATCTCGCACCAGACAGACAACATCGGCTCCCGCCTGGAGCAATCGTCGTACAAGCCACGTCCCCACGAGTCCGGTTGCACCGGTCACCAACGTGGGTCTGTCACGCCAAAAGTCGGTCATGGCCAGATCTTCCATGGAGCCCTGCCCTGCTGCCATAGACTTTCCAGCAATCGTTTGTCGCGCAGGGTGTCCATACATTGCCAAAAGTTATCGTGCCGATACGCTACCAACTGCCGCTCCCTTGCCAAACGTTCCAGACCATCCTTCTCAAGGATGCTCT
>Ga0182017_10002221_pt1 | contig 14809 bp, 15 predicted proteins | sample 712E3DmetaG_FD_120492 | JGI IMG/M metagenome (GOLD analysis project Ga0182017, IMG submission 120492) | Permafrost microbial communities from Stordalen Mire, Sweden - 712E3D metaG | ecosystem: Environmental > Terrestrial > Soil > Wetlands > Permafrost | place: Sweden: Stordalen | collected... | reverse complement strand
GGTTGCCCGTCCGTACCCGCGACGATCAGCGCCAGCACGAAGGCGGCGAAGGTGAAAATCATGCGACGGGCGGCTCCGCCGATGCGAAGAACCGCGAGCGGAAGCAGGAAGAGGCCGCCGCAGACAACCGCGAGCGGACCGAGAATCGGTAGCTGGGCGAGGTGGGGGCTGCGCCAGGTGAAGGCGAGCCAGCAGGTCGCAACGAGGGCGAAGACGAGGGCCAGTCCCAGGGAGTAGTTGCCGAGCGGAAGTAAAAGCAAAGCGAAGGTAAGAGCGCTACCCATGCGAGGGCTCGAGAGAGAGGCGGTCGCAGCGAGAATCGCAAGGGGTATCTGTGCGTGAGCGGGATAGAAAGGGAACTGGCTCGTGCCCCACGCGACCACGAGAGCGCTCGCAAGCGCGTGGCCGAGACGAGCAGGATTTGGGCGCTGGAACCGCCCGGCGAACGAATGCCTCTCCTTTCGGCATCTCTCTTCGCCGCGTTTGGCAGAGAAGCGGAGCGCGCGCGCAAGCTCTCCTGCCCGCGGCCGCTGTAGAGGATCGACCGAAAGCGCTCGGTCGACGACGTTCAGAAGCCGGTTCGGTAGGTCGGGTCGTATCGATCCGAGCGGCGCCGCGCCGGTTTCGATTCGTCGAGCCGTCTCCAGCATCGAGCCGGCCCAGAACGGATGCCAGCCGACCAGCGACTCCCAGAGCGCGACTCCGACCGCCCAAACGTCCGCGGCCGCGGTCGCGGTTTCTCCTGCGAGTCGCTCCGGAGAGATGTAGGCGAGTGTCCCGGGAACGTCTCCGAGCTCGGTCAATGTCTCGGCCTCGGCGAACTGGGCGAGACCGAAATCGACGAGGCGGACGTCGACCTCCTGTCCCGCGGCGAGCAGGACATTCGCCGGCTTCACGTCGCGATGAACGATCCCTCGCGCGTGGGCATGCTCAAGGGCATCGAGGATCTGCGCGCACACCTCGATCGCGCGGCGATCGTCGATCTCTCCGTCGCGAAGGGCCTGGCGCATCGTTTTACCGTTGACGTGCTCGTAGGCGATGTAGACGTGCCGGTCGTCGGAGGCGAAGTCGAGAACGCGCAGGCAGCGCCGGTGACGGAGTCGAGCGGCCGCCTCCACCTCACGCTCTGCGCGGGATCCAGCCTTACCCTCTCGGGCGACGATTTTAAGCGCCAGCTCACGGCCGGTTCTCTCGTCTCGGGCCAGCCAGACCGAGCCCGAGCCGCCGCTTCCCAGCGGGCTCAGGGGACGATAACGGTCGAGGACGAGCTCGCCGGCGGTTGTTGCAGTCGTCTCGCCCATTGGTCTCCGTCCTTAGCCGCAACAGGAGAAACTCCTGCGAGAGCCAACATCCTGCGACATCGGAACCCTGTAAAGTAAATGCCTCGTCCTTCCATGAGCGGGCACGACGAAGACATCGATTTCGACTTTTTCGGGGATTCAGAGCCCGAGCCTCCCAAACGACGCCTGGTCCGGCGTCCCAGTGGGCCGCCTCCCGGCGGGCCGCCTCCACCGCGGCGCCCGGCGTCTGCCGGCCCGCCGGCAACCCCGATCGTCCGCCTCATCTCGCTGATCGTTTTTGCGATCGCGATGATCCTGATCCTCGTCTTCGCCGTGCGGAGCTGCGAGACGTCGAACGAGAGCGCCGCATACAAGGACTACATGAGCAGCGTCGCGACGATCGCGGGCGACTCGAAAAGCATCGGCACGCGGCTGACGAACGTGTTGGCTAGCCAGAACTTGAACGAGAACAAGCTCGAGACGCAATTGCAGGGGCTGGTCGATCAGCAAAGCCTGGACTTCGACAAGGGATCCAAGCTCACGCCGCCCGGGCCTCTTCGCCAGCAGCAGGAGAAGCTTGTCGAGGCTCTGCAGCTGCGGAGCGACGGGTTGAAGGGGCTCCTGGATGTTTTCAAGAGGACGGCGACCAAGAAAGGCAACAGCACGGAGACGACGAAGGCCGGTCTCGCCCTATCGCAGCAGATGTACAAATTCGTCGCCAGCGACGTGATCTGGGCGAGCATGTTCGTCACGCCTGCGCAGAAAGTGCTTAAGAACGAGGGCGTGGCCGGAGTCTCGCCGCCGACCTCCGTTTTCCTTGCCGAGCCCGAGCTCGCCACAAGCACCGCAATGGGACAGTTCTGGCAGGCGGCGATACACGGCGTTACGCCTACTGCCAACATCAGTGGCTCAGGCCGACACGGCACGGGAATCGCCTACGTCAAGGTCTCCCCGGGTACTCAGATACTCCACGAAGGGGTCACGGCCGAGATTCAGCTCAAGACGAACACGGGCTTTGTGGTCGGCGTCAAGAATACCGGCGACTATCTCGAGTCAAACGTCAAGGTCAGGCTCGTGATTCACCAGAACGCGCCGGCAAAGTCGATCATCAGGACGGCGAAGATCACGCAGATCTACCCCAACACGACGTCAGAAGTCTTCTTCAAGGGACCGTTCGACGTGATCACGTTGATCAATCAGGTTCCGATCAGGGTCGACGTCACGCCGGTGCCCCACGAAGCCAGTATCGCCAACAACACGGCCACCTACGAGGCGCGCTTCAGCTTAGGCTAGTGCTCTTGCCGGGGATCTCTTCGCATCAAGACGAGCACCGGTCGCGCCGGGGGGTGGCGCCGGTCACCACCGGGTTTCCCGGCCGAGCCGAGGCAAGGCGGTGACGACGGTAGCCGTCGCAGCCGCCGCAGCCGTCGGGGCGTTGCTGGCGCTCACCCTCGTCGCTCTTGCCCTGTTTGCGATCAGGAAGCTCCGCGCCGGGCAACTGATCGTGCTCGCCGACGGGAAAGCTGACCTGGTCGACTTCGCCGTCTCACTACAGGCGCGAATCGACGACCTCCACAAAGCCGTCGATGAGATCGCGTCGGCGCTGACCCGCGTCGACAAGCGCATCGACGGCACGGTCTCGAACGTCGCCGTCGTCCGCTACGACGCCTACGAGGACCGAGGTGGTCAACAGTCGGCGACCGTGGCCCTGCTGGACGCGTCGCGTACGGGCATCGTGGTGAGCGCCGTTCAGGGTCGCGATTACGCGCGTATCTATATGAAGGAACTCGATCGCGGAAACTGCGCGATCACGCTCTCGCCGGAAGAGGACGAGGCCGTCCGGCGAGCGATGGCGCGCTAACAGCCTATTCCGCCCGGCCTTCACGTCCGACGCGGCTGATCCGCGGTGCCAGCGATTGCATGGCTGTTCACCGCACTGTCAGGGCGCCTTCACAACCTTCCGGCTACTCGCATACACGACTTGACCACCGCGGTCGAATATTCCTACCGGAATAGGCTCTAAGTCCCGGAGCTCTCGCACTGCCTCGACCGAGCCGCTTGGCCGGGCGGAACGTCAGGCCTGCGTTGCTACATTTCGGGCAAGGTGAAACAGGTTCTGGTGCTGAACTCCAGCTACGAGCCTCTGAATGTGTGCACGGTGAATCGCGCGCACGTACTGGTCTTCAAAGGCCGGGCGGAGGTTGTAGAGGAGTATGCGCAACCCCTTCGCTCCGCCACCGACACCTACCCTCGCCCGCACGTCATCCGGCTTCTCAACTACGTGCACGTGCCTCGAGCCGTGAAGAGGAAGATCTCCAGGAGGGCGCTCTTTGCCCGTGACGGCTGGCGCTGCGCCTACTGCGGCTCGAGCACGAGTAAGCTGACTCTCGATCACATCGTTCCGCGCAGTCGCGGCGGCGAGTCGGTCTGGGAGAACGTTGTCTCCTCCTGTGCGCCCTGCAACCACCGCAAAGGAAGCCGGCTGTTGACGGAGGCGAAGATGGCTCTTCGGATATCGCCGCGGCCGCCCGCGCCGGTCGTCTTCATCCACCTCGCGGCAGCCACGATCCCGCCCAACTGGCGCCCGTACCTCCGGGGCTACGGGCTCTCGTCAGCAGCTTGAGCCGAGATCGTCCGCTGCGCCTGCGCGAGCGTAAATCGGCCCGACCAGATCGCGCTGCCTGCGATCGCGCCCTCGCACCCGGAATCGCGAATGGCGAGCAGGTCGTCGAGCGTGGCCACTCCTCCGGCCGCGATCAGCGGTAGCTGCGCGACGTTGAGAATGCTGCGAACGAGCTCGAAATCGGGCCCGGCGAGCGACCCGTCGCGGCGCGTGCTCGTCACCAGCAAGCGCCGAACGCCCGCGTCGGCGCAGGCGCGCGCCAGATCGGGGGCGCCTAGCTCGGAGAGCTCGGTCCAGCCCCGCAGCGCGACCTTTCCATCGCGGGCGTCGATCGCCACGACCAGACCCTCACCGAAGTCGGCGGCGGCGCGGGTCAAGAATTCAGGCGAGGCGGCTGCGGTTCCCACCATCACGCGTGCGGCTCCCGCCGCCAGGGCAGCCGCGACCACTTCGAGCGAGCGGTAGCCGCCGCCCACCTGAAGAGGGACGCCGCCGGCGGCTTCGGCGACCCGGCGCACGAGCTCCAACGAGGGCTGCCCCGAAAAGGCGCCATCGAGGTCGACCATGTGTAGAAAGCGCGCACCCTCCTCGACGAAACGGCGTGCCGCGGCGACGGGGTCACCGCCCTCGATGGTCACGTGCTCGCGCCGGCCCTCCGCCAGACGAACGCAGCGCCCTTCGAGCACATCGATTGCGGGGTAGACGATAAAGGTCATGTTAATATGCTAACATGCCATCTGAAGTGGACGAACGAGTGCCCGAACAACCTCATTTCGAAGGCGAGGATATCCGTGAGCTCGGCGCTCTGGCGGAAGCGATCCTCGGCTTACGCGGCGCCGACGAGATCAAACGCTTCCTGCGCGACCTTTGCACGCGCGCCGAGCTGGAAGCACTGGCGCACCGCTGGCTGATCGCGAGGCTGCTCGACGAAGGACTTCCGTACCTGACCGTCGCGGAGCGCGCCGAGGGCTCGACGACGACCGTGACGCGCGTCTCGCAGTGGTTGCACCACGGTGCGGGCGGCTATCAGATAGCGCTCGAGCGCACGAAACAGATTAACGACTCCCGAAAGGCAGACGAGTAGTGAAAAACACCGGGTTTCGCACGGCCGACGCCGACGGCCGTCTAGCAGTTGCTGTCCCCTCGAAGGGCCGCATGGCGCAGACGTCGCTCGAGCTGCTCGAGGCGGCCGGTCTCACTTTCGAGCTCGGCGATCGCTCGTTGCACGTCCCCTGCTCGAACGCTCCGGTCGAGTTCCTGCTCGTGCGCCCGCACGACATTCCCGAGTACGTCCAGGACGGAGTCGTCGACGCGGGTATCACCGGCGCCAATCTGATCGCCGAGACAGGCGCTGAGGTCGAAATCTTGCTCGAGCTCGGCTTCGGACGCTGCACGCTCGAAGCCGCGGTGCCGGAGGAGAGCGAGCTCGCGCGGCCCGAAGACCTGGATGGTTTGCGTGTCGCCACCGCCTATCCGGTCTCGACCAAGAACGCGCTCGAAGCGATCGGCGTCAAGGCTGAGCTGGTGCTACTTTCCGGCTCGGTCGAGGCCGCGCCGAGGTTGGGGCTGTCGGACGCTGTCGTCGATTTGGTCTCGACGGGCTCGACCGCCGCGGCAAACGGACTGCGCAGGATCGGAACGCTGCTCGACTCGCAGGCGGTTCTGATCGGCAGCACGCGTGAGCTGGGCGAGAGGACAGAGATGCTCGCGCGCTTGGAGATGATGCTGCGCGGCGTCATCGCGGCGCGCCGCCGCCGATACCTGATGCTGAACGCTCCCGAAGATCGCGTTGCCGAGCTGGAGGCGCTGCTTCCGAGCATGGGCGCGCCCTCGGTCGTGAAGCTGGCGGAGCAGGGTCAGCTGGCGCTCCATGCCGCAGTCGACGTGGATGCGATCTGGGATTTGCTGCCACGGCTCAAGGCGGCCGGCGCCTCCTCGATCCTGGTCATGCACCTGGAAAGGGTCGTTCCGTGAGGGCGGGCGGACTGGCGGAGATCCTCCCGCGCGCTCTCGAGATCGTCGAGGACGTGCGCCTGCGCGGAGACGAAGCGCTGTTCGAGCTGGCCGAGCGCTTCGACGGCGCCCGGCCCGAGTCGTTGCGCGTGCCGCCGGAGGCGATCGAGCGGGCGACCGTAGACGAGCGGACGATGGAGGCGTTGCGCGAGAGCATCCGCGCGGTGCGTACCTTCCACGAGCGCCAGCGACCGGAGGACTTCCGCTTCTCGACCTATCCGGGCGTCGAGGCGGAGCGCCGCTTCGTCCCAATCGACTCGGTTGGCGTGTACGTGCCGGGTGGCCTGGCGCCACTTCCGAGCTCGCTCGTGATGGGTGCCGTCCCGGCCCAGGCCGCCGGTGTTGGGCGCATCGCCGTGGCAACTCCCAAGCTCGATCAGACGATTCTCGCCACCGCGCGCGAGCTCGGGCTGAAGGAGATCTACTGCGTCGGCGGCGCTCAGGCGATCGCAGCGCTCGCCTACGGAACCGAGACCGTCCAGCGTGTGGACAAGATCGTCGGACCAGGCCAGAGCTGGACGACCGCGGTCAAGCTGCTCGTATCGAGCGTTGTCGGTATCGACCTTCCGGCCGGCCCGAGCGAGGTGTTGATCGTCGCCGACGAGAGCGCCGACGCTGCCTTCTGCGCCGCCGATCTGAAGGCGCAGGCAGAGCACGGCCCGGGTTCCGAGTCGCTGCTGGTGACGACGAGCGCCGAGCTGGCCGCCGCGGTACGCGAGCTCGTCGCCGGCGATGACCAGATCCAGATCGAACAGGTGGACTCGCTCGAGCAGGCAATCGAGCGCGCAAACGACTATGCGCCCGAGCACCTGGAGCTGATGGTCGCCGATCCCGAGGCCGCGCTTGTGGGTGTGCGCCACGCCGGCGCCATCTTCCTCGGCCCGTTCGCGCCGGCGGTCGTCGGCGACTACGCGGTCGGCACCAACCACGTCCTTCCGACCGGAGGGCTGGCCAAGTCCTGTGGCGGGCTCGGTCTCGAGGCGTTCCTGAAGCCGCTCGAGATCGTGCGCATCGATCGCCAGGGCCTGGAGCGGCTCGCGCCGATCGTCACGACGCTGGCGAACGTCGAGGGCCTGACCAATCACGCGGCGGCGGTACAGGCTCGCCTGAAAGCGAAGGAACGATGACCCCCGAGCCCCGCCCTCTCCCCGACGGCTTCGTCGCCTACAAATGGACCTCAACAGCGGAGGATGTTGCGCGCCGGCGCGGACTCGACCTGGCGAGCGTGATCCGCTTCGACGCCAACGTGCCGCCGCTTCCCGGCGTGCCGCAGATACCGATCGGGGAGAGTTTCGCGCGCCTGAACGAGTACCCGCCCGGCGGTTACGGCGAGCTGCACGCCGCCGCGGCCGGGTACGTAGGTGTCGAGCCCGAGCAGATCGTGCTCGGCGCCGGCTCGGATTCGCTCATCCACCTGATCGCCCGCACCTACCTCGGAGCTGGGCGGCGGGCCGCCGTGGTCGACATGCCCACCTACTCGCTCTACGGGATCGCGGCCGGGATCGAGGGCGGCGAGGTCGCGGGCTGCTCGCTGGAGGATGCCCCCGAGGCGTCGGTCATCTGGATCTGCAACCCGCACAACCCGATCGGAAGCGTCTATCCGTGCGAGCAGATCGTTGCTCTGGCGAAGCGACGCCCCGGAGCGCTGATCGTGATCGACGAGGCCTATGTCGAGTACGGCGGCGAGACGATGGTGCCGTACCTCGGGGAGGCGCCGAACTGCGTCGTTCTACGCACGCTTTCGAAGGCGTTCGGCTTCGCTGCGCTCCGCGTCGGCTACGCGGTCTGCTCGGAGGATGTGGCAACCGAGCTACGTAAGCGCAGCGAGCCCGCTCCCGTGACGGCGCCTTCGGCCAGGATCGCCGCCGCGGCCCTGCGCGACCCCAGGCTCGACGTCGAGAAGACAGTCGAGGAGCGCGAGCGCGTCCGCGTGGCTCTCCTTACCGCCGATTACGACTGTCCGCCCTCGGCCGGGAACTTCCTTTTGCTCAGGGTCGAGAACGCGAACGAGCTCGCCGAGGAGCTGGAGTCTAAGGGACTCGTCCTGCGTCGGTATCCGAACGGTCTTCGCTTCACCGTACGCCTGCCGGCCGAGAACGATCGCCTGCTCGAAGCGCTCGGCGCTCCGGCCGCAGCGAGTACGAGACGCTCGGGGCTGGTCATCCGCACGACCACAGAGACTGCCGTTCGCGTCTCGCTCGACCTCGACGGCGAGGGCAGGGCGCGCATCGACACCGGCGTCGGCCTCCTCGACCACCTGCTGACCCTGTTTGCCTTCCACAGCGGGATTGATCTCGAGCTTCTCGCCGGGGGCGACCTCGACGTGGACGAGCACCACACGGTCGAGGACGTGCTGGCCGCGCTCGGAGAAACGCTCGCGCAGGCTCTTGGCACGCGAGCCGGTCTGGCCCGTTACGGCTCGGCGACCGTGCCCATGGACGAAGCCAGCGGAAGCGCCGCGATCGATCTCGGTAGTAGGCCTCACGCCGAGATCTCGCTCACCTTCACCGGCGACCGCGTCGGCGGGCTGGCAACGAGTTTGCTCGCCCATGCGCTCGAGCGTTTCGCCATGCAGGGGCGCTTCACGATCCATGTCGAGGCTTTCGGGGACGACGATCATCACGTAGCCGAGGCGGCCTTCAAGGCGCTCGGCCGGGCGCTGGCGCAGGCAAGCGCGAGCTCCGGCACGCAAACGGTGCCCTCGACCAAGGGCGCGGCATGAAAATCGTTCTCGCCGATTACGGCGCGGGGAACCTGCGCAGTGTCTGCTCGGCGCTGGGACGGGCGGGGGCCGAGGCGGTAGTCTCGCCGGAGCCCCGGGCGACTCGTGAGGCCGACCTGGCCGTGATCGCCGGCGTCGGGCACCTGGCCGCCTGTGCGGCAGGAATGCAGCAGACAGGTTTGGCGGATGCGCTTCGGGAGCGAGTTGAATCCGGCCGTCCCGTGCTCGGAATCTGCGTCGGCCTGCAAATGCTTTTCGAGGAGAGCGAAGAGGGCGGAACGGGACTCGGCTTCTTCTCGGGGCCGGTCGTTCGACTGCAGGCCAGGCGGGTGCCGCACATGGGCTGGAACACGCTCAGCCTGCGCGGTGAACCGAAGATTCTCGAAGGACTCGACGGAGAAGACGTCTACTTCGCCCACAGCTACACGGCCCGGCCGGCCGAGGAGCTTCCCGGTGCCGAGGTCGAGCACGGCGGCACGATCGTCGCGGCCGTAGAGCGTGGAGCTCTGGCCGGCGTTCAGTTCCACCCCGAGCGCAGCGGCTCGGCCGGCGCGCGTCTACTCAGGAATGCGATCGCGTGGTCAAAAAGCGCCTGATTCCCTGCCTCGATGTCACGAAAGGACGCGTCGTCAAGGGCGTGCGCTTCGTCGAGCTGCGCGACGTCGGTGACCCGGTGGAAATGGCCACGCGCTACTCGGAGTACGGCGCCGACGAGCTCGTTTTCCTCGACATCACCGCCAGTGTCTTCGGCCATGATCCGATCGTCGAGCTGGTGGAGCGCGCGGCGACCGAGCTCGAGATTCCCTTCACCGTCGGCGGTGGCGTCTCGACGCTGGAGCACGCGCGCCGACTGCTACGTCTCGGTGCCGACAAGGTGGCGGTCAACCGCGCCGCGGTCGAGCGCCCGGAGCTCTTAACCGAGCTGGCCGCGGAATTCGGCGCCCAGGCGGTCGTGTGTGCGATCGACTCGAAGAAGGTTGCGCCCCGGAAGGGCGAGGTGGTGACGCACGGGGCGCGCCGGCCGCAGGGCCTGGATACGATCGAGTGGGCGCTGGAGGCGGTCGAGCGAGGCGCCGGCGAGATTCTTCTCACCTCGATCGACGCCGACGGCACTCGCGAGGGCTACGACCTCGAGATCACCGGGCTGGTCTGTGACGCCGTCTCGGTTCCTGTGATCGCCTCGGGCGGCGCGGGCACGGTGAAGCATCTGGCCGACGCCTTCGAGGTCGGCGCCGAGGCGGCGCTCGTCGCCTCGATCGTGCACGAGGCGCCCGAACGTATTCCCGAGATCAAGCGCGAGCTGAAGGAGGCAGGGTGGCCGGTGAGGATTTGAAAGCGGCGATCGTCCAGGACGCCGCGACCGGGACAGTGCTGATGCTGGCCTGGATGAACGACGAGGCGCTCCGGCTCACGCGCGAGAGCGGTCAGGCCTGGTTCTGGAGCCGCTCCCGCGCGGAGCTCTGGCACAAGGGAGCGACCTCCGGCTCCTTCCTCAACGTCGAGGAACTGCGCGACGACTGTGACGGCGACGCGATCCTGCTCAAGGTCAGAGCCGAGGGTCCGGCCTGCCACACCGGGGCCGAGTCCTGCTTCGCGCCCTGGTTGTGGCGGCGCGTGGCCGAGCGCGCGAAAGAGCGGCCGGAAGGCTCTTACGTCGTGCGGCTGCTCGAGCAAGGGCCGCTGGCGGCGGCGCGCAAGGTCGCCGAGGAAGGCGTGGAAGCGGCGCTGGCCGGGGTTTCGGAGAGCGACGAGCGCGTTATCGAGGAGGTTGCCGATCTCTGGTTCCACAGCTACGTCCTGCTCGCCTCGCGCGGGCTCGATCCGGCCCAGGTCGAGGACGAGCTGAAGCGACGAATCCGCTAGCCGGCGTTGCGAGCGACTTTTTTTTCCGAGCTATGGGCCGAGGAGAGCCGGTCCGGCTGGCGAACGAGACGGCGGGAGACCGGATAAGACGCTCGTATCAAGCGTTACACTTCGTGTGTCCCCGCCTAACTGCACCGTCTGCGAGCTGAGAAAGGGCCGAGCGGGTTGACGACGACTCTGAGAGAGATTGCACTGCAAACTGGGGTTTCGGTCTCGACCGTCTCGCGCGTGCTCAACGGCCATTCGGGCGTCAGCGCAGAGGTTCGCGAGCGCGTCCTGGCACTGGCCAACGAGCTCGATTACACGCCCAATGCCGCCGCTCGTACTCTCGTGCTCCAACACTCGCGCCTGCTTGCCGTCGTCATCCGCACGGGCGATCACCGCGAGTTCCAGCACCCCTTCTACCAGGTCATTCTCGACGGAATCAAGCGCAAAGCAATTGAGTTCGGCTACGACATCCTCATTCTCAGTCACGAGGGCATCGAGTACGGTGACGACAGTACGTTCTTCGTCATGCGAGCACGCCGGCATCAGGTCGAAGGCGCGATTCTGATGGGCGTCCGCGAGCCCGACCTCGAGTCGTTCACCAAGTTCAAGATCCCGTCTATGACCGTCGATTTCGAACCGCAGGAGAAGGTCGAAGGCTTGTATGGAGTGGTTCGCTCGGACAACGCCGCCGGTGCCGAGATGGCGGTCACGCATCTCCACTCACTCGGCCACACCCGCATCGCCCATATCGCCGGCCTGTCGCGCACCTCAGCCGCTATCGGCCGCCTGGATGGTTATCGCATCGCGCTCGAGCGCCTTGGTCTTCCTTACCGCGACGAGTACGTCGTCGAGTCCGACTTCCGGTACGGCACCGGTTGCGCGGCTATGCGAAAGCTACTGGCACTGCCGGAGCCGCCGGACGCGGTCTTTGCCGCCAGCGATATGTCGGCGCTCGGTGCGATTCGGGCCGTCCGCGAACTCGGCCGGCGCGTTCCCGACGATGTAGCAATCGTGGGCTACGACGACATCCTCTTCGCGTCGCTTTCGACGCCGACGCTGACAACCGTGCGCCAGGACAAGGACAAACTCGGCGAACTCGCCTGCGGGGCGTTGATCGAGCTGGTCGAGGGGAGGGCGTCGAGTCTTCCGCAGCGGGTACTTCCCGTAGAGCTGATCGTGCGCGAATCGTGCGGCGGCGTCGCGGGCGTGGAGGACACGTTCGAGATCGGACTAGACGCGGTGCTTGCTCGCGAGTCGGGCTAGAGCGCCTAGCGTGTCGCCTGAGCGCCTCGTCTCGTTAGGTGCTCTGAGGCGCCGCGCTCATCCCGCCGGATAAGACCCGAACACCGTCAGCTCGCGTGTGAGTGTTCGCATCTCGGTAAGTGTCTCCCTCACGACCGGGTCGAGCGGGAAGCCGGCCAGGACGGCGTCAAAGCGGTAGCGCCAGGGCGCGCGCGGAATCGGACGCGAGACGAGCTGAACGAGGTCGATCGTGTGGCGCGAGAAGGGCTCCAGGGCGAGGTAGAGAGCGCCGGGCCGGTGATCGGTGACGAACGAGAAGGCAAGCCGCCAGTCCTCGCCGTTGCAGTCCAGGCGCGTATAGGTCGTCAGCGAAACGAAGCGGGTGTAGGCCTCGGGGTGATCGCCGAGATCGCGAGCGATGATCTCGAGTCCAAGCGAAGCGGCGGCTCGTTCGCTGGCGATCGCGACCTCGGTCGGATCTCCGTTGCGGCCACCTCCTGCGCGGCGCCGACGGTGGTCGCCGCGGCAATCGCGGTCGCCCACGGGATCGTGGACAGGAACTGCCGGCACTGATCGAGCGCGATCGGGCGGGAGCGCACGATCCGAATCTGCTCGAGTGGGATCTTCTCGAGCCCGATCAGGCAGTGATGGATCGGGATCACCGTTTGGGCGTAGATCGAAAGCGGCGAGTCGTAGAGCAGGTCGTGCGTCTCGGCCACAGGGCCGGCCAGCGAGCTCTCGATCGGCAGCACGCCGTAATCGACCTCGCCGCTCGCCACCGCCTCGGCGACCGCCGAGAAGGTCGGCAGCGGCACCAGCTCGACGTTGTCCGGGAAGAGGCGATCGCAGGCTGCGGCGCTGTGTGCGCCTTCACGTCCGGGATAAGCAACTCGATCGGGCATGACTGTGAAGAAGCCTAGCGGCGAATCAACCGGCTAGGCCCTAAGCGCTCAGCGCTTCGATGACCTTGTCGGTGAACTCGCGCGTGCTCGCCGTTCCGCCGATATCCGGGGTGGGCGCCTCGCGAATCGCCGAGTCGATCGCCTGCCGGAGCTCCCGCGCCGCGACCTCTTCCCCGAAGGCGTACTCGAGCATCATTGCCACCGAGCGCAGCATCGCGGTCGGGTTCGCGATCCCCCTGCCGGCGATATCGGGCGCCGATCCGTGCACGGGCTCGAAGATTCCGGGGCCATCGTCCGCCAGCGAGGCCGAGGCGGCAACGCCGAGCCCGCCTGTGACCGCCGCTGCCAGGTCGGAAAGAATGTCGCCGAACATGTTCTCAGTCACGATCACGTCGAACTGCTCGGGCGCCCGCGCGATCTGCATCGCCGCGTTGTCGACGAGCATGTACTCGAGCTCGACGTCGAGATAGTCGGGCTTGATCCGCTCGATCACCTGGCGCCAGAGGCGCGAGGTGGCGAGCACGTTCGCCTTGTCGACCGCGGTGAGCTTCTTGAGCCGCCGCCGAGCCAGCTCGAAGCCGCGCCGGGCGATCCGCTCGATCTGCGGCTCGGTGTACTCGCAGGTGTCGAAGACCAGTCCGTCCTCGGTGCGACCGCGGCGCCCGTAGTAGATGCCGCCGACGAGCTCGCGCACGATCAGAAGATTGACTTTGTCGCCGTCGCTGGAGGGGCGAAGGTTCGCGTAGACGTCGAGCGCTCCGCGAAGGGAGATCAAGCCCTGCTCAGGGCGCACCGCCGCGCCGTCGTACTTCGGCAGCCCGATCGCGCCCAGCAGAACAGCCGTCGACTCCCTACACGCTTCGAGCGTCGGAGCCGGGAGCGGATTACCGAACTTTTCGATCGCCTCGCCGCCGAAGGGGCGCGACTCGAGCTCGATCGGAAGCGGCGTTAGCACCCGTATCGCGGCCTCCATCACTTCGGGACCGATTCCGTCCCCGGGTAGGCAAACGACTTTCACGAGCGTGGTTGGGAAAGTTTGTGCCGGGCCCAGGAAATGAGACCGCCGCGATCGAGCATCTCGAGCATGAACGGCGGTACCGGAACAGCAGAAAACTCCTGCCCGTCGACCGCGACCTTGCCGGCCGCCGCGTCGACGGCGATCTGCGAGCCGGGCCTGGCGGCCTGCGCGGCCTGCGGGCACGTGATCGCCGGCAGACCGAGGTTGATGCAGTTGCGGTAGAAGATGCGCGCGAAACTCGAGCCGATGACGCAGCGCACGCCCCAGGCCTTCATTGCCAGCGGCACGTGCTCCCTCGAGGAGCCCATGCCGAAGTTCTCGCCGACGACTAGAACCGTGTCGCCGCTGAGCTGATCGAGCAGAGACGGATCGAGTCCTTCGAACAGGTGCGGCTTCATCGACTCCGGTTCGTCGATGTTCAGGTAGATGCCGGGGTAGAGAACATCGGTGTCGATGTTCGTCCCGGGGACGAGGACGGCGTTGCCTGAAGCGATCACTACACCACTCCCGCCGGATCGACGATCTCGCCCGCGACCGCAGCCGCCGCCGCGACGAAGGCGTTACCGAGGTAGACGCATGCGTCGGGAGAGCCGGCCCGGCCCTTGAAGTTGCGATTCGTGGTCGCAAGTCCGTTCTCGCCCGGCGCCAGCGCTCCGGTATGGCCGCCGAAACAGGGGCCGCAAGTGGGCGTCGAGATGGACGCGCCGGCATCGACGAGCGTGTCCACGAGCCCTTCCTTGATCGCCTCGCGGTAGATCTTCTGCGTAGCCGGAACGACGATCATGCGCGTGCGCTCGTGTACGTGCTTGCCCTTGACCATCTGAGCTGCCTGGCGCAGGTCGGTGAGCGTCCCGTTCGCGCAGTTCCCGACCACGACTTGATGGATCGGCGTGCCGGCGAGCTCGCTCACGGGAACGACGTTCTCGGGGTTGTGCGGCTTGGCGACGAGCGGCTCCAGCCGGTCAAGGTCGACCTCCAGCTGACGCGAGTAGCTCGCATCAGGATCCGAGTGAACCGCTTCCCACTTCTTCTCGGTGCGCCCATCGAGGTAGGCAGCCGTCGTCTCGTCGGCGGGGAAGATCCCCGTCTCGGAGCCGGCCTCGACGGCGAGATTGGAGACGGCCAGACGCTCGTCGATCGAGAGCGATTTCGTTGCGG
>Ga0182017_10002218_pt1 | contig 14821 bp, 11 predicted proteins | sample 712E3DmetaG_FD_120492 | JGI IMG/M metagenome (GOLD analysis project Ga0182017, IMG submission 120492) | Permafrost microbial communities from Stordalen Mire, Sweden - 712E3D metaG | ecosystem: Environmental > Terrestrial > Soil > Wetlands > Permafrost | place: Sweden: Stordalen | collected... | reverse complement strand
AGGCAAGGGGCCCCGGGTAGTGGCCGTCTTCGCCGACGCTCCTCTCGCCGACATCGAAGCGGCCATCGCCGCCTTCGACCCGGACGCGGTTCAGCTCTCCGGCGACGAGCCCGTTTCTGCGATGGGCGAAATCCGCCGCCCTGTCTGGAAGGTGCTTCATCTGCCCGCGGCAGACGCCGCGGGCGTGGCGTCGCAACCTGCCGACGCCGGTTCAGTGGCCGCCGAGTCAATCGAGGCAGGCAAGGCATATCTCGCCGCGGGCACCGACCGGCTCATTCTCGACACCGCCGGAGGCCCGTTCCCCGGAGGGACCGGCCGCCAGATCGCCCGCCAGATCGCGGCCGCCGTGGCGCGCGAAATTCCGATCGTCCTGGCCGGCGGCCTGGATGCGGGCAACGTGGCGGACACGGTGCTCGCGGTTCCGGTCGTAGGCGTCGACGTGGCATCGGGCGTGGAGATCCATCCGGTGAAGGCTTCGCCGAGTGCTGCTTCCGCGACCGCTCGCGCGACCGCTGCGGTCGGTTCTCGACCCCGGAAGGACCCGCTGCGAATGGCGCTCTTCGCGAAGCGTGCCCGGGCCGCCCGCTTCGATCGACCGCACATCTCGTCCCGACCGACGCCCGTTCCGGAGTCGCTGCTCGATCCCGACACCGCGGGCCGCTGGGGCATCGACCGTGACTTCGGAGGTCGATACGTGCCGGAGACGCTCGTGGCCGCGCTCGACCAGCTCGAATCCGCCTGGAGTGAAACGCGCCACGACCCGCGCTTCTGGGCCGAACTGCGCGAGCTGCAATTCCACTACGGCGGTCGACCGACGCCGATCTACCGGGCCGATCGACTTGGAGCGGAGATCCTCGAGGCGGCTCGGGGCCTGGTGGGAGCGAGGGATTCCGAATCTGGACACGGTAAAGTCGGGCGCTCGGCAGACGTTTCCGCGGCCGGCGGACCTGGCGCCAAGTCCGCCCTGCCCGACCGAATCCGCCTCTACCTCAAGCGCGAGGACCTCAACCACACCGGCGCCCACAAGCTCAACAACGCCCTGGGCCAGGTTCTGCTGACCCGCCGCCTCGGCAAGTCCCGAGTGATCGCCGAAACCGGCGCTGGGATGCACGGTGTGGCGACCGCCACGGCTTGCGCGCTGCTCGAGATCCCGTGCGTGGTCCACATGGGCATCGAGGATATCAAGCGCCAGGCGCCAAACGTTCTTCGAATGGAGGCTCTCGGTGCCGAGGTCCGACCAGTGTATGGCGGGTCGGGCACGCTCAAGGACGCCGTCAGCGAGGCGCTGCGCGACTGGGTGACCAACGTCGAGACCTCGCACTACTGCCTCGGCTCCACGATGGGTCCGCACCCGTACCCGATGCTGGTTCGCGACTTCCAGCGAGTCATCGGCGACGAAGCGGCGGCGCAGCTGATGGAGACGGAGGGACGGCTGCCCGACATGGCAATCGCTTGTGTCGGAGGCGGCTCCAACGCCCTCGGACTGCTGAACCGGTTCATCGGCGAGCCGAATGTTCGGCTCGCCGTAGCGGAAGCGGCGGGGGAGGGGATCGAAACCGGCCATCACGCCGCCGCTTTGCTGGGGGGAACGCCCGGCATCCTGCACGGTTCGCGCTCGTACATGCTCCAGGACCCCGATGGCCAGGTCATCGAGGCGGTCTCGATCTCGGCTGGGCTCGACTACCCGGGCATCGGTCCGCAGCTCGCGGCGCTGATGCAGGCGGGGAGGCTCGTGGTTTCGTCTGCGACCGACTCGGAGGCCGTGGCCGCCATGCGGCAAGTCGCCCGAACCGAAGGGATTCTCGCGGCAGTGGAATCGGCCCACGCCGTCGCGGCGCTGCCGGACGTGCTGGCTCGACTGGCCGTGGAACCGGGGAGTTGCGAGGCCGCCCGCCAGAGAGTGGCCCCGGCCGTGGCCGGCCCACTGCCCGTCGAGGCGATCATCGTCCTCGGTCTCTCCGGTCGTGGCGACAAGGACCTTGCGGCATTGGGCTCCGCCCAAAGCCGCACGGCGCTCGCAGACACGGGCAGCCGCAAGGTTTCGGAGTTGGGCGAAGCCCAACTCCGGGCCACTCCCGCAGAAGCGGGCGGCGGCCAGAGTCCCGCCGCCCTCGCAACAAACGAGGTCGTTCGATGACGCCCCAAGCGCTCCGATCGACCGCTCATGGTGCGGCCGTGCCAACCCCAACGGGCACGGCCGCGCCTACCCCTCGCGACGACGTGGCTGCCGGAGCCGGCACCTCCGAGACGCCAGGCGCCCGGCGCATAGCCGGGGCCTTTGCCCGTGCCACCGCCGAGGGGCGTGCCGCACTCATTCCGTACGTCGTTGCCGGCTACCCCGACCACAACACGTCGCTCGCCGCGGCGCTCGCGGCCGTCGACGCGGGCGCGGACCTGCTCGAAGTGGGATTGCCGTATTCCGATCCCCTCGCCGACGGAGCCACTCTTCAGCGAGCGACGACGGCCGCGATTCGAGCCGGGGCCACTCTCGACAGATCCGTGGCGCTGATCCGGGCTATAGCGCACGCCCGGCCGGACATCCCGCTCGTGCCGATGTGCTACGCCAATCAGATCATCGGCGGTGGCGACGGCCGCGCCGTTGCCGCGCGGCTGGCGGATGCCGGTGCCAGTGGCGTGATCGTCGCCGATCTCACACCCGACGAGGGCGCATGCTTCGAGTCGATTGCCCGCGAGGTCGGCCTGGCGGTCGTGTACCTGATCGCGCCGACCACCACGCCGGCGCGCCGTGTCGAGGTTGCCCGCCGGTCGGGCGGATTCCTCTACTGCGTGTCCCTTGTCGGGGTCACGGGCGCACGCACCGCGCTGCCGCCCTCAGTCGGCGGCCTGGTCGCCGCGGCCCGGGCCGACTCACCCGTGCCGGTCGCTGTGGGATTCGGTGTGAGCAAGCCCGCTCACGTTCGGATGCTGGTCGAAGCCGGCGCCGACGGCGTCATCGTGGCCTCGGCCCTGGTCGATGCCCTGGGCCAGGACGGGCGCGATGTCCCGAGACTGGCCGATCTCGTCTCCGAGTTGCGGGCCGCAACCAGTCGGGCGTGACAAAGAAAGAGCCCGGCGGTGGTTTCCGCCGGGCTCCTATGCGTCTTGCTGCGGCGGGCGGCGGTTATGCCGCCTTGCTGCGGCGGTGCTTGCTCGGGGAAGGGCTCGGCGCTCCCACCGCGCCCGCGCCCAACCCTTCGGCCCCGGCGGTCCCGGCCGTGCCGCCGCCATCGGCGTCCGCCACGTCGGTGCTCAGCAGCGCGGCCCAGGCGTCCGGAGCCAACGGTCGTGCGAAGAAGAAGCCCTGGCCCAGCTCGCAGCCCAGGGTCCGGAGCACTTCGGCCTGTTCGTCGACCTCGATGCCCTCCGCCACGGTCTGGATCCGCATGGCCCGGCCCAGTTCGATGATGCCCCGCGCGATGGCCGACTCCGCGCCCTCGTGTGCCACGTCGTCCACGAACGACTTGTCGATCTTGACGATGTCGATCGGGAAGCGGCGCAGGTGGCTGAGAGAGGAGTAGCCCGACCCGAAGTCGTCCAGGGCGACACGGACGCCAAGATCGCGGATGCTGGCGAGGGCCTTGGCGGCTACCTCCGGGTCCGCCATGAGGACCGTCTCCGTTACCTCGAGTACGAGCCAGCTCGCACGGATGCCCGAGTCGTCGACCGCCGCGGCTACCTCGTCGGCGATCGCCTCGCGAACGAGCTGCCGGCTCGACAGGTTCACATTCATGACAAACGGTTCGCCGCCGCCGCGCAGCCTCTGCCACTCCGCGAGCTGACGGCAGGCCTGGCGCAGGATCCAACTGCCGAGCGGGACGATCAAGCCGGTTTCTTCGGCCAGCGGAATGAACTCGAGGGGCGGCACCAGGCCACGGGTTGGGTGCTGCCAACGAACAAGTGCCTCGGCGCCGATTACCTCTCCGGAATCGAGCTTCACGATCGGCTGATAGTGGACGACAAACTCCTGCCGCTCGACCGCGCGCCGAAGCTCGGCCTCGAGGCCCAGGCGCGCCACGACCGCGTCGTGCATCGCCGGTTCAAAGATCTCGAAGCAGGCCTTGCCCTTGGACTTGGCCGTGTACATCGCCACGTCGGCGTTGCGCAGCAGCTCGCCGGCTGTGTCGCCATCCCGACGCACGGCGATGCCGATGCTGGCGCTGATGTAGACCTCCTGGCCGAGCACCCAGAACGGGGTGCCGAGGGCGACGCGGATGCGCTCGGCCACCCGAGCGGCGGCGGTCACGTCGGCGTCTTCGAGCAAAACCGCGAACTCGTCGCCGCCGAGTCTCGCTGCCGTGTCCTCGGTGCGCAGGCACGACCGAACGCGATGCGCCGTCTCGACCAGCACATGGTCCCCGGCGGCATGGCCGAGGCTGTCGTTGATGGTCTTGAAGTTGTCGAGGTCGATGAAGAGGACGGCCGTGTCGGCCAGGGTGCGGCGGTCGAGAGTGTGCTCGACTCGTTCGCGGAACAGGCTGCGATTGGCCAGCCTGGTCAGGGGATCGTGGAACGCCTGGAATGTCAACTTCTGTTCTAGGGCCTTGCGCTCCGCAAGATCGCGTGTATTGAGAACGACACCGGTGGTGTCGAAGTCGCCGGTGCCGCTGCTGGCCACCGTCTCGACCGGCAGCCAGGTTCCGTCGGACTGGCGAATGCGCCACTCTCCGCTGACTCGCCGGCCGGGAGACGCCATCGCGCGCCCGACCAGGGATTCGAGCTCCGCCTTGTCTTCCGGGTGCGCGAGGTCGACCAGTGGCGTCCCGAGCAGCTGGTGCGCCGGTTCCGTGAGCAGCCGCTCGACCGACGGGCTGACGTAGTCGATGGTGCCCTCCGCATCGACGGCCATGATGAAGTCCGACGAGTTGCGGACGAGCCAGCCGAACCGGGCCTCGGTCTTGCGCCGGGCCCTGTCGGACTGGACGGCCTCGCGTGCCGTCAGGAACTGGCGGACGACGACTATCGCGCTGAGGGCCAGGCTGGTGGCCACGACCACCAGATAGTGTGCGCCCAGGTTCACCACGAGCAGCGCTAGCGGCGTCGATCCGATGGCGACGCAGGCGTAGAAGAGCGGGCTGGGGCCATGCTCCCGGGCCTGGTCCAAGTGTCGATCGCGAGATCGCAGCTCGAGCCGGCAGCCCACGATCAGCGCGCAGCGGAGCAGGCCGAGCGACACCTGGCCGATGATCGCGGCCCCGTTGCCTTCCGGCCCAGGTCCACTAGTGGCGACGAATCCGACGATCGCCGCGGCGCCGCCCAGGACCAACGCCGTGGCGGCGATCGGCGAGAGGCCTTCGGTCGGTCGGACGGCGATTCGAGCGAACATCGCGATGGCCACGACGGCAGACCCACCGCAGGCCACTCGTGCCACTAGATCGGTCCCCGTCACGGCCGGCATACCCTCGAAGACGAAGTACCAGAGCATCAGTCCGGCGACCACCACGGTGGCCAGGAGGTCGAGTAGATACTGGCTTCGAGGCCTCGGGCGAGCGGTGCGGGCCGGCCGTAGAAGCAGCATTGCCGCGCCGAGCAAGACGAGCGGAAGGAGGCCTACGAGAGCTGCCAGCTCGGCCGGGAGGGCCCGCTGCGGCGTGTCCGCGGCAAGCCAGACGGCATCGGCCGCCGGCATTGCCAGGCCGCCGAGCATCATCAACCGCCAAGGCAGGCGGTCGCGAGCCGCGAGCCGATCGTCCCACGCCAGCAGCAGGCCCAGGATCCCGATCGCGAAGCCGGACGGCATCAGCCAGATGTCGGACATGGAAGAGTGTCCGTTCGCCTCTCGACCCTCGCCGACTGCGAAGAGCAGGAAGCCGGCCGTCCACAGGAAGGCGCCCAGCACGACATAGTCCAGTTTCGGCGCGACGCGGGCCAGCAGCCTGCGAACGGATTGCAGGCGCGGTTCGGCGTGGCCGGGCACAGGATTGACATCCCTTCCGGCGGCGTGCGAAGTACTCATCCTTCCAAGGTGTCGGAAGAGTGAGTCGTTTTCCGTATGCCGCCTGGCAAGGAAGTTGCGCGGCGAATGGTTCCACCGCCCGCCAGGACGATCGGCTGCGCCTCGGACCGGCCGGTCGGCCTCCTCGAAGACCCTAACCGGCGGCGGCGGAGTCGCGGTCGCCGTTGCGGCGTAGCGCCCGCCCCGCGATCCGGGAAAGGCTTCCGGGCAGGAGTCGACTGGCGAGAGCCAGGACTGCCGCCACGATGAATATGCCGAGCAGGGCGGCCACCGTGTAGCCGCGCATCTTGCGCCGTTGCGGACGGGTCTCGTCCATTGAAGCCATGCCTCGCTTTGGAGCCGTGCCTAGCTTTGGAGCCGTGCCCCGCTATTGTGCGGGCTTGGTGCTGGACTTCTCTAGCTCCTCGAGACGCCTGATAGTCTCGATGAGTTGGCGATAGAGCGCCAGCAGAGCGTCCTGAGGAAGCGGGCCGTCGTTGGCCATGGCCACGCGGACCATGACTTCGCGTTCGCGCTCCTTGTCCGTGAGTGGACGGCCGCTCTTCTGCTTCGCCTTACCCGCCTCCAGCCCCAGTCTAGCCCGCCGGTTCAGCAGGGCGACAATCTCGCGGTCCAGTGCGTCGATCTCGGATCGGAGGGCGTCCAGGTCGTCGGTCATCGAGCGGGTTCCTCGCCGGTTTCTTTCGCCCCGACACGGCCGGCGATCAGTTCCAGGGCCATTGTGTAGCCGGCAGCGCCCTTGCCCACGATCCGCTGTGCCGCGATGTCGTGGAGGTAGTTGACCCGCCGGAATTCCTCGCGCTCGCCCGGGTCCGAGATGTGGACCTCAACGAACGGACGGCCGATGCCCTTGAGCGCGTCCCGCAACGAGACGCTGGTGTGGGTCAGTCCGCCGGCGTTGACGATCGCCCAGTCGAAGTCGCGCTCGTGCAAGCGGTCGATCAGAGCTCCTTCGTGGTTGGACTGGAAGCAGTCGACCTCCAGACCGAGCTCCGCGCCCCGGCTGCGGAGGCGATCCTCGATCTGGGCCAGCGTGGTGTGGCCGTAGATCTCGGGCTCTCGTGTCCCGAGGAGGTTGAGGTTGGGGCCGTTTATCACGAGCACGCGGGTCATTGGGCGCCTGCCTCCGATCGAATGCGCGCGGCCGACTCGCCGTCGTCCTCGGGCCCGACACGAAGCGCGGCGGCCAGACCGGCCTCGACCGCCTCCGGCGGCACGTCCGATCGTACGACCACCCCGGAGTCCGTCGGCAGAACCCAATTGAGACGGCCGGTGGCGTGTTTCTTGTCCGTGGCCACGTGTTCCATCACAGCCTTGCGAGTAACGGCCGGTGGCTCGACGCCGAGTCCAAGCCGGTCCAGCAGTCGGTTCACGCGCTCGGCCCGTTCGGGCGTGGTTAGGCCCATGGCCAGGGCGATAGCGAAGGCTCCGCGTAGCCCGTATGCCACGGCCTCGCCGTGCATGATCGCCTTGTATCCGGCCGCGGCCTCGATGCCGTGGCCCAGGGTGTGGCCGAGATTGAGCGTCATCCGTACGTTGGCCTCACGCGCATCCGCGGTCACGACCTCCACCTTGGCCCAGGCGCAGCGTTCGACCATTTCGGCCACGGCCCCCGACTCGATCGGCTCCGAGTCGCCACCGGCGTAGGCCTCGCCTTGCTCCTCGACCAGTTCGAGCAGCCTCTCGTCGCCCAGGACCGCCATCTTCACGACTTCGCCAAGGGCTGCGCGCCGCTGCCGGACCGGGAGAGTGGCGTTGAACGACACGTCCGCGATGAACGCCGCGGGCTGGTGGAATGCCCCCACGAGGTTCTTGCCTTCGGGGATGTCGACGGCGGTCTTGCCGCCCAGAGCGGCGTCCACCTGGCCGACCAGCGTAGTTGGAACCTGGATGATCGCGACGCCCCGCAGGTAGGTCGCGGCCGCGAAGCCGGCAGCGTCCGTGAGGGCTCCGCCACCGATTGCCACCAGGGTCTCGCGGCGGTCCACAAGGAGCCGGGCAAGTGCGCGGCAGGTTTCCTCTACGACGCGCATGCGCTTGGCACTCTCGCCGCGAGGCAGGAGGATCCGCTCCACTTGCCAGCCATCGGCGGACAGGGCGGCTGCGATGCCGGATCCGGCCACTTCCCAGGTGCGTGGCTCCGCGAGAAGGATGGCTCGCCGGGCCTGGCCACGGGTCAGGGCGGAGGCGACCGCGGCCGCCGCGATTCCATAGCCGATCTCCACGCGCCCAATCGCGGTGTCGGCCCGGAGGGTAGTCACGGCCGGGGATGGTCCATCGCCGAGTCGGGCCTCGATGGAGCGCAGGGTCGCTTCCACCTGGGCCGCGCCGCTGATCTGGAGTGCCGGCGCGTAGAAACGGCGGCGATCCGCGGCCAGCTGCCGCAACTTCGCCTCGGTGTCGTGGCCGGTGACGAGCGGACGCACGCGGGCGCTCCTGACCAGGCGACCGGCCAGGACGTCGGGCGAACCGTCCAGCCAGACCGGGATGCGGCCGCGGTACAGCAGCCAGCGGTTGCGGGGGTCGATCACGGTGCCGCCGCCGGTGGCGATTACCCGCCGCAATTCCGGGTCGGTGTCAGCCGGGCCGAGCGAAATGACGGCTTCTCGTTCGAGCCGCCGGAAGCCGGCTTCGCCCTCGGCGTCGAAGATGGCGGGCACGGACATCCCCGACTGTCGCTCAACGATTTCGTCGAGGTCGAGGAACGTGGCGTGGTGGCGACCGGCGAGCCGCCGTCCGACGGCACTCTTGCCGCTGCCGGGCAGGCCGACGAGGACTACGTCCACCGGCTACTCGCTTTCGGTCGGGGCCGAACCGCCCGGGCGTGGTGCGCGGCCGGTGGTGGAGCCGGGGCCCTTGGCGCCGCCGGGAAACGTGACGCCGCCGCGAGCCTCCGGGCCCTTTGCAATTCGCTCTCGGTGGCGGGCCATCGCATCGAACGTCTCCGCGAGAGAGTCGCCGCCGAACTTCTCGAGCACGAAATCGGCCAGGGTCAGGCAGACCATGGCCTCGGCCACAACGCCGGTGGCCGGCACGACGCAGATGTCGCTGCGCTCGTAGTGGCCTTTCTCGACCGGTTGCCCGGTGACGAGATCGGCGGAGGGCAGGGGGCGGGGGAGGGTGGAGATGGGCTTGACGGCGCCACGCACCACGATCGGCTGGCCGTTGGAGATGCCGCCTTCCAGACCGCCCGCGTTGTTCGTATGCCGACTCCACTCCCCGGCGGAGTCGCGCCCCTCGATCACGTCCATGACCGCAGAGCCGAAGGACCTGGTTTGCTCGAACCCCAGCCCGAGCTCCACTCCTTTGACGATGGGAATGCTCATGACGGCGCCGGCCAGCGCCGCGTCGAGGCGACGATCCCAGTGGACGTGGCTGCCAAGGCCGATCGGGACGCCGGTCGCGATCGCTTCAAAGACGCCGCCGGCCGTGTCGCCCGCAGCTCGGGCCTCGTCGATGCGGGCGATCATCCGTTCCTCGGCGGCCGCGTCCGGACAGCGAAGCGGGCTCGCCTCCGTCTCCTCCCGCGATCGAGTGGCGGCGGCCGGGTCCAGCGCAACGCCCGCGACCTCGGCCGTGAACGACCAGACGTCGATGCCGAGCTGGGCGAGCAGCGCGCGGGCCACGGCTCCGGCGGCTACCCGGGCCGCCGTTTCTCGCGCCGAGGCTCGCTCCAGCACGTTGCGGACGTCGCCGAATCCATATTTCACGGCTCCCGCCAGATCGGCGTGGCCGGCCCTCAGGTGCGTGATCGGCATGGCCTTCTTGTCGCCCGCATCGGCCATCGCCGCCAGCTCCGAGGCCTGCTCATCGGTGAGTGGCTCGATCTGCATGACTCGCGTCCAGTTGACCCAGTCGCGGTTCCGCAGGAGCAGCAGAATCGGCGACCCGATGGTCAGACCGTGGCGGACGCCGCCCAGTATCTCCGCCCGATCCTGCTCGATGGACGTGCTGCGAGCCCCTCGGCCGTAGCCGCGCTGGCGACGCGCCAGATCGACCGCGATATCGTCCGCGGTCAGCGGCAAGCCGGCCGGCACGCCTTCTACCGTGGCCGCGAGGGCAGGGCCGTGCGACTCCCCGGCCGTGAGGAAGCGGAGGCGGCCCATCTCGTGGCGATCCTAGGCCGACTGAGTCGCGGCGGCACCCGGGTCGGCCGCGCCACCGCTCTGGCCATCGGCCGCGCCGGCCGGACCGAAGTCAATGGGAATCTGGCGCAGGCCCTGCTCGCGGGCTCGATCCAGCTCGGCCTGCATGACCTCGATGGGCGCAGCCCGGCCGGTCCACAGCTCGAAGGCGCGTGCGCCCTGCTGGAGCAGCATCGGCTCGCCGCCTAGAACGATGTCACGGGCGGCGGCCGCGTCCTTCAAGAGCTGGGTCACAGGTGGGTTGTAGATGAGGTCAATCACGAACAGGTCCGGCCCAAGCAACCCGGCCGGAATCGGCGTCTCGCCCGACGCCATGCCGATGGAAGTGGCGTTGACCAGAACCTTTGTCTTGGCCAGTTCCGCTTCCAGAACCGACTCGTGCCAGGGCATTGCCCGCAGGTCCATGTGCGCTGCGTTCCGACCGAAGTGGCGTACCAGCCCCTCGGCTCGGTGGAGGTGGCGATTGAAGACGACGACGCGCTGGAAGCCCTCGCTGATGAGCGCGGAAACCACTGCTCGGCCGGCGCCGCCGGCGCCCAGGACCACGGCGTGGCGGGGCATCTTCTGCTTGCCCACGGCCCGGTCCAGGGCGGACTTGAAGCCGGTCACGTCCGTGTTGTGGCCGATCAGCTTGCTTCCTTCGCGCGAGATTACGTTCACCGCGCCCGTTGTCTGGGCGTCCTCGGTCAGCCGGTCGACGAGCGGAACCACGTGCTCCTTATGCGGAATGGTCACGTTCGCCCCCAGAAAGTCCTCGCCCCGCAGCTGCTCGATGGCGTCCGCAAGGTCGATCTGCCGGCGGTCCCAGAGCTCATAGCGGGCGTCGATCCCCAGGGCGTCGAAGGCAGCCTGCTGCATGGCGCCCGAGAAGGAATGGGCGACCGGATGGCCGATCAGGACGACTCGGTTGGTCATGCTCGCAGCCTTTCCAGTTCGGTGAAGAAGCTCGGGTACGAGACGGCCGCGCTCTCGGCACGGTCGATCGATGTGGAGCCCGACGCTATGAGGCTGGCGACCGCGAAAGTCATGGCCAGCCGGTGATCGTCGAGAGCCTCGGTTGGAGACCCGACGAGCGGAGTGGGCCCCTCTACGGTGATGTCGTCGCCGTCCGCGGCGATGCGCGCGCCGAGGGCACGCAAGCCCTTCACGATGCCGGCGATGCGGTCCGATTCCTTGTTGCGGAGATCCCCGGCGCCGCGGATGGTGGTCCTGCCACGGGCCTGGGTGGCGGCCAGGCACAGGATGGGGATCTCGTCGATGGCCGCCGCAACATCCTCTGGGCCCAGGTCGACAGCCACGAGCTCGCTCGAACGTACCGTCAGGTCGGCCAATGGCTCGCCGATGTCGCCCGAGGCGCCGCCGAGCGCTGCCTCCTCGATCCGGGCGCCCATCCGGGTCAGGATGTCGATCGCGGCGCGGCGAGTGGGATTGACGCCGACGGCGCGCAGGGTCAACTCGGCGTCGGGGTGGATCGCTCCCGCGACCAGCCAGAAGGCTGCCGCCGACGGATCGGCGGGGACTCGTTCGTCCACCTGCTGGAGGCGCGCGCCCCCTTCCAGAGTCCAGGCCACTGGTCCGCCTCCCGAACTCGCCGCCGGCTCTCGCCGGACCTCGATGCCGCGCGACCGGAGCATCCGCTCTGTATGGTCTCGCGTGGCCACCGCCTCGCGCACCGTCGTGCGCCCTTCCGCGCGCAGACCCGCCAGCAGGATCGCCGACTTGACCTGAGCGCTTGGTACGCGGGTCGTGAAGTCGATGGCGTGGAGCCGAGGACGACCGATGACGACCAGCGGTGGGAGGGTATCGGAGCGACGCGCGTACAACGCCGCGCCCATTGAGCGCAGCGGTTCGATGATACGGGCCACCGGACGGCTCCGCAATGAAGCATCGCCATCCAGGATTGCGAAAAAGGGCAGCCCAGCCAGCATTCCAGAGCACAGCCGCAGACTCGTACCGGAATTGCGGCAATCCAGGATGCCATCGGGTTCGCGCAGCCCGTCGGCGCCCGGTGAGACGACTCTGTAGTCGACGTTCAGGCCGTCCTCTCGAATCCGCTCCACGGTTGCCCCAAGCGCCGCGATGATGCCGGCCGTGGCCTTGACGTCCTGCCCGTCCCCGGCGCCGCCGACCATAGACTCGCCCTGGGCGAGAGCGGCCAGGATCAGCGCTCGATGCGATATCGACTTGTCGCCGGGCAGTCTGGGTTCGCCGCGCAGGTGCGCGGCACGGGAGATAGATCGGGACGGCTCCCCGACGAGCGGCGGACGAGTCATCGGATCAGTGCTTGCTCGCGCCGCCGACCTTGACCGGCCCATCGGTCACGAACGGATCCTTGATGAGAGTCTTGACCTCGTCGTGGATGTGTCGCAGCGCACCGGCCATGTTGGCGAACTGCTCGAAAGTGAGCGACTGCTCACCGTCGGACATCGCGTCGTCCGGATTGGGGTGGACCTCCACCATGATCCCGTCCGCGCCGGCGGCGACGGCCGCCAGAGACATCGGGCGCACGAGCCAGCGCTTGCCGGTGGCGTGCGACGGATCGACGATCACGGGCAGGTGCGTCAGATGGTGAAGCAACGGCACGGCCGTCAGGTCGAGCGTGTTGCGGGTGTAGGTCTCGAAGGTGCGGATGCCGCGCTCGCACAGGATCACATTGGGTTGACCCGACGAGATGATGTATTCGGCGGCCATCAGCCACTCTTCGATGGTGGCGCCGTAACCGCGCTTGAGCATGACCGGCTTGTCAGCCTTTCCGACGGCCGTGAGGAGGGAGTAGTTCTGCATATTGCGGGTGCCGACCTGAAGGATGTCGGCGTGCTCAGCAACTACGTCGACCTGGCTCGGCTCCATCACTTCCGTGATGATCGGCAGGCCCGTCGCCTTTCCGGCCTCGGCCAGGTACCTGAGCCCTTCGACGCCAAGTCCCTGGAAGCTGTATGGGCTGGTGCGGGGCTTGAACGCGCCGCCGCGCAGAATTGTGGCTCCGGCTTTGGCCACTGCATCGGCCGTCTCGAGCAGCATCTCGCGGTTCTCGACCGAACACGGGCCGGCCATGATCGTCAGGGTCCCGTTGCCGATCCGCGTTCCCTTCAGCTCGATGATCGTGTCCTCGGGGTGCGACTCGCGCGAGGCGAGCTTGAACGGCCGGCTGATCGGTGTCACAGACTCGATTCCGGGCATTGAGGCCAGCTTGCTCATCAGGTGCTCTCTCACTGGAGCTACATCGCCCAGGACTGCGATCACGACGCGTTGGGCTCCGACATTGTCGTGCGGAGTCAAGCCGTGAGTCCGGATCTGGTCGCGGACGTTTTCGGCCTGTTGGTCGGTTGCGCCTACGGACATTACAACGATCATCTCGCGGTCCTCATTGTGAAGCCATCCGAAGGCTGGCTCGGCGCCGGCGGGGTCGAGGTTGGGAAACAAAAAAGCAGAGGCGATGCCTCTGCTTGCACCCGGCACGACCCGCGATCCCGGGCCTAGGCTCCGGGAACGGTCATGCCGGGTTGCGGTAGAAGAAGAAGATGTGGTCCATGTCAGTGCCCTCGACATTAACGGGCCCCGGAGCCTGTGTCAAATCGCCGGAGGCTTGTCGTCCCAGCCGCTGCCGGACGAGTACAGACTCTCCAACCAGATTGACCGCGGTGTTACGTTGGAACGTCGGAGAATGCCGACGGCCGAGTGTCCGCCCGCTCCGGTGGAGGATTGGTCGATGAGCGAACCGAGACGAACCGCGGAGAGGAATGCGGGTGCGTTCCTCGGGCCGGACATGCTAGTCCCGGCACCGATGAATGCCGATACCGCAGGGTCAGGGCCGGGAGAGCCTGGGCCCGAGGACGAATGGAAGATTCCGGCGTGGCGTGACGACGAGGCGGAGGACAAGGCAGGGGCGGTCCCGGAGCCGGTGCACGCCGGCCACGACAGCTTGCTGCACCGTCTGACGCATAGAGGCTGACCGGCCGACCGGACACTTCCCGCGCTGCGAGCCGGTGTGCCGCCTACTTGATCTCGCTGACGGACCACACCTGGTGCAGGACGTAGGCGCCGTCGGTAGCCGGGTCGACCAGGTTCGGCTGGGCGCCCTGAACCACCACGTACGGGTGGAGACGGAACTGGACCAGCTTCTTGCCATAGAAGGTGGCTTCGACTACTACGCCTTCCATCGTCTGGCGGCTCCAGCTCTGGTCGAACAGGAAGTTGCCGTGGCTCCCGATCGCGAACTGGGGACCGTTGGGGCCGGGCAGCACTGAGGCCCAGGAGGCCCAGTGCGTGCCGCTCCCAAGGATGTCGTCGGCGCCGCACGAGTAGAACAGGGCGCGCTGCGCCTCCTGATCGCTCGTGATGTTCGCGTGGTACTCCGGCCAGCCCCATTGCGGCATCGCGATCACAATGTCCGCGACCTTCTTGGCGGCCTTGATGGAGTTGCAGGCGTTGTCGGTGGTGAGGGGCGCGACGCCGGGGTTTGTGGCGGTGGCAGCGGCCGAGCCAGTGATGTCGTCCCAGCCCACGAAGGCGAACGTGACGCCGCGAACGTCCACGACCGCGGGCGCCAGAGCGTCAGCGAGGGTCTTTCCTGCGCCGGTGTGCTTTATGCCGGCCGCATCCAGGTAGTCGATCGTCTCCAGGATTCCCGATCTGCCGGCGTCGGTGATGTGGTTCGAGCCGAGGGTGACGACCTTCAGTCCGCCCGTCTTGGCCAGCAGCGGCGCGACTCTCGGGTCGATGT
>Ga0182017_10002217_pt1 | contig 14833 bp, 7 predicted proteins | sample 712E3DmetaG_FD_120492 | JGI IMG/M metagenome (GOLD analysis project Ga0182017, IMG submission 120492) | Permafrost microbial communities from Stordalen Mire, Sweden - 712E3D metaG | ecosystem: Environmental > Terrestrial > Soil > Wetlands > Permafrost | place: Sweden: Stordalen | collected... | reverse complement strand
TTACATTTCCAGGCAACGTTGTTCTGAACAATATGTCGAATGCCCGTCTTGCTGCTCCCCATCTTGAACCCATTGCCGTTGCCACCGCCGAGTCCAATCCCGGAGGCCCAGTTATTCTCAACGGTCACAGGAACCTCTTGCGAGATGAGGTCGTACCCGTCATCGGCGTTGCCCCATGCGCGGCACCCGCGGATGATGGTGCTGGGGCCGCTGGTTTGATAGTGAACACCAAACCCGTCGCCGTTTTGCCCATCCCCCTGACTGCCGTTTACGTCGTAGTTGTCGTGCGAATCGCAATTCAGAATCAAGTTGCCGCCGTTGCCTGTGTCGATGAACAGCCCCGGCCCGAAGCCGTCATGGATGTTGAGCAGCTCGAAGGTGTTGTTGCTTGCACTCCCGCTGGTGCGGAGCAAGGAGTAGGAGTGGGAGCCACTGGAGCCGACCTTAGCGGGGCCGATCTCGAGCCCCTTCAGATGCATCCAGCTCCCGGTCACAGTGATGGCAGGCTTGTCCGACGACGAGCTGGCCAATGAGTAGTTCGAGAAGTCGAGAATAGGCACCTCGCCCGCATACGCCCAAATCTTGGTGCGGTTGGTGTCCGATGTTCCGCTCTTCGAAAGCGTGATCTGGCCCGTGGTGGAGTAGGTTCCCCCGCGCATCCAGATGGTATCGCCCGCCGCGGCGGAGTTGTTCGCCTTCTGAACCGTGGCAAAGGGCGCGGATTGGGAGCCAGCAGCGGAATCGCTGCCCGTGGGGGACACATAGTACTCCGCTGCAACCACATTCTTTGCAGCGAACAAGCCCAGGCCGGCCACCAGCCAGAGTAGCAGGGAGTGTTGCGGACCCCTTCTCGACAGGCGTTCTGCGGATTTCATCGCGGTCTCCTTTTGTGCGCCATGGCAGTCCTCTAGAATGTCGTTGCGCTCCAAGCTTTGCATAGAAAACTCCTAGATTGGAAAGGGGCAGCGACTCGGCGAAATGGGTCATTGCGGCTCCTAGAAAGGCAGTCGGCTCCAGGATTCCCAATCGACCTGGGGACGACTCCCGCGTGGTGGCATTTCGCGCGCGATTACTTCCGGGGAACCATGCGTGCAGAGCCAGCGACCCGCGGTGGGTTGTCTCGCGCTTCCTTGTACGGCGGCCCGCATCCGCCAAAGAGGTCAGATCCGGGGCCGAGCCGCGAGCCAGGGTCCTGCCCTCGGCTTTCCGAGTGTAGTGCGACCCCGCTGAAATCGAAGACTTCGGGAAATCACCCGCTCCAGTTGCTCCCCCCGCGCGAGGCGGCTCGCCAGCCGCTGCCACCCATGGCCAAGTTTGGACACGGTCATTTGTCCAATGCCTTGCCGAACCAGGGACACGACGTCCTCGATCGTCAGCGGATAGCTCACGTTGATCATCGTCCACCCCCGAACAGGCGCCATGGCGTCCCCGCGCCAGGCTGTGCTCGGCCTTCATCTTCACAAACTGATTCCTGGACCGAAGCCAGGGCCTTGGCTAGGTACCGCTTCGCCGTGGCCCGCGAAATGCGCAGGGCAAGGGCGATCTCTCTCACGTCCATCTCCTCCACATATCGGAGTACGAACACCGCCCTGTATTTGTCGCTCATTTCGTCGAGCCTTCGCCGGACGCACGACACCATCTCGCGGGCCTCGAAGTCTGCCGGTGACGACGCTGCGGGCGTCGGGAGATCTGGCCGCTGCTCCATGATCCGGCGCCGCCAGGCGAACCGGCGCACTTCCTCACTCACCACCCGAATCGCCACGGAAAACACGAAGCTGCGAATGGCCCCAGCATTCTCCAGGGCGGGCAACTTGCGAAAAACTCGCAAGAATACCTCTTGAGTCAAATCGTCGGGGTCATGCCCGGGGCCGAGTGCCCGGCGAAAGAGGCGGTACACCATGGGTGCGAACCGGAACCAAATCTCGCGTTGAGCCCAGACCTGTCCCTCGATGGCCACCCGGCATAGCACAGCGTCGTCGGCATCGGCACCAACGCGCTTTTCCGGTCGCAACTCGACTGTCTTCTTGTCAGCGGCAAACAGTCGCATGAAATTGCTACCCCTCTCGTCAATCACCCGGTTGGCCGCAGGTTGTCTGGTATGAGCGTGCCAGGTCTGTGGCCACACGTTGAATTGCGCTCGTCCGGTCACAACTTAGTTCTTTGATGTGGCAGTGGCGCGAGTCGCGCCAGCGGCTCACGGACCTCTGGGATGCGCAGTCTGTCACAATGATTGGACATCTCAGACAATTGGGTAGGCCATTAGTCGCCGACGCGTAACTGCTAGACTGGCGTGTTGGAAGACCACATTCGCGAGAATGCGCATAATCTGCGCCGCATACTCCCGGTCAGATCCACACGCTGAGCTCGGTTCCCACAGGAGCAGGCGATCTTGCCGCTTGTAGCAGTGTCGCAATGGCTCTACTGCGGTTCGCCTATCAACTCCGCAATGTGCAGCTTGTTGATTGTGTGAGCCGTTATTCTCCGCCAGTTCACTGCACCTAAAGAATTGGCAGATCTGGGAAGACTGCGAGATGAAGGAACCGAATGAATTAGCAGGGCATTAACCAGCGCTTAACAAAGCGCACTCAGAATGCGCAAAACCTGCACCATGGAGGATGCGATGCAAACCAGAAGTCGGGGTACCATACGAGTTCTCACGCGAGGCTGCGTGGCTCTGCTGCTTGGCGGCGGTGCAATCTTGATCCAAGGCTGCTCTTCTGGTACGGGTTCACAACCCATCGCTGGAACGTCAGGTTCGGGCGGAGCCACGCACACCGGCGGGGCTGCAAGCGGTGGCTCGATCGCTGCGAGCGGCGGCGAGTCGGCAGGAAGCGGGGGCGCCCCGTCCAGCGGTGGCATGGTGTCCTCAGGTGGAACTGTCACATCCGGCGGCGTAGTCGCCAGCGGCGGTGTGCTTGCCAGCGGCGGTGTGCTTGCTAACGGCGGAATCTTGGCAACGGGTGGCGCGCCTAGAACTGGCGGCGCCGGTCCCACCTTGGGCGGCGCACTCACCACCGGCGGCGTCGGTGCCGTCGGCGGCGTCACTAGGACCGGCGGTGCTGGCAGGAACGGCGGAGCGGTCGGCTCTGGTGGAGCGGTCGCCTCCGGCGGTGTGATGAGCGCAGGTGGCGTCACCGGTGCGGGTGGAGCAACCAAGCCGCCACCGGGGGGAGGCAGCGGGCACTACCAGATGGAGAACCTGGATCGCGGCGTGGTCGCCGTGGTGGTCTCAGGCGGCGTCTATGTTGGCTGGCGCATGTTCGGCTACGAATACACCGGAACGGACAGCGATACTTCGTACAACCTTTACAAGAACGGCGCCAAGCTGGCCAACGTCACCGATAGCACCAACTACCAGGACGCGGCTGGCACTGCCACCTCGAAGTATTCGGTGAGCGCCGTGATCAAAGGGGTCGAGGGGCCGCAGTCTACTGCGGTCACGCCCTGGGCCCAGCAATACTTGAGCATACCTGTCACCGCGCCTCCCAATGGTACCCTGGGTGGCAAGTACACCCCCAACGATGCCAGCCCGGGTGATCTGGACGGTGACGGCCAAATGGACATCGTGCTCAAGTGGGATCCGTCGAACTCGCAAGACTCGTCGTTCTCCAACAAGTCAGACGATTGCATCATCGACGGGGTCAAGATAGACGGAACCAAGCTGTGGCGCATCGATCTGGGCGTCAACATCCGCGCCGGGGCGCACGACACGCAACTGTCGGTGTACGACTTCGACGGCGACGGCAAGGCGGAATTTGCTTGCAAGACCGCACCGGGCACCAAGGATGGGCAGGGCAACTACTTGAAGACCGGGCCGGCGGCGGGCGCCGACAACTCAGCAGATCTAAGAGGTCCTCGCGGCATGACCTTGGGCGGACCGGAGTGGCTGACCGTGTTCGACGGCACGACCGGGGCCGAACGGGCAACCGTTGAGTATCCAGTGCTCTATGCCAGCCATAGCTGGGGCGACTCGAACGGCAACCGATCGCAGCGCTTCAACGGCGGGTTTGCTTTCGTGAAGGATGGCGGCGTTGCCACAGGACTTCCGAGCATCATCCAGGAGCGCGGCTACTACACGGTGCTCACCGTGTCTGCGCTGACCTACCGGAATGGGGTGTTGGCGAAGAACTGGGTCTACGACAGCGTTACCTCTATCCCCAATGGCGGTGGCGACCACTCATGCATGGCGGGGGATGTGGACGGGGACGGGGCGCAGGAGATCATCCCCGGCGCGAGAACCATCAACAGCGACGGAACCTTCAGGTGTGACTCGGGAATGGGCCATGGCGACGCCATGGACATCGCGCAGCTGATTCCTGGCAAGCCTCTCGCTACCTTCTCGATTCACGAGTCTCTAGGTGGCAGTGATTGTCACGATGCCTCGACCTGCACCACGTTCTACTACAAGCTCACGGGAGGCGGGGACGCCAATCGTGGCCGTGCCGACTATGTCGGCGCCGGCGACGAAACCAGCGCATCGTGCAATGGTGGTGGGGCCTCGGGCTTGTGCTTGACCGGTAGCGGCAGCGCCCCCTCGGCCGGGAGCAACTTCCTCATCTACTGGGACGCTGACGAATGGCGCGAGCTTGAAGATGCCAACTCGATCACCAAGGCCGGCGGCGGAAGCCTGCTGAGCTGCTCCCAGTGCTCGGGGAACAACGGCACCAAGAACACCCCGACGCTGACCGCCGACATGCTGGGCGACTGGCGCGAGGAGATCATCTGGCGCGAAACCGGCAACACCGCCCTGCGTATGTACACGACTACCGACGTGACCAAGCGCCGGATCTACACCCTCATGCACGATGCCCAGTACCGGGCGCAGGCGAACTTCGAGCAGGCCAGCTACAACCAGCCGCCCCACCCGAGCTTCCAAATCAGCCCCAACATGCCTGCTCCGCCCGTGCCTGACATCTTCGTGAAGTAGAGTCAGTCGGCGCGCGGCGCGCGGGTCGCGTGTGCGAGAGGGTGAGCGTGTTCGTGTGGGGCACGCGCGAGGCGGAAAGCGCAAGGCGAGGGCGTGAGCGGTCCGGGTGCCGCATGCCGCCCACGCACCAGATGTCTATCGTTGCACTTCAAGTACAAGGGCTTTGTACTTGAAGTGCAATCGCAGGTGAGCGGCCAGCAGAATCGTGGCGGAGATCCTCGGTTTTCTGGGGTGAGCTCCGCTGGCACCAGGCTTGCTCTGTCCCGAGGCGGCTGCGGTGGAACCCCAATAGCGCATGGCGCTAACCCACCGCGCGCCCGCGACTTAACCATGAAACGACCCTCTGTGATAGCTTCGCCGCGCTCACTTCTCACGGTGACGAAATTGGAGGATTGAAATGTCCGTATCCCGGCTGCGCAACCTTGGCTTGATGATCACTTCATTGTGGCTCTTCGTCGGCTGCAGCGATGCGAAGAAGATCGATGTGGGTGGCGCGTGTGCACTCAGCAGTGATTGCAATCAGGGTCTGGTGTGCACCTGGGGCAAGTGCCACGATCCCTGCCACACGTCGGCGGACTGCCCCGCGGGGCAAAGTTGCATCACTGCCGCTGACCAATCGAAGGTGTGTCAGCTTCCCGTCGAGATGCATTGCGTGTACAACAGCGATTGCCAGAATCCGCTCGCCTGCGCCGTGGACCAGCGGTGCCACAATCAGTGCCAGACGAGTGCCGATTGCATTTCCGGCCAAACCTGCACGACCACGAAGACCTGCGCCGAGCCGAGCCAGGTGGATTCGAAAGGCAATCTCATTCCCGCCGACGGCGGGGTCAGTGGCTCCGGTGGTACTTCGGGAGACGGTGGTTCGATCAGCCCCGATGCTCTTGCAGATCGTCCCGCCGATGTGGCAGGCAGCACCGGGGGCACGGGCGGCAGGGACAGTGCGCTGGGTGCAGGCGGTTCGATCAGTGCCGGACGTGATGCCCCCCAAGATCTTCCCGCGGACGTGTCAGGTAGTATCGGGGGCACTGGCAGTACCGGGGGTATCGCCGGCACTGGGGCCATCATCGGCGCCGGGGGTATCACCAGCGCCGGAGGAGGTGTGACCGGCAGCGGCGGTACGCCGGGTACGGGCGGTTCAACCGGTCCCAACCCCGATGCCTCTGCAAGTCCTCCCACGGACGTCGCAGGCACGCCCAACGGCGGCGACGCGCCTGGCACGACGAACGACAGCGCGACCAGCGACACCAGTAGTGCAAGCTCGGCCGATGGACCTAGCGTGACTGACAGCGCCTCTCAAACGGATGCTCCGCTGTTCATCACGAGCTTCACCGCTTCGGCCACTACCATCTCGATGGGCAGCAGCGTCACTCTGAGCTGGACGGTGGGGACAGGGGCAACCCTGATCTCCATCGATAATGGCATAGGAATGGTGACTCCTACCGGATCCAGGTTGGTTTTCCCGACGCAAACCACGACCTACATCCTCACTGCTGCTGACGGGGCTGGTCACTACGACACCGCGCAGGTGACCGTGACTGTGATGCCAATAGACGCGTCGGTGGATGCGCCGGTAGGCGGCGCAGGGGGAGGTGGGGGCAGCGGCGGTGCCGGGGGATTTGGCGGCATCGGCGGTACCGGGGGCCACGACGGCGGGCTAGGCGGTGCTGGCGGCGGCGACGCAGGGCTACCCGTGATCAGCTTCCCCAACGGCTTCATCTCGGGGGCGCGCAGCATTGGGCCTGGGCTCTACGCGATCGAGACCGGTCACGCCACCACGCTGACCGCCACGTTTTCAAACGCAACAAGCGCCAAGGTGGACCCCGGCTTCCCATCCGTGACCAGCGGAGCCGCCGTCCCCACTGGCACCCTTGCCGCGACCACGACCTACACGTTGACCGTAACCAACGCGGTTGGATCTGTGACCGCGACTTTGACTGTGCAAGTGTTTCCCACGCCTGTCACCGTCGCCACAGTCGCCTCGGGACCGGTGCTTGACATCGCCGTCGATTCCTCCAACGTCTTCTGGGCCACTTCCGGCTACCCCGCCGGCTCCCTGATGAAGGTTGCGTCGGCGGGGGGCGGCACCCCTGTCACTCTCGCCTCGTGGGGCGCCAGTCAAACATATGCCATCGCCCTCGATACTAGCAACGTCTACTGGGCCAACTACACCGACGGCACCGTGATGAAAGTCGCGCTAGCGGGGGGCGATACGCCTACCACCCTGGCTTCGGGCCAGGACCACCCGAAGGCCATTACCGTTGGTGCCAATACCGTCTACTGGGCCAACTACAGCCAAAACGCTCCCGACGGCGGCACGCTGCCCGTGCCGGGTACGGGCAGCGTCGTGAAGGTCGCGGTAGGGGGTAGTGGCCTAGCCACCCTCGCTTCGGGACAAGATGGGCCAGATGCGGTTGCTGTCGATGGCACAAGCGTCTACTGGAATGGCCGCTCAGCCGATATTGGAGCCAGTTTGATGAAGGTCGCGGTGGGCGGCGGCAGCATAGCCACTCTGGCGGTGGGACTGACCGGCGTTTTCCCCCCCATCGCCGTCGATGCCAACGGCATCTACTGGCAATCGGGCATAGGCATCGTGAAGATGGCCCTCACGGGTGGTTCCGTCGTCCCTCTTGTTGCTAGCGGCGCCCCCAACGGCGTGGCCATTGATGACACCAACCTGTATTGGGTGGATCAGAACCAGCACGACGTGATGAAGGTCCCGCTGGTGGGCGGCACGCCAGTCCTGGTCGCCTTGGGATCGGGAGGGGCGACTGTCTTTCCTCGCATTGCCATCGACGCCACGAGTGTCTACTGGTTCATCGGAAGCACCATTCTGAAGACCGCAAAATAGCTGCGCCGCGAAGGCTGGGAGTTGCTGCAAATGCCCTCGTTGGCGTTCGCACCACGTGGCAACGCGCCTTGTACGGACTTGGAGGTCTGCGTCTGCTTGGTCGCCCGAACCGGGGTCCACATCACGGCCAACTTCTGGCCCGGGTCCGTGCCATGACTTTCCTCTTGCGGATGATGCGAGGGTCGGATTGCGCCGGCCGGTTGTCAATGGCGATTGGCTGCCCGCTGACGTTGCTCTTTCCCAACCCACCGGGACCGTGGTATCACTTGCACCTTGCCAGGAAGTTGTTCGCAGAACGAGAACCACGCAGCAGGATGCCGCAGAAGCACAACTAGCCTAACTATCCAAGACAACTCAAGAATGCGCGAGTAGCTCAGTTGGTAGAGCATCGGCTTCCCAAGCCGAGGGTCGCGGGTCCGAGCCCCGTCTCGCGCTCAAGCACGACGTGATCCAACAGGTCGGAATCCTTCGAGTTTCCGCCTGGCGCCCTGAGATGTGTAACTCGGTTTGTACCACCGAAAGTTACATCCTTGGAGAGACCGCTCTCCCCCGCCGCACAGGCCACGGCCGCAGACTCCGGTGAACGCAGCCTGATCCTGAGTTTCGCCACCTCTTCGCACCGGGGCGCCCACAAGAGAGTGGTGTAGTCGTCCATCTGGTCGGAGTGCGGGCGGCCGTGCGTGACCCACTGGAGGATCTCCTTGCGAGCGCCGTCAGACAGGCACAGCGATATGAACGTTCTCCGCGTGTCGTGCTGTCGAGGGGTGCAGTAGCCGAGAGCGACGAGATCCTTGTGCAAGCGCCGCCGCATGACCTGTGCGTCGAGATGCTCGCCGTCGATGGGGAACGGGACGATGAGGTCATTTTCCGTCGGTCTTCGCCCCATGGTCTGCTCCCATCCGGCCAGCTTCCAGCCCGCGAGGATTGCCGCCAGCGTGGGATGCACGGGTACCTCGCGCGTCTGCCCCGTCTTGGTCGATTTCTCGCGTTTCGTCTTGGACTGGAAGCTTGAGCTGACGATCAACCGGCCGAGCGGAGTCTCGTCGGCCAGGTATTCGCGCCAGCGCCGCGCGGAGATCTCGCCAAATCGCCCACCGGTGAGGAACAGCAAGGCGTAGCCTGATCCGGTGTTTGACCTCGGAATAGTCCAGCGCTTCGAAGGAGGGCGTCACGGAGCCGTAGCTTACACCGGTTCAGATAGGGCGGTTTGCCCTGGTTCCAGACGGTACGAAAGACGCTTTTCTCTGGACAGTTCCGACCATCGTCGGAAAACTACTTTCATGCGTGCGCTAGTTCTGCTGGGTTTCGTGCTGATCGTCGGCATTGTGATCGGTCGGGCAACCGTGTCGAGGGATCCAGATCGTGTCTGAACCGCGCCTGTATTTGTATCGCAAAACCGGTCGCGAGATTTGGGATGCGGAAATGTGGTTTCCAGACGGGCAAAGGCGCGTCTGGAGGACGGGAATTGCCGATCGCGCTGAGGCAGAATACGCTGCGCGGATGCGTCTGGAGAATCTGTTGGCGTCAGCACTGGGCGCCAGCGATGCGCGTACAGGTGCCAGCTCACCGAGCGAGGCCGATGTGCATGCCGCCCCGTCCGACGCGCCGGCAGCGCCGATCGCATCCGCAATGCCAGCAGCGCCCCCGATTGGGCCGGCTGCCCTGGCACCGCGGCCGCAGCCGGAGGTCGCAAGTGCCCCCTCTCTCGCTCGCTCCAGTCGCGGTTGGGGCGAGCGTTTCGACCACTGGTTTTTCGGCGAGCTGGCTGCCTTGTGGCGCTAGCATACAAGGGCCGCGCGGATTGGTCGTCCTTCAGCCATGCTGAAGACCATCATCGGCTCCGGGTAGAAACGGCGTCTCACGCCAAGTCTCGGCCCGAGTTCCACTCCTCCGACTTGTAGACCTCCGGCACCACCCTGGAGGGCGGCCGTGGCTTCGACATAACGGGACCCTTGTTGAGTATCCCCTTGCAAGATCCCGCAGACGCTCTGCCCGCTCGGCGGTATCGTGGCAATCGACAAGATCAGGAATGCCACGCCTTGGCAAATCGGGAAGGGAAACATGGGTAAACCAAGATCGAATCGCGGAAAGCCACCAAAACGGTTGGTGACACCGACGGCCCTGAAAGTGGTGGACCTTGACGAATGGGCAGCGCGATACGACTTGGATTCCCTGCAACGGATTCATCATACTCTCCACGCATTCTTTGACAGAGGGTTGGGCGTGCCTTCGAAAGAGGTGTTGGGCGAACTCTGGCAGCGGAGCCCAGAACTCGTATCAGCAGTCGATGTTGATGTCCTTGAGCAACGGTTGAAGCGGATCGACCAGTTTCCCCGTCCGTATTTCGTTCTTGCCCCTGGAACGTTCGCTCCCGAGCTAGCCGCAGTCCAGAAGGCTTGCGCTTCCGCGATTGCCGCTGACGGAATGGCCCCGACCAGGAAGGCCGAGTCATGGCTGCGTCCGATAGCGGAGGACGCTGGGGCGAATTCCGACGTCGAAGCGACGGTCTATTTCGCCAGCCGCGACGGCCAAGCCCCGCTGGTCGCAGAGGCCGCACGAAGGATCTCACAGGACTGGTACAACGCCGTTTGCGCACGAATTGAAGATCTTGCGCGTTTGGTCCCGGCGAATGTTGTGAAACTTGCGCGAGACGGCAGGCTATCTCTGTCCCAGGCCGCACGGAATATCGCGCCTTTGGGCGGATCGATGCGCTTCCTGCATTTCTTCGACCAGGAGGAGGACTTCATCGATGCCACCCTTCTGCGGGCGGTTCAGTGGCTTGGGATCGAGGGGTTCCAGCCGTGGGTTGACGATGCCGTCAGATGGTTGTCGGGTGGCCGGGCCGGTTCGGTGACTGCTCCCGAAGGATGGGCCCTCTTCAACCTTCTGCGCGCGGATCTCGCGTTGACAGCTGCCCAACGTTCCGGCCTGAAGACGTGGTTTTGGGCTTTTGTTGCCAACGCCGTCGAGAAGGACCGTACGTGGTTTCAGTTTGTGGGGTCTGGGCAATCGTTGAGAAAGGCTGACTACGTGCCACTTGCCGGCGAGCTGGTTTTCGCCTGGCAGCGCATCCGTCCTACCTTCAAGACCGACGTGGTCAAGGACGCCATTAAGTTCCTCTTGGAGACGCAGCTTCGAGATGGCGCATGGCCGCTCTATGCCGATGATGATCAGCCGGACCTCTTGGCGACCGCAGTCGCTGTTCACGCATTGAGCCTCGCTCGACCCAAAGGTTGGCGCAAGGTGACCACCAACGCTGCAGCCTGGATCGAATCCCAGCAGCATGAGCTGGGCTATTGGACGATTTCGGGTGGTTCCGCAGTAATGCTGACGGTGCTGGCTCTGGACGCAATAAGCCTCGGGAGTGGCCGAACATCGGCGACTTTCCGACAGGCCTTGCCCCCATCTGCACGGTCGGAGGGAATGAATGGACGTCATCCTGGGTGGAGCGCAACCCATGATTTTTCGGGTCAGCGGTGGCACAAACCAGAATCCGCGGAGTTTGAGGAGGCGACTCTCCGAGACATAGGGAAAGTGCCGCTGCTGATCGTCGTGGCCACACAGGTCGAATGCGAACAAGTCCTGGCAGTCATGCAGCCGCCATACCGGAAGCAGAAGATTTCAAGGGTACATGGCTCGAAAGAGACATACTTCGTCGGTCGCTTTGGCGCTCACCAAGCGGCACTGGTTCAATGCACCATGGGCGTATTGGGGCCCAGCGGCGCGACTCTGGTCACGACCGTTGGCATAGAGGATTGGAAGCCGAGAGCGGTACTTATGCCCGGAATCGCTTTTGGCGCAGACCCGTCCAAGCACGGTCCAGCAGACGTGCTCATAGCTAGCGCGGTCATCGCCTATGAGCCACAACGTATTGGGACGCACAAGACGACTAGCCGCGCCCTTTGCTTCAACGCCGGGCCAACGTTGTTGAGCCGCCTTCGGAGCAGACTCGACTGGGTGTTTAAGCGCCCGGATGGGTCCGACGTTGGCCGTCACGTCGGATCGCTTCTCAGTGGCGAGAAGCTTGTCGACAAGCTGGGGTTCAAGAATAGGCTCCTCAATCAACACCCCGAAGCGATCGGAGGAGAAATGGAAGGCTCTGGAGTTGCGGCGGCTAGCGCGAAAGCAGGCATCGAGTGGGCGCTCGTTAAGGGCGTGTGTGACTTGGGCGATGGCAAGAAGCACAAGCGGTTTCAAGAGATGGCCGCCGCCGCAGCGGTCCACTTTTGCCTTCACGTGTTCCAAGACGAGCATGTCCTTGACGGGCTAAGGCGGCCCGCGAGGAGGGGCTTGACCTGAACCCCACATAGCTGTTGTAACCGCAGCGCAGCCAGCCGCCGGGGCCAGCAATTCTTCAGTCTTTCTGGCCCTTGCCGATCAGTTTGACGATTTCGGCGAAACCGCCTTTCTCCATCTCTACGACATCGCGGGGGAACAGCTTGTCGTTGATGTAGGTGAGCATGTCAGCGACGTTGCGGGCGAATTCGTCGACCAGGCGGAACTGTTTGGGGATCTCTACTCCGGCATAGGCGAAGTCCCCAAGTTCACGCAGCTTCCGGTGGAGGGCTTCCCTCCCCTTCTTCCAGAATTCGGCGTGGTCAATTCGATCTACTGGATCCGAGAGCCTCGCGTCCGGCAGCACAATAGGGATGATGCGGTCCAAGAAGCGATGGGGATCCTGGCCGCAGCGACGATAGATCCCGAACAGCTCAGACATGCAGTTGTACGAATGTAGGTACTTCTCGCTGAGCATAGTCACGATGAGGTCGCCCTCGATGAGACGATTCATGAAATCGCTGATTCGGTCGCCCGGCACGAGATCGACGGCGTCGCGATGGATCCTCACGTTCTTGCTAGCAAGGGCTGCGCAGATTGCGTCGACCACGACATTACTGCGCTGGCCTTCGGGTGTCTTGTCTCCCCACGCGTACGAGATGTACACCTCGGGCTCGCGGGCCGGGTAGCTCGCGGCTGGCATGGGTCCCAGGACAGGCGGGGCCGCCTCGCTTCGGGCTGACCGGGCCAGCTTGCCGCCGGGACCGCAGCCCGCGCCTTCGTGGCGCAAATCCTCGACCGCGGTCTCGTTGCCCTGAATCGTCTCCCACAGCGCGCTTTTTTCATCCACGCACGGAAGCTCATCCACCGCGGGCGAAAGGTCGGCATAGCCGAAGCGCCGGTTGTGCTCGGCGAACCGCTCGCGCAGCCAGCGCGCCAACCGCTCTGGGCGGCCTTCCTGAATCGCGGCCACGATGCTGCCACCGCCGCGCCCGTCGCTTCGCTGTTCGATGAGCGCGCGCGCCCCGGATTCGCGGTCGTAGACCCATACACCGTACCTCCAATACACGCCGTTTTCCCGTGCCAGCCCGCCGGCATCGCAAATGAAGCCACGCATGAGGCCGGCGTGCAGGAAGGGATAGCGAAATTCGATTCGTACGGTTTCGCCTCCCTGGTCCCAACGCCCGGCGAGTTGGTCCTGGACGGCCTCCCTACCGGGCAACAGGTCCGGCGCGACGTACTCCGCAGCAAGGCCCATCTTCTCATCGTCCGCCCGACGCAGGAAACAAACCCCGGCGGACTGCATGAGGCTCAAAAACAGCCTCTGCTCGTTCGACGAGTATTCGCTCCAGACCATCATGTCGAGAAGTGAGAGCGTGAACCTCCCGGCCATGCTCGCGATCTGGCGATAGGATTTCTCCCGCTCGAACACCGCATACACCGCCTCCAGGGCCCAGGACTGGTCGAGGATGATCGCGTCCTGAAAGATCTTGGGCAGGTGGAAGACCACCCCCAGCTGGTGCAAGTAGTCGAGCAGGCTGTCGGGCGAGGTAACGCCACCGACCTCCTGGCAAAGCTGCGCGAACTGTGCCCGGGTCAGGGTGCGGTGCGCGCGCTTCTCCCGCGGCTTCTCCGCGTCCTCGCTGCGCCACTTGTCGAGCATCTCGATCACTTGCATGCGCCCCTTGCCGATCACGGACACGCCTTCGCACTCACGCATATAGGCGACGCCGTCGCGAATTGCCTCCAGCAGCGCTGCCCGACCGCGCCCTTCCTTGGCGCTGAACCAGCAGGGCTTGAGAAACTCGAAGGCGTCGACATCGGCGGGCAAGTGCTTCGCCTCTTGCTTGGGCCGGTCGCACCGGGTTTGCACCACCACAACTGGGCTATGCGCCTGTCCGAGGGTGCACACGTAGTCGAGCCAATAGGAAAGCGGGTAGTTGCGAAACCTGATTCCCTCAGCCGTTACCTCGCCCGCCTGCTCGAAGTCCGGGCTCCAGACGACGACGAATAGCGCCCGCGTGCGCATGAACAACGCGTGGGTACCGTGGTAGATGTCCTGCCCGCCGAAGTCCCACAGGTTCAGCTGCTCGCCCGGTCCCAGATCTGGGCAGGGAATGTTGGAAACGCAGATCCCATGCGTGGACGGAATCTTCTCGTCGTATGGCAGCCCTTGCAGTATCCGGCAGAGCTGTGTCTTGCCCACCCGTCCGTTGCCAAGGACGACGAGCTTGGCCCGCCTGACATCGACCGAACCACGCTCCAAATCCGCGATGTGGTCGCGCAGCCGGTCGAGACAATCGTCGTATCTTTCCCGAGACAGTACCTCCGTCGGAATTCCTGGAATGGATGCCGCCCACAACTTCAGAACGGTGAGCTTCGAGAGTAGCTTCCTCGGGAGATCGGCCAGCCGACAATGGTCTGCCTCCAGCCTGGCGATCTTCTCAAGATCCAAGAGCGGCGTCAGGTCCTCCACCTGCGTGTCCCCGCAGTTGAGGGATTGCAGGCCGGACAGCCCAGCCAGCGGCGTCAGGTCCGCCACCTGCGTGAGGGCACAGTTGAGGGATTGCAGGCCGGACAGCCCCGCCAGCGGCGTCAGGTCCGCCACCTGCGTGGAGGAGCAGTCGACGGATTGCAGGCCGGACAGCCCAGCCAGCGGCGTCAGGTCCGCCACCTGCGTGTCCCCACAGTTGAGGGATTGCAGGCCGGACAGCCCCACCAGCGGCGTCAGGTCTGCCACCTGCGTGGAGGAGCAGTCGAGGGATTGCAGGCCGGACAGCCCC
>Ga0182017_10002214_pt1 | contig 14850 bp, 8 predicted proteins | sample 712E3DmetaG_FD_120492 | JGI IMG/M metagenome (GOLD analysis project Ga0182017, IMG submission 120492) | Permafrost microbial communities from Stordalen Mire, Sweden - 712E3D metaG | ecosystem: Environmental > Terrestrial > Soil > Wetlands > Permafrost | place: Sweden: Stordalen | collected... | reverse complement strand
TTTTGCCGCGAGTCGATGTGTGAGGCGTAGCCCCTGCTGGCATCGCCCGCAATGGTCTTGCCCCAAAGCACGGTGCCAGTGGCGGCGTCGAGCATGGCCACGCCATTGTCCTGCGCGGCTTCCAGAATGCGGAATATCTGAAGTCCGCTTCGGGCAGGATTGAGGATCCCGATGTGGAAGTAGTCGCCATGTCCCTTGATCAACTTCTCGTCCCACAGGGTCTTGCCCGTGTGATCCAATGCCAGCGGACCTTTCAAAATCTCATCGTACCCGTCACCGTTGGCGTCGCCCATGCGCAAGCATTGCGCCGAAGAGTACCACTCGCCTGACTGTCCCTTCCCGCCATTATCCCAGGCCCACAACTTGGACAAGGCGCCACCGCGGTAATCCCACGCTTGTACGACCTGATAGGCATAAACCCCGCGCGACATGATGATGCTGGGATGCGCACCATCGAGGTAGGCAATCCCCATTTGCTGGCGACAACTCCGGTTGCCAGTGCTGTCGCCCCAGTCGCTGACGCTCCCGCGCGCGATCCAGTTGGTCCGGATCAATTCCTTGCCATCGGTGCCCCGGTAGATGGACATGAACTCAGGTCCGCTCAGCACGCGACCGTCGGAGTTGCGATAGTCGGTCTTGCCATCACCGTCGGTGTCGCCGATCGTCACACCCGTCCCGTCGATTGTGCCTTCAGCGGTCTTGGTTATGACTTCCGCGTTGCCATCGCCGTCGACATCGTAGACCAAGAGGGGCGTGAAGTCGCTGCCCGATTCGAGGTTCCAGCCCAGGTCGACGCGCCAAAGGAAGGAACCATCCAGTTTGTAGGCGTCAACATAAACGGTAGCTGTCGCCGTGGTGTGAGATCCAGGATCGACATTTGCGGATTTACTCCATTTGACGACCAATTCATACTGCCCGTCCCCGTCCAGATCGCCGACATTTGCCTGTGCATAGTTGAGGCCGCCATCGCGCAGCGGGACGGACAAATACTGCTGCGCGGGAGCATTGGCCGGCAATGTGTAAGCAGCGCTGGCGTCTTGCTCTACTCCACCGACTACCGGCGCGACATGGTAGGCATTGGACTTGGTTACATCGGCACCCGAATCGACATAGTCGGTGGTGGCGGTGATGGGCGAGGCATTCAGTTTTACGGCAGCCGCCCCCGCGGTCGCACGATACACGTTGAACCCAATGCTGCCTGGGTCGAGCCCAAACATTCGCCACCCGACGTAGACCTTTCCGCCGCCTTGGTTTATCGCGATCACGCCACGGTCAAGACTCTCCATCTCGCGTTTGCCAGAAGCTACCGTGCTTGCCCCGCCCGCCCCGCCTGTGCCTGCCCCGCCGGTAGCCACGCCGCCGGTGTTTGTCCCGCCTGTGCGGGTCGCGCCGCCGGTGGCCGACCCGCCGGTGGCCGCACCGCCCGTGACCGATCCGCCTGCCCCCGCCCCACCCGTGGCCGCACCGCCTACCCCCGCACCGCCCGTGACCGACCCGCCTGCGCCCACGCCGCCGGTATTTGCCCCGCCGGTGCGGGTCGCGCCTCCCGCCCCTGCCCCGCCGGTGGCCACACCGCCGGCGCCCGTCCCGCCTGTGCGTATCACGCCGCCCGTGGCCGTGCCACCTGTGGCCGCCACCCCACCTGTGGTCGCCCCACCGATGCGCGCACCGCCCGTGGCCGTGCCACCTGTGGCCGACCCGCCGGTGGCGGTTGCGCCGCCTGTCCCGGTCGCGCCCCCCGTGCTGATCACACCACCAGCGCCGATCGTGCCGCCAGCGTCGGTCGCGCCGCCGGTTCTGGTCACGCTGCCTCCGCTGCTGCTACAGCCGAAAAAACAGCAGGCTCCTGCGATCAGGGCCAACGTCAGACATCGATTGGTCCAGCCGGTCACCAAGGGATTACCTTTCTGTGGACGCGCCTTGTCAGTGGCTTCCCAAGATTTCTACTTTACCTGTAAGACCATTTCGATCCAATCGAAGTGGTAGCTTCCCAGACGGCTGGCGAGTGTTGTCAAATAGGGTAGAAGAGGCCCTTCAGGGCAGCAGCGGATTTACGCGTACAGACATGGAACGTTTGCATCATACGGAAATCCAGGGCTCTAGCTTGCGCTCGGAGCACACTTCCTTGTCGCTGGGGGTGCCGGAGCAAGCGAGGGACCTCGATCCGACTGCCGATTTCCTCCAATCCATCCAAATAGAAGAACTGGTTTCTAGCGACGATTCTCGCCACCACGAAAGCGAGTACATTCGCGATGAGCGCTGGGAGGACCTGGCAGCTCTCCTGCTCGAGCGTTCGTCACAAGTCTTAGATCCGGCTGAGAGCAGCCGCTGCCTCATGCGGGCGGCACAGGTCTACGAGACCAATTTGGGGGACACCGACAGCGCATTCGTGGTCATGCTGGTCGCTTTCCAAGAAAGCCCCGCGACTCTCGACCTGGCCACCGATCTGGCGCGCATGGCCACGGTTCACAATCGCTGGCCGGACCTGCTGTCGGAATGCCAGAAGCGATTGCCCGAGGTTTCCTCCGCGGCCAAGCGCGCTGAGATGCTGGTGGCAATGGCGGGCTGGTACCAGAAAGATCTGGGGGATGCGGCAGCGGCAGAGGAGGCATTGGAGGCTGCGATGGCGGCCAATCCCTCCAACCCGCAAGCACTGCGCGCCCTGGTCGAGCTGCACGGCCAGCGGGGCAAGTGGCTGCGCGCCGCTGCCTATCTGACTTGTGCTTCGGGCAACGCCGCGGACCCGGCCAAAGCGATCGAGTTGGCCCTGGAGGCTGCCGAGATCTATCGGGAACGTCTGCACGACGTGGACTCCGCCATCGAGCAATACACTCGGGTTCTCGAACGATCGCCCGGTCATCCTCAGGCTACTGCCGCCTTGGCGGAACTGGCCTGGGTTCGCAAGGACTGGACCGTCGCCTTGCCCTTGCTCGAAAACATGGCTGGCTCGGCCAAGCACGCCTTGGACGAATCCGCTCGGATTTGGCACAAGGTCGCGTGGTCATCCCAGATGTTGGGCGACATGGAGCGAGCGCGGGCGGGCTATCGCCGTTCGTACATGGCCCTGCCCACCTATTTGCCAACTTTGCAGTCGTGGTCGCAACTCGCGCGCATCCAAGGGTGGTGGCAGGACGTGTGCCAGACCGTGCCGCATCTGCTGTCCGAAGCGGGCGATCGTCTGGCGGTTTCTGAACGCGCGGATCACCTGTTTGCTCTCGGCAAGGCTCATCTTGCCCTGCGCAGCGCGGAGGCCGCGGCCGAGGCATTGATGAAGGCGCTGGCATTGGCGCCAGGCCTCACGGCTGCCCGAGAGGCCCTGGCCGAGGCCAACGCCAGGATCGAGGGTCGCGGTCCTGAGAATGCGGCGGCGCTGGTTGAGCAGCATCGCCGAATACTTGAAGGCAAGATCTCACCCGATGAGCGGTTCGAGTATCTCTGCCGCGTCGGTCGTCTGCAGCGCGAAGAACTGAACGATCACCGCGCCGCCCTGGAAACCTTCTTGCAGGCATCCATCTTGCGGCCAGACGACCCGGATGTCCTGCACGAACTGGTGGAGATCCACACCCTCAGCGGCCACTGGTCACGCGTGGTCGAGGTGCTCGATCGGCTGGTGCGTTTGTCCACTGGAGCCGACAAGGCACGCTACCTGGTGGCAACTGCCAACATTCTCAACTACGAGCTGGAGGGGCCGGTCGAGGCGGTCGACCGGTACAACCAGGCGCTCGACGAGAATCCGGATGATCGGCGCAGTTTCGAGCGCATCCAGCGCATCTTGATCGCGCGGCAGGATTGGCGCGCCCTGGCCCGGGCCCATCGCCGCATGATTCGGCGGATAGGGGCGCATCCATCGCCGGACAAGCGCGCTTGGCTTCTCGGCTTGTGGCAAAGCCTAGCCGACCTCTGCTGGCGCAATCTGCGCGATTTTCCCGCCGCGGCTGCCGCGTACGAGGTGTGCGTGTCCTTGGCTCCCGAAGATGCGCAAAACCACGAGGCCCTGGCCAAGACCTACGAGGCCCAAGGCCCGGCCATGTTCAGCCAGGCGGTAAAGACGCGCGAACGTCTGCTGGCCATGTCAAGCAATGCCGACGAGGCGGCCAAGCACATTCGCGCTTTGGCCAACCTGCACCGCGGACAGCGAAGGTACGATCGCGTGTTTTGCGCGTGCGGTGGTCTCAGCGTACTGATGAAGGCCGATGTCCGCGAGCGCGGCTACTACGAGAACAACGCCTTGCCCAGCGTCCCGGTGGCGACCAGCATGTTGACGGAAGCGCAGTGGCAAGGCTGCATTTCGTCAGCGCGCGAGGATCGTCGCATCTCGCAGTTGCTGGCTGCGGTCAGTGCAGGGGTGCTCATGTCGCGGGTGCGGGACGCGGCGGCCTACGGCCTTCAGCCCGGCCATCGCCGCGATCCCACCGACCAGAGATCCCTGCTAGGGCGTATCCTGGTCTACATCAGTCGCTTCGTCGGTGTGCCCTTGCCCGCAGTCTATTCGCCTCCCAATGCACCGGGCGAGATCGATCTGGTGGTTCTGCAGGAGGGAGCCCAGCCCTTGCTTGCGTTCGTGCTGGGGCGTGACCTGACCGTAGACCGGACGGACCGTGAGCTGGCCTTTTTCCTCACCAAGCGGTTGGTGGGACTGCGCGCCGATCGCTGTCTGCTTTGGCCGCGCCTGGTGTCCACCAAGGCTGAACTGCGCGCCATCTTGGGCGCAGCCATCCAATTGGGCAGACCAGGCTACCGGCTGCCCGAGGCCGATCCCGCGGCGGTACGTCAGTATGGTTCGTATCTGCGCAAGGTGGTGCCGGCGGCCCAGATGGCGCCCATCGCATCCGCGGTCGAATCATTGCTGGCGGACCCCGGCCGCGTCGACTTGGATGGCTGGATTGCGGCCGCCGACGAAACCGCCACTCGCGCCGGGCTGCTCGCTTGCGGTGACGTGATGGCAGCCGCCCGGGAAATCGTCAAGGAGGCGCGCGCGCGCAGGTCACGTCCCGAAGATGCAATCCTGGCCATGGTCCGCTGGGGCGTCTCCTCGGACTATTTCGACCTTCGCACCCAGCTTGGATTGGCTCTGGTCTCAGACGAAGACAAGACGCCAGCGGTTGCGCGCAACTACCCGACCTACTGAAAATCGACGTGCCTGGGCAAAACGCCGCAACAGCACGGCCATGGGAAAACGCAAATCCGCACCAGGCAGAGGCAAACACACGGCTGCCGAAAGCGCGAATGGCAACTCTTTGCTTCCCGCTTCCCCGGACGAGCCGGCAGCATGGGCTCGGCTCGCACCTTTTCTGGCCTTTCTGCTCCTGGCGGCGCTCTACCTCGCGACCCTCTATCCCTCGGTGGCGGGCGGCGATAGCGGTGAGCTGACCGCGGCGGCGCTCACCGGTGGCGTTCCCCATCCGTCGGGCTATCCGCTTTTCGCGCTCTTGGCGCGGTTGTTCGCCGCGCTGCCGCTGGGACACTCGCCCGCCTGGCGCGTGAATCTGCTCTCCGCTGTGTCTACCGCAGCGGCAGCAGGCCTGGTGTGTGCTGTGGTTCAGTCGTGGACGCGCAACCCCATGGCCGGGCTGCTGGCTGCGGCACTCTTTGGCACGAACCCGCTGGTTTGGTTGCACGCGACCAGCGCGGAGGTGTTTGGACTCAACGCCATGTTCGTGGCGCTGGCATTTCTGCTTTGGTCACGGGTCGAGCGCACCCTTTCCCGCCGCGAGGTATTTGCGCTGCTCCTTGCCAGCGGGCTTGCCATGTGCAACCACCACACCTTTGTCTTCGTCGGAGCGCCCTTGGTTCTGCGCTCACTGTGGGTGGCACGGCGCAACCTCGGTGCAAGCGGGGTGGCCTTGGCTCTCGGCATTGGGCTTTCCGGCTTGCTCCCCTATCTCTACCTCATGCCGGCCTCGGCTTCGGCCGCAGCCGTGTCGTGGGGTGACGAGACCAGCATTGGCGCCCTCTGCGCCCATGTTCTGCGCCTCAACTATGGAACCTTCAGCATGGGTCGGACTGGCTCGCAAGGAGCCTTTGTCGGGGAGGGCACCTTCCTGCCCACGCTCTGGCAAATGTGGGGTCGCGCATTTCCCCGTCTGCTTTGGTTTGGTCCTGTTCTCGCCGTGACGGGCCTCTATCTCGGCATAAGGCGGCGCCCGACCCGCGCGGCGGCCTCGACCATTCTCTTTGTCTTTTGCTTCTACAGTCTGACCTTCTGCGCCTTGTCCAACCTGTCGACATCGAGGCCGCACTTTCGCGGCATTCTTGGCCGGTTCTGTATCGAGTCCGACCTGCTGTTGGCGATTGCCTCGGGCTTGGGTCTTGCCGCCCTCGTGCAAAAGTTGGGTCCGCGCAGTCCATGGCTACGCTTGCTGCCGGCAGGCGTACTGTTGACGTTCGCAGTTGGCGTGGCGGTGCATGCCGGGCAGGCAAACGCACGCAACAACACCGTCTTGCGAGATTTCGTGACCACCGCGTTCGCCTCGCTTCCACGCAATGCGATTGTGATTACCTCAATGGGGGACGATGTGACCGGCTCTGTCTTCTATCTCCACGAGGTGGAGAAGCTTCGCCCCGACGTGGTTCACTTGGACAGCGACTATTTGGCTAAGCCCTGGTACACGGCGCGGCAGCGGCGTTTAGTCCCCGATGTGTATTTGCCCGAAGGTGGCTACGGGAAATCCGGCTGGAACATCAAGCAACTGCTCGACGGCAATCCGCACCGGCCGCTCATCTTCATCGGTCATCTGGACGATTGGGATCAAAGCTGGAAAGACGGATACAAGCTGGCAACCTACGGCTTGGTTCGTTCGCTGGTTCGGACCAGCGAGTTTCCAACCTACCAACAGTGGGCCGAGCGTGATCGCCAGGCCATCGGCGCCTACGATGTCGCGCCGGCTCTCCGCGCACCGGAGGAAACCTGGGAAAAGGCGCTCGGCCTGCGGGTCCTCGATACCCAAGTCACACGCGCGCACCTTGCGCTCGTCTACGGCTACGATCGCGGCGACCCTTCCGATCCGGCGCGAACCGCGCTTCGTCTACTTGAGGACGTGGTTGCCAAGTCCGGCGGTGATGAAGAGATTGGGATCGCTGCGTGGCCGGGAATGCCCAAACTCGACACCAGCGCATCGCTCTGGAGAAACCTCAGTCTAGCCTACCAAGCCCTCTCTCCCGTCGACGATACCAGCACCCTGCGCTTCGCCATCGCCTGCCGCAAATTTGTCAACCGGGCGAACCCCAACGATCCGGATCTGCCGGCGGCGCGCAAGTACCTCGATGAAACGCGCGCGGTTCCGCGCAACCCGATTTTCAATGGGCGCCGCGCCCCGATCAAGTCGGAATAGCCAGTAGCTCGCGCACCGCGGATCGGAGCTGGCTTTGGTGGAAAAGCTGACCAGCAATGGGTTGGATTGTGGCCAGTCCCACGCCTCCACGACACCTATGCACTCACTGTTCTGGCGCTGCCAAACCGCCCCAACAGGTGGCACTGCCGTCGGCCCGCAGCCCGCAGGTGTGTATCCCGCCGGCGGAAATCTGGGTAAAAGCGCCTGCCGGTGCAGTGGCCTGCCCATATTCGTTTCTGCCCCAACAGGCGGCACTGCCGTCGGCCCGCAGCCCGCAGGTGTGGCCCCAGCCAGCGGAAACTTGAGTGAAAACGTCTGCCGGCGCAGTGGCTTGCCCGTAGCTGTTGTCACCCCAGCAGGCCGCGCTGCTGTCGACTCGCAGCCCGCAAGTGTGGAAGGCGCCGGCGGAAACCTCGGTGAAGGTACCTGCCGGTGGACTGGCTTGCCCATCGCCGCCATAGCCCCAGCAAGACACGCTGCCGTCGACGCCTAGTGCGCAGGTGTGGGTTCCACCGGCGGAAACCTGGGTGAAGATCCCGCTCGCTGGGGTGGACGCGCTGGCGTAGGCCTCACCCCAGCAGGATGCGCCGCCGTTGGACCGCAGCCCGCAGGTGTGAGTCCCACCTGCGGAAATCTGGGTGAATGCGCCGGCCAGGGGAATGGCCTGCCCGTAGCTGTTGTCGCCCCAGCAGGTGGCGCTGCCATCAGCCCGCAGCCCGCAGGTGTGGCCCCAGCCGGCGGAAATCTCAGTGAAAGTGCCAGCCGGGAAAATGGTCTGTCCATAGGTATTGTCGCCCCAGCAGGAGGCGCTGCCGTCAACCCGTAGTCCGCAGGCATATTCGGCGCCCGCCGAAATCTGCGCAAAACCCCTGGTCCCAATTCCTGCGCTGCCACCCTCGGCCTTCGCAGCAGCCGCGCTGTCGAGCGGAGTGCGGCCGCACGCGATGCTCGCGATGAGAGCCAGAAGCGAGAGCTTCGCGAATCCGTAGGTTTCACCCACCCAGTAATTCTACGCTATTGCGCGCCGGTAGCAGTCTTGGCTTGGGGCAAGAAACAGGCGTTTTCGCGTCAAGCCGCCACAATCAGGGCGAGGTCACGGAAAACAATCGCACGTCACCCGCAAAGGTTCCAATCGCCTGCGCGTAGCTGACCACCGTCCTGCCATCGTCGTCACTGGCACTGTGAGAGAAACACTCCGACCGTGCCGTCACGTGCATTTTCCACCGCGAGATCAGGATGACCATCGCGATTGAAATCGCCCACTGCCAAGGACTGTGGTTGGACGCCCGCCGCCCAGGTTTGCGGTGGCGCAAATGTGCAGGCAGGGTTGACTGCTGAGTCCAGAGCCGAATCCGGTCCGCTGCCGGCGATCTTGCTCCATCCCCCGTCGGCGAACGAGCGCACGTCCAAGGGTGATCGTCCAAACGACGCAGGAAGGAAGGCGATTGTGAAAGCCATACAGGTACGCATGACGGATGTGTCGATGGACCCGTGCAGGATGTCGGCGGCCGACCACAGGCAGCCTTCCGGCTGTTCACGGGTGAGCTTTGCGCTGGGGGACGGCGCGTCGTCGCGGGTGAAGAGTACGTGTTTCGATGCCATGCCGAAGGGCATTGTACGCGGGCGCCTAACCAGTGCAGACGTCTCTCGCAGCGTTTTTCTAGAAGGTTCGGGCATGGACCAGACATACTAGTACTTGCTACTGCAAGGGTTGAGCAGGGCAAGAGCGCAGGCTGAAGGCCCAACTTGGATCTCACAGGAGTCAGCATGAACACACACTTCGAGTTACGGCGGCACCGCAGTTGGTTGCAGAGCAAGCTGGGCCTGCACGGGCTCGGTCTGCTGGTTGCACTCTTGGCTGGCTGTGCTTCGAATTCGTCGGGCACCCCAACCGGCAGCGGGGGCGCAAGCAGCAGCACAGGCGGCAGCACGACTGAAAGCGGCGGACAGACGACACTTGGCGGTTCCACGACCACCGGGGGCGCAACCGCAACGGGTGGTTTGAACGCCTCGGGTGGGGTTGCACCGGGAACTGGCGGTACCGCAACCAGTGGTGGCACACCTACCTCCGGCGGCACGACCGCCCGGGGAGGAACCACGAGCACGGGCGGTGTGACGTCTACCGGTGGGAGTTTCTCGGGCGGCGTCACCTCGGCCGGCGGCACCACCAGCACGGGTGGAACCGCGGCCACCGGGGGCGTCACCAGCACCGGCGGCAATTCGGCAGCCGGGGGCAGCACTCGCACCGGCGGCGTGATCACCGGCGGCGGCATTCCGACCGGGGGCAGCACTCGCACCGGGGGTGTGACCAGCACGGGCGGTGCAGGCACAGGCGGCGCGACCAGCACGGGTGGGGCGGCCACAGGCGGCGCGACCAGCACTGCAGGGACCACATCCGCGTGCGGCGCGAGTGGTGCGACCTACGACACCAGCGCCGTCACCACCAGCTGCACAAGCGCCGCAACAGGGCCGGCCGTGCCCGCGGGCATCACCTCGGCCTTCTGCAACTGTGTCAATGAAGGGCCAGGTTTCAAGACCGGCGCCTTCACCGTCGCTAACAACGTCTGGGGATCTGGCCCCGGCCCCGAGTGCGTGTGGGCCACTTCGACAACCTTGTGGGGCGTGACCGCCAATCATCCCCAGACCAGCGGTGTCAAATCCTATCCCAACATTGGACTTTCACCCAGGTTGCTTATCAGCGGCATCAACACCTACACCAGCAGCTTCGACATTACCGTGCCCGGCAATGTTGGATCCTGGGAAGCCGCCTACGATATGTGGGTCAAGGCCCCCACCGGGAACACGCGCATCGAGCTCATGGTGTGGATGTACACGTACCAGACGGGGCCGATCTCGTCCATTGTAGCAACGACGAAGCCCACAATCGGCGACTATACCTGGACCGTCCACTATGGCAGCAACGGGAGCAATGCCACGATTTCGCTCGTCAACACCTCCCCGTCGACTGGCAAGACCGCCAACGTCACATCGGGCACTATCGACGTCAAGGGCATCCTGGACTGGCTCATCGCCAACAACACCACCCAATACGGGCAATTCGACAACACTTGGACCCTCGATCAGGTGCAGTGGGGCTTCGAGATCAGCGGGGACGGAGGATCCACGCAGGAGTTCATAAACAACTGCTTCTCGGTCAGTTCCACCTAGCCCGCTTTATTCACCACAATCGGATTGTCGACGGCCACACCGTAGCAGACTGGTTCGGACGCACTGAAGTGTGGCGGGCTAGGTCGACTGTAATGGGAACCTTGGGAGGGTTCCCAAACCCTCCCGCGACGCTGCGCTGCCGGCAAAGCCGGCAGGCTCCGCACGCGTTTGCCTAGCCCGCACAGACATCGACTTGGTGCGGCTCGTGAATAATGCGGGCTGGCTGGCACGAGCCAGCGCCCCCGCCAAGACCTGCAGAGTCCTCACGGCGAACCCCTAGGGCAGTGCAACAGTACGATGGGAAGTATGCCGATGACCAAGACCCAGAGATCGCACTTCGCCGGCACGACCCGCGGGGTGGGGGCAGAGTCCTGGTAGGGGTCTTGCTTGGCAGGCGACTGCGGCGCCGCGATGTCCGGGGAGAAGATGGCCTCTGCACGATCTGACGTCACGGGACGCTGCCCGCCCGGCTTCCCTGCATACGCGAGCGTGGTCGGAAGCAATGCTGCCAGCAAAGCCAGAACGCATATCCATTTCTTCATCATCACCCGATTCTCTCCATGGTCCGGGCCGCGATGATACACCTCGCCCGGCAGACAAGGGAGAAAGCGAGATCGCACCCTGGGCCCTGCTCTTCGCTTGGGCGCTCGCTACTTCACTTCCATGCGCAGGTGCCCGCGGTCCCTGACGCGTTCGGAACGCACGTGGCGCCAGCAGCGGTGGGAGCGGCGCAGGTGTTCCCGCAGGAAGTAATGGGACAGTTGGCATTCTGCAAGTCCGCAAGGGCGGACAAGGCAGCGTCCCCACAGACGCCGGATCCGTCATAGGGCACGTCGCAGCCACAGGCGTCCGGGCCGTGGCGCCAGCATCCTGTGGGGTCGAGCGGCGGGTAACAACGCTGCGCGGACGCGAGTGCATTGAGATAGATAGCCCGCAGGGCGTCGCAATTGCCTGCGCCTGCATCCGCCCTGTCGCACTCAAAAGGAAGGTGGATCGAGCACTTGCCTTCGTTGCAGACCGAAATCATGCATTGAGCCAGAAGACAGGAGTGGGCAACTGGCTGCGGTCCACTCGGGCACTCGGGCGGCGGAGCCGCAGTGGTACACTCGGGCTCGGGCGTCCATGGGATGAGGCAAGGATCGCGGCTGACATCGGTTCTGGAAGCAGCGCTGGGAAACCAGCATTCAAAACCATTGCGGTAGTCAAGCACGGCGACGCAGTCATCGGCGGTGGTGCAATTTCCAAGAATCGAAGTGTCGGCAGCGGAGTCCGGCTCTTCTGCCGTGGGCTCGTTCCCCGCATCGTAGTAGCCCGCACTCGCCTCTTCGCCACAGTCGGCTGCCGCGCCCGCTCCCCCGCACCCTGCGTCCGCCCTGCCAGCGTCAAAACGCAGACCGGAACCGCTGGTACACCCCAGTCCTGCGATACCAGATGCCAGACAGACGGTGAAGCGCAGAGTGGTCGCAAGTGAAATCGCGTGTCTCATACTCCCCGCCTCACCTCGAGCCGCATACTTTCGCACCGGCTCATCCGACGCATCCAGCGCGCCACACGGACTACTGTGACCTGATTCCAAGCTGCGGTCCACATCCCCATCGAGTCCGACTGGTGTCGACCTCGGCCATGAGAAAGGCTGGGCTTGGGCGCGAGCGACGCCATGGGGCACACCCTGCACTGGCCTTCATTCTCATCCATCACTTTGTCCATGGCACGCTTCGCGCTGGCAGAAGTTGGGCGTCGCTGGTCAATTCTGGCTAGGATCTTGGACTCGGCCCATGAAGAGGATGGCGCCAGTGGGCTGGTCACGCAGGTAATAGAGAAAGGGACGATTCGCGTTGACCGGCAGCCCCGTCGGAGGTGGAACTGCGATTGACACCGTTGTGACGACGACGGCGGTTGCGGCTGCGGCCTCGGTACCCTTTTCCGCAACGTGGATGAATGCCTTGTGGATGACGTCCGAGATGGAGAGATTGCGCGTGCCATCCATACCCGAGAAGTCGGCGACGCCAGGGGTGAAAGCCGATGTCATGCCCAGGGTCTGCAGAAGTTTCGTCAAACTCGTGCCTGTCTCGACCTGGAAACGTGGCAGAGAAAGGGAAACTGGCTGGCTGACCAGACCCGCCACCAGAGTTCCAAGTGTGGTCGCGTCGAGCGAGGATTCCACTTGGCCAAACTGGCCCAGGTCCGGCACCACCAGCACCAGCGAGAGCCGCGTGTCAGCGTAGGGCAAGGACGCGGCCACGAAGTTCGTCCCCTGAATGGCCGGGAAGCCCTGGAAGTATGCGTTCATGAATTTCACAGTCACGTTGCTTCCGTCCAGGAGGGTGAACGAGCCGTCGTGGGTATCGTTCGGGTCAAATGGGATATTCCATGCAGCATTGAAGTAGACCGCATTGGTCAAAACCAGACGAGTCGAGCTGTCGATGGAGCCGAGTGGCAGCAGGTTCTGGATCTTGTTGTTAGTTTGATCAGCCACCCAGGTGTTGATGGTCAGACGCGAAGGCTCTGGCGCATTGAGAAAATCGAGCAGGTTCACGCCTGCACCATAATTCGCTGCCAGCGTGTCGAGGAAGTCGCTCCTGAAAGTGTAGGTTTGTTCGGCCCAGATCGCGTTGGAAATATCCACCTGCATGGGCCCGCCATCACCGCCGAGATAGCCCTGACCGCGCGAGGCCAGTGCCTGATCCAAGGCATTGAACGCCGGGTGCAGCTGTGCGGGTGGCAAGCTGAAGTGAAGGGTCTGGGCCATCTCGCTGGCTGTCGTGGTTGCTGCGCCCGCGTAGGTCATGGCAAGGGCGATGGAGATGCTGGCCGGTGAGAAAACCAGGTTGGTGTTCGTGGCGATGAGCTGCTTGTAGGCGTCGAACGCGAAGGCGGCATTGTCGGAAGCCAATGTGGTGCTATCCACCGTCGTCACCTGCGGATCGGAAACGCGCTGGACAGAGGACTTGGCAGTACTGACGTCCGGGGAAAGGGCAGCGTCCGCTACCGCGACAGGGGCAGGCGCGGTGTCGGCCGCACCGATGCTGTCCGGCGGCGGGGAGGCATCGCGCGCAGTTGTATCAGGCCCTAGTACTGGACTGCTTGAACCACAGCCAGCCAGCGCGGTGGAGAAGAGGGCCGAAAGGACACAACAACTAATCACAGGTCGAAGCGTACTAGTCATGGCTGCCTCCGGGTCGTGTGGGCAGGCCATGTGCAAGTTCGAGGCCAAGTCGCGGTCTGTCCCCAGACCGATGACCAAGCCAAATCTTGGCGGAGATCCGTCAGGGGTCTGAGGGTGCGCTCAGAATTCTGAGGGTACGCTGACGGCCATGTCGCAACAGGTACACCTGGAGAAGTGGTACTTTCAGGTGATGCGGATCCATCGGCAATGGGTGGTCTGGGCATGTCTGACCATGCTTCCCGCGTGCCGAACCCCGATGCTGAGTCACGATGCCGGCGCCCCGGCGGATTCGTCAGATGCTCCGAACCACGTTGCGCCGGCCAACCTGTGCGGCGACGTGGCACAGGTAGCAGTGGGCATGCTGCACGCTTGCGCCCTGAAGGCCGACGGGACGCTGTGGTGCTGGGGCGCCAATGGCTACGGCCAGCTCGGCGATACGACCCTCGCTGACAAGGCAGCTCCGGTGCCGGTGACCGCGCTCGGCTCCGACGTGGTCCAGGTGACGGTAGGCTACTCCTACTCCTGTGCGCTAAAGCGCGACGCCACCATCTGGTGCTGGGGCAAGAATGGCAGCGGCCAGCTCGGCAACGGCACGACCACCGACTCTGCGACGCCGACCCAGACAATCGCCCTCGGGTCAACTGTCGCGGAAGTGGCCGCAGGCAGCGATCTGGCCTGCGCGCGCAAGCTGGACGGCACACTCTGGTGCTGGGGATTTGGCAATCTTGGCGACGGGACAGGGTGGAATGGCCACAGCACGCCGACCCAGGTGACGGCGCTCGGGTCTGAGGTCGCCGGCATCTCAGTGGCCCAGTACCATTCCTGCGCGCGTAAAATGGATGGTTCGCTCTGGTGCTGGGGCATGAATACTTCCGGCGAACTCGGCGATGGCTCGTTTGTCGACAGGTCCACGCCCGTCGAGGTGACCGCGCTTGGCCATGCGGTGTCCAGTGTCTCAGCAGGCATGCAAGTCACCTGCGCGCTCAAGACCGACGGGACGCTCTGGTGCTGGGGCTGGAGAAATGGTGGCGCGACGCCGACCCAGGTGGCGGGCTTGGGCGCCGAGATTGTGGAGGTTTCCGTGGGCGAATACCACACTTGCGCGCGCAAAGCAGATGGAACCCTGTGGTGTTGGGGCGCAAACGGCGAAGGGCAACTGGGCGACGGCAGTACGAGAGACCGGGA
>Ga0182017_10002212_pt1 | contig 14852 bp, 22 predicted proteins | sample 712E3DmetaG_FD_120492 | JGI IMG/M metagenome (GOLD analysis project Ga0182017, IMG submission 120492) | Permafrost microbial communities from Stordalen Mire, Sweden - 712E3D metaG | ecosystem: Environmental > Terrestrial > Soil > Wetlands > Permafrost | place: Sweden: Stordalen | collected... | reverse complement strand
TTTTTGATTTCAACCCAGGGACCGAGGTCGTCCAAGTAACGAATAATACCGGCGACCGAGCGAGTATTGCTTCCGTTTGTCTTTGCAACTGTCGCATCGTCGACCAGGTAGCATGCGTTGCCCAAATCTGCAATTGTGATCGCATCGCTGTCGGCCGAGTTTCCAAGAACGAAAACTCCTTCGCGTACCCTTGCTTCAATATCTCCATCCTGCCCGAGTGTGTTGTCTGCTTGCTCTTCAAAAATTCCGAGTGCAACTAAACCGGTAGCAGTTGTGGCCGGTTGAACATATCCGGTAGAATTCCGGACCGCAATTCCACCAGCATAACATTTTGCACCGGAGGCCACTTTGTAAGAAAATATTTTCGGTTCTCTCTCAGGCATATCCTGGTCGGCAGCAAGAGCTGTGGCCATCACATACGTCGCGGCGAAACCGGTAATATGATCGATCGCAAAAGCGATGATCGCACCGAGCACTAAAAAAATCCGCAGCGGCGTAAGATGTGCAGCCGCTTTTTCGATGAACTTTTTCATGATTTGAATTCCTTTTAAATAGTGATTGAAATGAACTTTGTGCCCCCCTATAAGGGGGAGGATCCGGGAAGGGCTACCTTCCGTAAATCTTAATGTCGTCCTCGCTTACGCCGGACTTCGCCGCAACTTCCATAACGTTAGCATCCACAGCTGCCACGGACGTTTCTGGGGAATCCTTCGCAGCAATCTCTTGCTCTGTTCCGTAGTAGTAATCGGGTTTTGTCTCAGGTGAATTCTGGTCGTTTTTTTCGGTGGACTTTTTCATGTTTTGAATTCCTTTTAAATGATGGTGGAATGAACTTTGTGCACTGCCCTTTCCCCGCCACTCAATAGAGTGGCGGGATTAAGGAGGGGGTCACTTTCCGAACTTCTTGATTTCCTCCGACGTCACGCCAGCTCTCTCCGCAATTCCTATGACATTGGAATCCGTAGCTGCGTCGATTCCTTTCTTGATGTCCTTCGCCTCAATCTCCTTCAGCGGAACGGCCGAGTAATCCGGAATCGTCGCCATCAGATCGTTGAACTTTTTCAGATCCGCTAACGCGAGCTCCCTGAAACCTGACTCCGACGCCTTTGCGATCTTCCCTTTGCTCATCGCTGCACTGACGGCATCGTTCACGTCGCGCGTCTTCAATTGCAGCACGAGGGTTTCGTGTTCGGATCGTTTGACGTAATCCTTCAGGTCGACCTGTTTGGATCCGGGATCTTTCGCGGCAATGATCGCCGTTTTTATCTGGTCGACCGTATCAGTTGCCTTCAGGCCGAGCTCCGTAAGAATTGTGGTATGCTTCAGCGCGAAGACCTTCACATCGTCGACCGATGCGTCGTCCTTCAGGCCGAGTTCTTTCATCGCAGCCGTGTATTTCGCCGCAACGGTAGTCGCCGAGTTCCTCAGTTTATCGATCGCACTTTGCACTTGATCGAGCGTTGCATCCGCCGCGAGGCCGAGCAACTTCAGAATTGATTCTAGCATGGTAGTACCTCCGTTATGTGGTTTGGTGGAATCTGTTAAATAGATAACTATCGATGGTTCAGCATCCTTTGCTACAATCGGTTTATAGTTGTCCAGAAATGGCTCGTTCGTGAGCGCAAGATTTTTAAGCCGCAGCGGAACTTTCTCATTGGTTTCTTTATCGAACCCATTGTAGATCAATACCGGAGAACCGTACCGATACTCTTTATTGAGCAAATAGTCCGCAGCTTTTTTTGTCCATTCCTTTACGATGGCATAAACTCCGTCTTCCTTTTTGAAAACGTCCGAGAACATCCATCCGGCTGCCGGTGCCTGAGTATCGTCCTGTGTCTGATGTTCGTAATCGATGACAAGATCTCGCAAAGGGAAACGTTCCTTCAATTTCTTGTGATAGGCGACCATCATGTCTGCCAGTTCCGGAGTTATCTCAAACTCGATCGTTGCGCCATCAGCACCGCGAAATCCCTTCCAGTGGCCGTATGGTGCAACCATAATTTCTTTCGGAACGCCGCTGAGAGTGCTCAGGTCGGTAGCGCGGACGATTAGATATTGTTCCTTCTCTTTAAGACTTAGTTTCATGTTTCCTGTTCTTCCTTTGTTTCTCGAAGAGATATTTTACGTAATCGTCACTTTTATAGAGATGCAGCAGAAACTTCGAATAGAGCTCGTCAAGAAATTTGTCCTGCATCTTTCCCCAAAAAAAAAGAAGATTCATTACAACGGTAATCAGAAGAACACCGATGATCAGCGCGATCTTCAGAAAGTCCTCCAGCACCGGCAATGTCAGAATGCCGGCGACTAATCCAATGATCGATGCTATGTGCTTGCTTCCTATCATTTCGATTATTCACCGGAAAGTTCACTTATTACCATCGCTAAATCCTTGGCAATCCTCGAAAGCTCAGCGTGCTTTCGTTCGATCTCTTTCATATAAACTTTCATCCGATAGATGTCGATTTTTTCCGTGTAGGCGAGTGCGTCATCGCGGGGTTCGAACAGATCTCGCACCGCACGCACGAGCAAGTCGACCTCTATACGCCTTGCTTTCAACAATTCCTCTAATTCAGCCTTGCGGCCAACCTTAAATATTCTTTCATTGCTCATAATTTATACCGGCGCATAATGGTGATGAGTTTTAGTGAGTAATCCGGATCGGTCGCATAATGATTGGCAATAATCCGCGCGAACTGTTCCGCATTCATTGCCAGAAAAGCGTCGCGGTAAAGATGAGTTTGCGAGAGGTATTGGCCGTGAACATCGAAGCACTCTTCTATAGAAGAGTAGCAGGCAAACTTGACGGCGCTGCCTGGCGTATTTACTCCGAGAACGTTCACCAGTTCATGCCGCAGCACATAACGCGGCCTGAACATAAATTTTTTCGTTGCAGCAAACGTGTGTCCGAAATAATTCGATGCGCCGAGATTTCTCTTTCCCCACTGGCTCTCGAGCGCCCATTGAGCGAGCGTCACTGCTGAGGGCACGTTGTACCGGGACTCGACCATCGTTGCAAGTACGCGCACCGTATCGGGAAAATATCCGAGCCGTGCCATCGGCAATTCTTTTCTTGCTGCGACCTGGGCGATGTCATTATTTGAGATTGAAACCGTATCGTCAACCGAGGTTGCGGTCCACTGGCCGATTAAGTAGTCGATAAGATCGTTGCTGTGGTCCAAAGCTTCTTGAGTTTTCACAACTTGCACAATAGCCTGCAGTGCAATCCCGAGAACGATTCCACTTAATAGAGCAAGAAGAAGTTTTTTGAATGAATACATGACTTTGTTTTTTTGTTTAAATAGAAAAGCCCCGAACTCGTTTTCGGTTTTCAATCGTCAATCGGCAATTGAAAATCGGAAATGGATTCGGGGCTCCTTGTTGTCGGATAACCGCGAAAACTATTTACAATACTTCTATTAAGCTAACGTAAGACCGAGCTGCTCTGCAGTCTTCTGCACGATATAAGCATCATCGCTTCCCCATGAATTGTAATCGTTACCGGAGATTGAGCATCCCTTCGTGAGAACCGGCGCACCACTCGCATCGATAAGACGCGCGGTCCAGCTTGCGCTCGCATTGAGAACCGTATCAACCTTGTCGACCTCACCGGCTGCGTTCAAGATTTGAAAACCTGTGACGCCAAAGGCGGCGGGTTGCACGTTGTGAATCATAATATTCTCCTTTAAATTTAGTATCGAACTATCGGCACACTACTTGCACCGGTCGAAAGATTATTAACGCCCCACTCATCCCTCAAACTACCATTTTTAAATCTCCACCAACCACCCCCATGGACTTGATTCGGGTAACTCGGCAAACAATGCTTTGTCGCATAGATTTGAGCGGCGATGCTCGTAGCGTATGGAGTGATATTGTTGAAGCGAACGAATTGAGTTTCGCTAATACTTCCAGAACAAAATGCACCCGATGTTCCCACTTTGCCTATGGCTAAAATATCGGCAGTTGTGACATTACCAATCCCAGTTATGGACAAACTACCAACAAGCAATCCATTTACATAGAGGGTGCTATTTCCCACTCTATCATAAGTAAAGACGATTATTTGCCACCCTCCGTTTGCATAGGTTACAGTTTGGATATTTGCCGAACGATTAACACCGTCATTTAGATCAACATCAAGTCGGTTCGATGTTCTCGTTAATAATGCCCATCCATTATTCGTTGAGGATGGTCCGAAATTATTCATGTGTACAAATATCCCACCATCTTGCACTGCCGTTCCATAAAAAGCCACAAACCCCATCCCATCAAACGCCTGTGTCAGAGAGACGTCATCAATCCAAATGGTTCCCGCGCCTGAAGCATACAACTGGATTGGCTGTGCAACCGTAGAACTTGTCGCCAAAAAATTAAACACAAGTTTGGTGAATGTCCCGGCTGCCGCGTTATAGACTACTTTTCCAGTTACAACCTGATCACCAATCCTCATTGTGAGAGTAATACCGCTTGTGCTACCGTATGCCCAAACCTCTTTGGTGAACTTGTTTCCGGACACGATAGTCGCAAAAGCTGAAGCTGGGAGTGATTCAAAATTTGTAATATTATCACCAGCACCACTCGCTACAATTTTCAGCGAAGCAACCCCTGAATGATGATACGTCGTATCACGCACAGCAGAATGATTCCCGTTGTCTGCCCAGTTTCCTTTTGTAACTTCAAAAGTTTTATTGTCTGAATCTCCAATCATCTCCCCTCCACTTAAATCCATGCCAACGGGATTGGCGTTCCTTAAATAACTCGCGCCATCAAACTTGGCTGCGAATCTCGGTTGAGCGCCCAGCAATATTTTTCGCTGAGATGGATTCATTAGTCCTGAATAACTCCGACAAGTAAAGTCATGTTCATAGCAGAAGTTGGAATAAAACCCGTGGTCGACACATTGACAAGTCGAAAGAATGTTTTTTGCGAACCTGCTTGAGCTTGAAAAATAATATTGATGGATGAAATCATGGCTAAGTTGCTGTCGCTGCCAGTACCACCTGAACCGGTGCCGCCAACAATAGCGACAAATGTCCCGAGCCAACGACCGCTGTTAGCATAGAGCACGGTCTGTTGAACGTTGTCAAGAATAGCCGAAGGATAGCTGTCGAAGGAATAAAGATCGAAAACAGCATTCAACGTCACCGTCGTATTCATTTTTAGCTTTACAAAATTAATCAACCCTGAGCCACCTGCAACTCTCGCTAAATTCATTTGAAACATCCGAGCAATAGAACCGCCTGAAGTGTAAGCATGGACGAAGGCAATGGGAATCGTAAAATGCGTGGCATCAACTTTTGTTGCAATAAAGTCCCCGTTAGCTTCGGTCGTGCCCGCAATGGAAGAGAGCGTGACCATGTCCTGATCTTTGATGGTGGTGTCCATCACGCCCGCCGGAACTTGAACCAAACACAAACCATTCCCTGGATTGGCAGTGACGCCAGAGACCGTAATATTCACCGCAAAAACATCGTTTGTGGAATACTGGGTTGTGTCGGCCGGGCGGGTCATTGCGTCGCTGACAACAATAGACTGGCCACCAACGGAGCCGAGATGGTTTTCGCTTGGAGCGATTTGCACATAGAGCCAATGACTAGCAGTAACATAGACATCGGCAAATATTTTTATTAAGCCGCGCAACTTTGCAGAGATAGTTCCGTTCGCATCAGTCGTTACTGCCGCGTCGGTTGTCGCTCCGAGCACCGGTGCCTGAACTGCGATAGCATCGTCGGTCTCGGCGATCGTGGTGACGGTCCCGACCTTCGCGCGCGTGTCGCTCGCTCCGTCTTTTAATTCGACAGCGCCAATTTCTATATCGCTCGTAATCGCCACTGGCAACGGATTCGCCGCCGTGATGTCTCCGCGAATCGAAACGACTTTTGCATAAACAGTGTATGCGGCGTTTTGCAAGAGACCGGTTCCGATTTGGATCCAGCGCTGGAATATCGTACTGTCGGCCGGGTGTTGTCTATCTTGAATTGGATTGTCCATCGTATGATCCCTTGAAGGTTGGTGTCCTAAAATAAAAAAGCCCCGAAGCCATTTGCAATTTACAATTGGCAATTGCCAATCGTAAATCGAAAATGAATTCGGGGCTCCTTGTTATCGGATTACCGCGAAAAACTATTGCACAAATTTAAATAAGCGGTTGTTAAAAGTCAATAGCCATCTTGTGTTTAAAACGCATAGGAGAGATTTATCTTTTCCCCATCCATTTGCACTTCTACTTTTTCAAATACGAATACTAAATTCACGACACCAGCCGCAAGACACAATACGCCTGGAACTATGACGCGGTCCTTCTTTGTCGACAAATCACCTGCAGAAGATAAATAATAATAACTGAATCCGAAAGCGATCAACGAGATGGGAATTAATTTCGTGTTCGGATAGATAAAATTTTGTTTTGCCTTCATCGTGCTGAGCATGTCCATGCCCGAAGGAGATTCAATCTTTTGAAATGTGGACGCGCGGGTCGTATCTACCGGACCGTGTTCAATTTTCAGAATGTCGGAGAGTGGAAATAGCCAAATTTCTCCATTGGTCTTTTTTGCGCGAAGATGATTGTCGACTGTATCGAGACAGGAAGCGTTATAGAAAACATATCCTGATTTCGAATGGATAGTATCGCAGAGGCTGACACCAAAGAACGCAACGATTCCAATGAGCAAAAGAATATATCTTTTCATTTTTGTTTCCCCTTCGGTTTATAGGTTCTCATTTTGTCCGCAGCTTGCAGCGTCGGTCCGAGAATATCGTTTACTTTTTCCCAGGTGTCAAGACCGAGCAGCCGCAAATTATTTAAAATCTTTTCTTCTTCCTTTTCCCGCGTCTTCATCTCCGCTTGAAGCTCGTTCGGATATTTGCCGATGAGAAGCCAGGTGATGTTGCAGCCGATACCTTCGAGGTGACGCTTTAATTTGGGTCCTATGGGACGCTTCCCTTTTATTATTTCATTCAGGTTCTGTGGACGGATTTTCAAAGCCGTAGCAAACTCGACCTGAGTCTTGTAACGCTCCCTCCCGAATTGCGCTACCCGTTGGCCTATTTCGATGTTTATGTCCATCCTAAAAAAAGGTTATTTTTTGCTTGACAACTTCCCAAAAAATGGTTACAATATCCTTGTGTAAAATTTCACATAAAGGTATGAAAGATCAGATGCAGAAACAAATTGTATTACCCGCCGAGCGGCGAATCAAGATCGAGATGGAAGAGAAAAACTTGAGCAGGCGCTATGTACGAAAAAGCTTGCGGATGAAGGACTCGCTTTTTTCGATGGCGCTGGCCGGAAAGAGGAAAGCCGCTCTCGACAAAATCATCCTTTTTGTTCAGATGCATAAGCCATCTCCCACATACCTTACAAAGTGAATTTTCCACCATGCCCGACACCCTCAAAAAACTCTCTACAACGGTATTTAATCGCGCTGGTACGCGCTTGGATTTTTCCGTACAGGGGGAGGGCATAGCCCTGAGACCTATTTCCGAAAATATACGCAAGGCTGGTTTTTCAGTTCGTAAGATCGCTCGCCTCCTTTCGGTAAATACTGCAGACGTTTCGTACTTCATTCAAAATAAAAAAGACAGGGTTGGCAGGTCTCGCCGACGGCAAATCAAACAATTTTTTATTCAACAAGGCTGGCTCCCGAAACCGATTCAACGTCCCCGTCACGATTGCCCAGACTGTGGTGGATCCCACATCATCAAAAAGCCTGCACAAGTTAATTCCAAAAAGTCATCCGCGCAATTGCAAACCGTTTCTAAAAATTCACACACGCAACAATGATAACTGCCGATAAAATTCTGTACGCGACCATTTCGGACTGGCAAATGCAAGAGCGAGTGCGAAGAGATGATTTTGCTTTCGATGCCTATGAAGAACTTGGTAAGGAACTTGGCTATAAGAGTCCTTCCATCCTCCGAAAAATGTGTGAGTCGAGACTCACCGGCGCCAACTCTGCAAAGATCGGTATCGAAGACGCTCTTATCATCATGACGGTCACAAAAGATTATCGCCTGCTCGAATTCATGCGGGCAGAACTCGTTCGACGGCAACAATCTGATGAACAATTAAATCTTTTCATTCAACCACTCAGGACTTTGTAACCGACTTCAAATCGGAATTCGTAAATCGAAAATGGATCAACAACTAAACATACCTGCAGTGCCAATAGGTCGAATCACCAAAGACGTGATCTCGAAAACCGATTTGATGCTGAAGCTTATTGCCGTTGAAACAAATATTCGCGCAGCCGAAGAACAGATCGCGTCCGAGACCGGCCTCTCATCCGGATTGCTGCGGACATACAAAAAACAACTGAGAAAAATATTTGAGATTCCCGAACGCACGTCGATTGTCCATCTCGTCGACCATCCACAAATACGCCAGGCTCTTGAATCTATCCTCACCCGCAAAGAACGAACCGACAAGCTTCAGCTACGCAGCGCTAAAAAATTAGACGTCGTTATGCCGACGGGTGAATTTGTGAGCGTCGAAAACTTTTTGAAAGCTCTTTACCCGAACGAGAATGCAAATGCGATCAGCTGTTATCGCGCTCTTGTCGCTCGGTGCAAAAATAAAATGGTTGTGAAGGAAGATGGATCCGTGGCAGCGTTGACAGACCTGCCGGCAGACGTGTCGATCGTACGATTCTTAAAGCAGTGGAAAAAAGAATTCATCGCCGTTCGGCGTGCCAGATCCCGAAAGAACGATTGGGAAAAACACGAGCAGCCTTTTGTGACGCGCGATGTCACGCAGCTCGCACCCGGCGAATTATGGATCGGCGATCATACGGAACTTGACTTCATCGTTTACAACGAGCAGGGGAAACCCGACCGGCGATGGATCACGGCGTTCATCGATATGCGCTCCGGGCTTCTCGTCGGCTATCATCTATCATGGCGGCCAAACTCGACGACGATCGCCCTGGCATTCCGCAACGGCATCCTTGGTACGCAGCTGAAGGCATTCACCGGAGACAATGATTACAAAGAAGTCCACATCACGACGATCCCCGAAACAGTGATGATCGACAACGGCAAAGACTACCGGAGCCAATACACTCAGCGGCTTCTCGGAAGAATTGATTTCGACGACAGAGCGCGTCTTTCGATCTCGCGCATCACGAAGCTCCACTACACAACGCCGTATCACGGACAATCCAAAGCACAGATGGAGCGATGGTTCGGAGCATTCCAGACCATGCTCAAACATTTGCCGGGCTACAAAGGAAACGTCTACGGCAACAAGCCCGACACATTGAAAGAGGACCTCAAGCAGGGAAATATTCTCAACGTCGAAACATTCGACGCGACTGTCGCCCTCGCAGTGAACGTCATCAACAATAGAATCAAACGCACTCTGAACAATGAATCGCCGATGCAGCATTACCTGACGCATCAGACGGTCCAGCGCAGCATCGATCTGCGCGTGCTGGACTTCCTCATGATGAAATCCGAGAACAAAGTCATTCAACGCTGCCAGGTGCGATTGAAGAACGCGGAATACTATTCCGATCAGCTGATGGCCTTCAACGGCAAACATGCGGACGTCTATTATGATCCTACGGACCTCGGTTTCGTCAGCGTTTACGTCGACGGAGAGTTCGCAGCCGTTGCCTGCAACAAAGAAGCAATCGGCAAAGACGAACGCGGCTTCCAGAAAATTCTCGTCGACCGTGCGCGCAGCGAACGGGACATGCACGAGCAAATAAAAGAGTTTCGCGGGCCCCTATCGAAGGCAGATGCAAAAATAATGTTGTTGCAAGGCGAATTATCAAACGTCTCGCCGGTCGACGCAGCGCTCCTTATGAAAGAGACCGGCTCAATGACGATTCTAACAGGCTTTGAACGACGCGCGAATGAAACCCAAACGCACCTCGACCAGGAGAAAGTAAAGGTCCAAGTCGAACAGCGCGCGAAGAAGCGAAACAGGAATTCATCAATAACGATGGAAATGATCAACAAAGTAAGCTAAGGAGAATTTCTTATGGCACAAGCGACGCGCGTATCACTCGTTGAACAGTCGCGATTCACCAACGATACCACCGACGAAATCCGCACTCGGTTATCCGGTCTTTTGGCCGAGAGCGAAATAACACTCCGCGACATTTCAAAATTCACAAGTTACTCTGCTCCGACAATCTCCCAGGCGCTAAGCGGAACCTATGGCGCCGACCCCGACAAACTGAACGAAGCGCTCGCGCGGTTCTACCGTCATTGGATCGCAACGAACGCCGTCGTTGAAACCGGTGTCGTGAAAATAATTCACGCAACGATGCTTCTCGCGTGGAAACGAAAAGAGATCGCCAGGATAACCGGAGAATTCGGCAGGGGAAAATCAAAAGCCACTTCTCGTTTTGTCGCTCTCAATTCTGAATATTCCTGCTACGTCGAACTTACCTCGACGACGTCGGCGGTTTCCATCCTTCACCGCATCGCTGAAGCGCTGCACATCGAATCTCAAATGTCCGGCAGTGCCGATGACAAACTACAAATGATTATTCGCTCCCTGCAGCGGAAACCTCGCCTCCTTGTCATCGACGAGGCCGACAATCTGAAACCGAGAACACTGGCCGTGCTCAAAGATATTCACGGCGGGGAATCGGCGGAGCGCTGCGCGATCGTGCTGATCGGCACGGATCGTTTAAAGAAGATCCTCCAGGACCCGCTGCTCGGCTATTTACGGCGCCGCATCCGGATCGCGCGTGAGATCGGAGAGATCACTTTGCCTGAAGCCAAAAAGATCGTGGACATGTGGACGCACAATCTCGACGGTGCCGAGATAAAAGAAATGTGGGACTGGTCATCGCGCAAGTTCGGCGTTGCCTCGCTCGTCGCGTTAATGACGCGCGGCTATGACGTCATGCAAATGCACGACAAGAAAAAGATCGATGACGATTGTATCGCTGAAGCGTATTCATACTTGATCGACTAATCTGCGCAATCTGCAATCTGCGCTGAATCAGTGGAATCTGAGAAATCATAATGCTGCGTAAAGAACTCAACAAAAAAATTGGAGCGTTAGCCTTTGGCCGTTTGCGGCTCAGCGAAGACATCTACCGGCAGATCGTCGTCTCTATCGATCCGAAGAGCGAAGGACACGTCACCCGCTGTGACGACGAGAGCGCCAACCTGGTATTGATCGCTCTCCGGAGATTCGCAGAAAAGAATCCTCTTGTCCAAACGAACGTAAAGCAGCACCGGTTCATCGCGCGGCTAATGGATTACCTCAGATGGAACTGGCAAGATACAGCCGTTTTTTGCCATCGTCAAACCGGCAAGAAATCAACACGCGAATGCACCGCAGTCGAACTGACGAAGATCGTCAACGGCATGGTCGCCATCATCGACGGAAACATCGCCAGCGGCAAATTGCAGCTCTCGCCGACTGAACTTGAAGAATATCATCGCCATACAAAAAAGAATCGACAAACCAAATCAGCGCAATCTGCAATCAGCGCTGAATCTGCGTCATCTGAGAAATCACAATAAAGGAGGCCTTATGGAATTAGCAGCGCTTATTATTTGCTTTGCGATCGACGCTTTTATTTTTGTCCGCAACAGACGCCGCGAGCACGCTCCGGATGAAAATTTTTTAATAGACGAACTGTGTAACGAAGCGAGAACAAAATATCCGAGCATGGAACTCTCGGACGCGCTCGACATGCTCTACCGCGATTATTACGACAAACTGATTATTGCGCGAGAGAAGAGGGAGGATGTCGTCAGCTTGATTGAGTCGCGGCGTCTTATCGCGCAAGAACGCGCATTCCTTCTCGTCCGTGAGCAGCAACTGGAGAATACGTTTGAACTTGTCCATTCGGCGCAGGCATAAAACTTCGTGGACCTTCGTGCACTTCGTGGATCGAAAATGACTGAAGAGAAAATAAAAAAAGTTTGTGAAGAAGCCGGTGTTGAGTATGTCGGCATTCAGGGCATAGGTGAAGACGGTCAGTTCGTGCTCTTTAAAGATATGCTCACAGGCTCGACCCTCGCCGTCGACAAGAAAAAATTTACTAACCCGGCAATTCAGGCAAAGGTCACGGTTCATAGAAGACCGTATCCGGAGGAGCTGCAGATGCAGTCCGACATCATGGACGCGATCAAATTTATTACCAGGGCAAAAACGCTGCCGACCGGCGTGCTCATGAACGCCTCCATCGCAGCAACATTAGCGATCACCAACTATCTGAAAGAACTGAAGGAGCAAAACAATGGCCGCGAAAAAACTGCCGCCTGAATATTTTCTGAATCGCATCCGCGAATATCAACAGAAGAACGGCAAGCCGCCGCGCTCGAATGATTTTAACGGACCGTTTCAAAAGAACATCAAACAGCAATTCGGTTCCTGGGAGAAAGCCGTCGACGCGGCGCTCGGCGTCAAGTTAAACCATGCGCACAGAACCGATGCCGAGCTGCTCGCGGAAATAAAAAATTTCGTAGCTGCCAACAACAGAATTCCAAACCGGACAGAAATCAAACACGGAGCGATTATCGTCGCCCGCTTCGGCTCGTACGCAATAGCACTCGAAAACGCGATCGGTTTCAATCCTCAAACCGAAGCGCTCCGCGCGCTGCAGTTATTGACCTCTAACTGCTTGCCACCTGCCTCGCTCCTTGAAATCGCGTCGACAGTCGGACTTATCGGTAGACCGCTCACGCTCAATCAGCTGCGCGGTTTCGTCGACAACCTCACGCGTCTCGGCCTCATCGAGATCTGGCGGGGGGACCGCATCGCGTTGTATAAACTCACTGTGAAAGGGAAGGAAGAACTGAAAGCGAAGGGAGGCAGCCATGCCGTTTGATTCTGACAACCAATGCGCCGACGGTAAACACAACTTCTCACCGATCATCGAAGGCGGAGAGACAGTGGGTTTAAAATGTTCGCTGTGTCCAAAGACGGTCTATGAAAACATGGAATTCAGCGATTACGTTGTGACCTCAGAGGGGCTTGCTTTCATGCCGAGGTTTGCGGAAGGCGGATATGTAAGACGGAAGGACTCGAGGTTTTGATTAAGCAATCAAAAATATCAAGACCACTGCTGCGGTATCACGGAGGGAAATGGTTGCTGGCCCCGTGGATCATTTCGCATTTTCCGCCTCATAAAATTTACGTCGAACCTTTTGGCGGCGCCGGATCTGTATTGCTACGGAAAGATCGTAGTCGCTGCGAAGTATGGAACGACCTGGATGATGACGTGGTGAATCTCTTTCGAGTTTTACGCGACAAGAATACTGCGCGCCAGCTTTGTGATCTTTTGGAGATGACACCTTTTGCACGGACAGAATTTGAAAAGGCATACGAACCGAGCGACGATGCAATTGAACGAGCTCGGAGATTGGTGGTTCGTTCTTTCATGGGATTCGGAAGCAGCGCAGGTACGCGCCGGTACCGGACGGGATTCCGTGCTGCATCGAAGAATTCAGGTAGACCTCATGCCCTCGACTGGACAAATTTGCCGGAGTCCGTCTGGTTAGTGACAGAGCGATTGAAGGGCGTCACAATAGAACACCGCGATGCCTTAGAGATCATTCGACAGCAGGATAATTTGGAAACGCTATTCTATGTGGATCCGCCGTATGTGCAGACCACACGTCCGAACTCGTCAAAGCGTCAATATCGATTCGAACTAGGACCTCAAGAACACCACGCTCTAGCAAAATTGCTTCATAATGTAAAAGGGAAGGTACTATTAAGTGGGTATGCGTCAGAACTCTATGACGACAAACTCTATAAAAACTGGCGCCGCGAAGAAAGGGTATCCTGGGCAAATGGACAGGCAGGTCGTGTGGAACGTCTCGAAGTTTTATGGATGAATTTCTAATGACCGACTATCATCAAAATAGTCTGCTAAAGAAGAAAATCGGAGAAGATAAAACTTTCGGTTTGCCGCTTTTTGAGAACGAGCATCCGACCGGCGGTCCGCAGCATTATAGATTAGAGTCGGCGCCGGTGTCCGTTGCCCTGGCAACCGATACCCGCAAGCTCTCGCATATTACGTTGACGTTCGATAAGAAACGACTAGCCGAAATGCAGCAGGTGGTTTACGACGTTATCAAAGAACACGGACCAGTGACAAACGAAGAGATCAACAAAATTTTAGATTGGAAAGCGATCAATCGCGTCGTCGGCCGCACCTTCGAGCTGCGCCACTTCGGAAAGAACAAAAAGGCTCTCGTCATTCCCGATATAAAACGTCCTTGCACCGTCACCGGCAATATGGCAACGCCCTGGAAGGTGAATGAAGAAATCTCTGCAGAGGACTTGAATGAAAAAGTTTGAAGTTGTCAGCCTGGCGGATCTGCCGAGAGGCGCACGGTTCTATTTTGTCGGCGATGCACGCAAAAAAGTATGGGAGATTAATTCAGAAAAACCGGATACACGCTGCAATGTTTACGTTCAACTTGTGGTACGGATCGCGTAAAAACAATGAAAGCGTATCGCCTGCAAACTTATGCAAAGCCGCCGGTTAAATGTGTGTTTCTTTCATCTCAACAGGAGAGACAATCATGATCGAACTCGACGGAAAAGTCATTCCACCATCTTTTAAAGAGCGTTTCTAAATGCTTCTGAACCGGTGGGCGGCGAAGCTGATGATGTCTACAAAATCCGTACCCTCTGCAGAGATAATTGAAGGCGAGCCGGGAATATGTGGCATCTCTCGTCTTTGGCAACAGGAAAAACCTTACGTCTGGTCCGCGGCACATCCAATAATGTTCAGGGGACCAATAAAGTGACTACCGGAATCATCAAGTGCCTCCCAAAAAAATGGCTCGATGACGTCGGCGGTGAAAAATATTTGGACCGCGTTTTCCATCACGTTATGGTCGAGAGAGAAGCTGAGTTCTTTATG
>Ga0182017_10002211_pt1 | contig 14853 bp, 13 predicted proteins | sample 712E3DmetaG_FD_120492 | JGI IMG/M metagenome (GOLD analysis project Ga0182017, IMG submission 120492) | Permafrost microbial communities from Stordalen Mire, Sweden - 712E3D metaG | ecosystem: Environmental > Terrestrial > Soil > Wetlands > Permafrost | place: Sweden: Stordalen | collected... | reverse complement strand
CCCAGCTGGTCAGTTTTGCCGACGGCACCAAACTGGCGATTAATAACGAAGTAAAATCCACCGATTTAAAAAATAAGCTGCAGGAAGCCAAATGGACGGTCAAGCAGCTAAAAGTGAAGAAAGTCCTGAAGCAGCCGGCACCGCCGTTTATCACCAGCACTATTCAGCAGGAAGCCTGGTATAAACTCCGGTTTTCCGCCGAACAGACGATGATGCTGGCGCAGCAACTTTACGAAGGGTTAGCCATCGGGAAAGAGGAAAGCGTCGGCCTAATTACTTACATGCGTACAGATTCTACAAATGTCGCGCACAGCGCCGTGACCGAGACCAGGGAATTCATCGGGGAGAAATACGGCGCGGCTTACGTGCCCGAGCATGCACGGGTTTTCACCCGGGCCGTTAGAGGCGCACAGGAAGCGCATGAAGCCATCCGCCCGACGAAAATACACCGCACGCCGGAATCGGTAAAACCTTACCTCGAGGCCAGACAGTTTAAGCTCTATCAATTGATTTGGAACAGAATGGTCGCCAGCCAGATGGCTGCCGCGGTCTATGATAATACCACGGTGGATATCGAAGCTAAATGTCACACCGCTGTCGACGATTACCTGTTCCGGACCTCGAGTTCGGTGAATAAGTTCCCCGGTTTTACCGTGCTTTATATCCGTGAAGAAGGCAAAACGGATGAGGAAGCCAATAAAAATCCGCTGCCGCCGCTGGACAAAGGGGATTTGCTCAAACTCATCGAGCTCTTTTCCGAACAGCGGTTCACCCAGCCGCCGTCACGGTTCACCGAAGCCAGCCTTATCCGGATGCTGGAGGAACGCGGCATCGGCCGCCCCAGTACTTATGCTTCCATCATGCTGGCTATAAAAGGGCGCGAATATGTCACTAAGACCAGCGGCATTTTCAAACCGACTGAACTCGGGATGACCGTCAGCGATCTGCTGACGCAGAACTTCGCCGATATTGTCGATATCGATTTCACCGCCCATATGGAAGACGACCTCGATGAAATCGCGCAGAACAAGAAAGTCTGGGGCGATGTCGTCCGGGAATTTTACACTCCTTTCGAAGCCGACCTGAAGAAAGCGTCTGCCGATATCGTGAAAGTAGAGACACCGGTCGAATTGACCGACGAAAAATGCGACAAATGCGGCAAACCGATGGCAATTAAAATCGGACGTTTTGGCAAATTTTTGGCCTGCACCGGCTATCCGGAATGTAAAAGTACCCGTTCCTTCCAGATTAAAACCGGCGTCAAATGCCCCGAGTGCGGCGCCGAGCTAATCCAGCGGTTCAATAAAAAAAGACAGATTTTTTACGGATGCAGCGCTTATCCGAAGTGCACTTTCGCGGCTAACGCCAAGCCCCTGCCCCAACCCTGCCCCACTTGCGGCGGACTGCTGGTGGAATACAAAGAAGGCAAGGCTAAATGCACCAAGTGCAGTTACCGCAGCGGCACGCCGGATGATGTCAAAGAAGAACCGAAAACACCAGCAGTCACTGCGCAGGAATAGTTTAATTCCCGCATTCAGCCACTTTAAAATTGGTGCAGCCGATGCAAGAAGTTTTTGATAAATATATCGATTATCTGAAAGTGGGGAAAAACGCCTCGCTTTATACGATACGCACTTATCAGAGTGCCCTCATTGGCAACAACATCCGCGGCTCACAAAAAGGTTTTTTCCCTTTCCTGGTAATGAAAAAAATCGATTCCCTGGATAAAGTAACCAAACACACTATCCGTGAATACATCATGTATCTGGTTGACCGGAAAGTAGCCAAAAGCAGTATTACCTGCAAATTGTCCGCTGTCCGCTCCTTTTATAATTACCTGCAAAAAGAAGAACTGCTGAAGGAAAACCCTCTGGATAAAATTTCCTCACCCAAGCAGGATAAAAAACTGCCGTCTTACTTAACCGTCGATGAAGTTAATAAATTTTTAGCGGCGCCGGATATTTCAACCCCCACGGGACAGCGCGACCACGCCATATTGGAATTGCTCTATGCTTCCGGATTAAGGGTCAGCGAATTGGCCCACCTCACCCGCAGTCAGATTGACATGGATACCAGGGAAATCCGTATAATCGGAAAAGGTTCGAAAGAACGATTGGTATTAATGGGCAAGCCGGCGCAGGCGGCAATTGCCGTATATCTGACGGAAGGCCGGCATAAATTACTGGGGATGAAGAAAACAGACGCGGTTTTTATCAACCGTTACGGGAAACAACTGATTGAACGGCGCATTCAGAAAATTGTTACGAAATATGCCCGGGCAGGCGGCATCAAGAAAAAAGTGCATCCGCATACTATCCGGCATACTTTCGCTACCCATTTACTCGATGGCGGCGCTGACTTAAGGGTAGTGCAGGAACTGCTGGGACATGCCAGTTTAACGACGACCCAGATTTATACGCATGTCAGCAAGACCCAGGCTAAAAAGGTATATCTGGCGGCCCATCCGCTGGCTCAAGGAAACGGAAATGATTAAAGATAGATTAGCGAAATTACGCCCGGAACTGGCAAAAGCGGAAGTTGACGGCATCCTTATATCCGAACCGAAGAACCGGTTTTATCTTTCGGGGTTTAACGGTTCCGACGGCTATCTCCTGATTACTGCCAAAGATAATATCATCGCCACCGATTTCCGCTATGTGGAGCAGGTAAAAAGGCAGTGTCCGGAATATACTTTATTCGAAATAAAAGGGAAGATGACAGACTGGTTCCCCGAACTGATTAACGGGTTGAATATCAAGCGGTTGGCATTTGAATCCGCCGCCACCACTTTCGCGCAATACGCCCAAATATTAGAAATCATCTCAGCCAAAACAATGCCACTGGAACCGGTGCCGTTGGCAAATATGGTGGAGAAATTACGCGCATTCAAAGAACCCGAAGAACTGGCATTCATTCAAAAAGCCGCGCAAATCAGCGACCGCGCTTTCGAATATGTGGCCGGCAGCCTGAAAATCGGCATGACCGAAAAGGAAATCGCCTGGGCGCTGGAAAAACATATGCGTGAAAACGGCAGCGGCAGCATGCCGTTCGAAATAATTGTCGGCGCAGGCCCCAACGGCGCCTTACCGCACGCCCAGCCCTCCGACCGAACGGTGGCGGCGCATGAGCCGATTGTCATCGACATGGGCGCCGATTTTAACGGTTACAGCAGCGACCTCACCCGAACCATCTGCATCGGCAAACCGGATGCGATGTTTGTTAAAATCTATAGTATCGTTCAGCAAGCACAGCAGGCAGCCATCGATGGAATCAACGACGGTATATCTGGTATCGAGGCAGACGCTCTCGCCCGAAATGTTATCAAAGAGGCCGGTTATGGGGAAATGTTCGGCCACGGACTGGGTCACGGTGTCGGGCTGGCTACTCATGACCCGGCGCCGCGCCTGAGCTACCTGTCGAACGATGTACTGAACAACGGCATGGTCTTCAGCATCGAGCCGGGGATTTACCTGCCGGAGTGGGGCGGCGTCCGTATCGAAGACCTGGTAAGGCTGGAGAACGGTAAAGTGAAATTATTATCCCATGCCAAAAAGATGAGCCTCTAGGGAAAAGGCAATATTTACAAAACAAGGCTAAATATTGAAGCGATTGGGTCATCGTATTAAGCAAGGCTTGAGTCCGCAGACCGCAGTCGGAGGTACTTTGCGGAGCAATTCGGAGCAAATGTATAGAGGGGCGCAGCCCCTCTAATCAACCTTTCTCTTCCCCGCGGGAAGAGATTAAAAGATGGGGCGGTGGGGTTTTATTAACATGGCAAATTCAATGATATTTTAGGTTTTGTAACAATATTTTAAATCACACTAAGACAACTCATGTCTGGAATTTGAAAAAGGAATCAATAAATGTTAAAAGCCGATTTTCATATCCACACTAAATATTCGATGGACTGCCATAATGAACTCGAAGATATCGTCAAACGCTGTCAGAAACTGGGCCTGACCTGCATTGCCATCGCCGACCATGACGCGGTTGAAGGCGGTCTCGAATTACAGAAAATCGCGCCTTTCAAAGTCATTGTCGCGGAAGAAGTCCTGACTCATCAGGGCGAAGTCATGGGCATGTTCCTGAAAAAGCGCATCGCCGGCGGCATCCCCTTGCAGCAGGCCATCGCCGCTATCAAAGAACAGGGGGGTCTGGTCAATATCCCGCACCCGTTCGACCCGATGCGCGGGCTCCGGGTCAGCGCGGATGAATTTGCGAAACTTGCCCCGCAAATTGACTTGATTGAGGTTTTCAACGCCCGCGTACCTACGGCGCAAACTAACACCAAAGCGGAGAACTTTGCCAGGGAACACAACCTGCCCGGCACCGCGGGCAGCGATTCCCATTCCATCGTCGAAATTGGCAGCGTAGCCGTGACCATGAACGATTTTAATACCCCGGCGGAGTTTCTGGCAGCCTTAAGAACCGCTAAAATCGAAGGAAAACGTGCCAGCCCTTTCGTCCATTTCCATAGCACCATCGCGAAGATTAAGAAGATTTTCTAAATCTTAAACGGCCATCATTACCGGCGTATATTTACAGTTCCGTGAAGGGCAGCGCGGCGAAACCCACCGTTTCATTATTTTATCCGGCAGGTTTCGCCCGACCACCTGCATCCCTTAGAGCGCTCTTGCCTACATTGCTTTTTTAATCGTTTCCAGATTGGCCCTGGCCGCCGGCGCCATAGCGAAGAATTTTTCCAATTTCTCACAGGCAAAATCAGCGCAGTAAGCGCAGTTTTTCACTTTCTTTTCTTGCCCGCACTTACGGATTTCGCAAACATTGCAGTATTGAAAATGTATTTTACCTTTCGAGGTGCAGCCGCCGCAATTGATATCCTCCGGTTTGAATGCGTGACCGTATTGTTTGGACCATTCCTCCGCCGTTTTTACCCGTTTCGCGTCATCGTTATTTTTCGTCGCCAGATAAGCCCCACAGCCGCCGCAATCCAGTCCGCAACAAGCCAATACTTTGTTCATTTGTACTCCTGTTTTAATTAATTCGACAGCATATTTCGAAATAATGCGTACATATGTTCTATTATATTAACATTTTTCAAACATTTGTCAAGCGCTTTTTGCGGTTTTTATACAAAAAGAGAGGGAGTTAAAAAACTCCCTCTCTTTGATTCACTGAAAACTCAGACTCTATTGCTGGGACTATTTCTTGGCTTTGGCATCCTTGGCCGGTTTAGCCAGAATCTCATCGATCAGGCCGTATTCCTTTGCCTGTTCGGATGTCATGAAATAATCGCGGTCCATGTCATGAACTACTTTATCCATAGTTTGTCCGGTCTGCTTGATGATGATATCGCGGATCAAGTCCTGCAACCGCATAATCTCACGCGCAGCAATCGCTACATCCGCGGCCTGGCCCTGAGCGCCGCCCATTGCCTGATGCATATGAATTGTCGAATTGGGGAGCGCATAGCGCTTCCCTTTGGCGCCGGCGCACAATAAAACAGTGCCCATACTTGCGGCCATACCGACGCAGATGGTCGATACTTCCGGACGGATCAGCTGCATCGTATCGTAGATCGCCAGGCCGGCGCTGATTACGCCGCCGGGAGAATGAATATACAGACTGATATCCTTATCGGGATCTTCCCGGTCGAGGAATAAAAGCTGGGCGATAATCAGATTCGCAATCTGATCGTTGATCGGGGTCCCCAGAAAAATAATCCGTTCGCGTAATAGTAAAGAGTAGATATCGAAAGCCCGCTCTCCCCGGGTGCCACTCTCGATAACCATCGGGATAACATTCATGGGATCCATGTTCATTTTAAGCCTCCTTCTTTACTTCTTTTTCGCTCTGTGCGATTTCTGTCAGGCGCTGGATAGTCTTTCTCGCAATTAATGTATCTTCGATCGATTCATGGTTGCGCTGTGTTTCCAGAGCCTTCCGTAGTTCGTCTTTGTCGCCGCTGGACATCTGGACCATTTCTTCAATCTCAGCATCGATTTCATTATGTTCAACCGTGACTTTCTCCAGCTCCGCAATCTTACCCACAACCAGAGACTCCGCGACGCGTTTGGTCGATGACGGTCTCAGTTCTTCACGTAACTGGTCGATTGTTTTATTAATGCTCTTCAGATACTCGTCGATATTCTGCCCGGAGTTCTGAATATAGCGTAAGCTGCGTTCCAGGGAGCGCTCGACTTCCATATCCACCAACACTGGAGGATACTCTACCTGGCTCAGTGCCGTCGCTGCTTCAACTACTTTATCTTCGAAATCGCGTTTTACCCTGTCCCCGACTCTCTTCTTCAAATCATCGGATATTTTTTGACGCATCGTTTCAACGGAGGTGATATCGGAGGCGAGCAGTTTGGAAAATTCGTCGTTGACTTCCGGTAGTTTTTCCTGCTTGGTTTCGATCATTTTGATTTTAAAAGTCGCTTCGTTCCCCTGCACTTCTTTCTGCGGATAATCAGCCGGATACTGGAGTTTAAATTCTTTGTCTTCTCCTTTCTTCATCCCGACTAATTGCTCGGCAAAACCCGGAGCCGGCGACATTGTACCCGCCATTACCTGGTATTGCACTCCCTTCTGATTGACGAAAGGCTCGCCTTTCATTGTGCTCTCTACGTCCATGGTCGCCAGATCATTCAGTTCGACCGGACGGTCTACCGCTTCCCAGGTGGCATGCTGGTGCCGCAGCTGGTCGACAACTGAATTTATCATTTCATCCGTGACTTCAATCGGATTCGGCTTTAAGTCAATTGTTTTATACTCGCCGACATTCACTACCGGCTTGAGCGGAACAATAACTTTTAAAACGACCGGTTCTTCGGTCTCCAATTCAAGCTGGGGATCGGCGACCGGCTCTAAATTCTGTTCTTTAACGGCGTTTTTATAAACCACCGGCACCAGGTCGTCCAGCATCTCATGGAAGAGTTCATGTTCGCCAAAATGCCGGATAAATACTGCTTTCGGTGCATTTCCCCGGCGGAATCCGGGAATATTTACCCTTTTTACCAGCCTGTGATAGGCTTTCTCGGTAGCGGTTTCGACTTCAGACGGATCCACTTCGATCTTTAAATATGCCTGACGGTTTTCTGTTTTTTCGTTAGTTACTTTCAATCTTCTCTCCGGGTATAGTTTAATCGTCACTCAGACGTATATGCAACTCTTTAAGCTGTTTCTCCCGCACTGGCGACGGGGCTTCCAGCATCATGTCCACAGCGTTCTGGTTTTTCGGGAAGGCCATGACGTCGCGGATCGTGGTTTCACCGGCCAGCATCATCACAAAACGGTCGATACCGATAGCAACACCACCGTGGGGCGGCGCGCCGTATTCGAAGGCATCCAGCAACGTGCCGAATTTATTCTGGACGTCAGCATCGTCGTAGCCGAGCAGGCGGAACACTTTCCGCTGCATGGCGGCGTTGTGAATACGAATACTGCCGCTGGAAAGCTCGACGCCGTTACAGACAATATCATAATGGCGGGCGCGCACCTTCTGCGGCGCGGTATCAAGCAACGGAATATCTTCAATCATCGGAGAAGTAAATGGATGGTGTTCCGGCGCCCAATGCTTTTCTTCATCGTCCCACTGGAATAACGGGAAATTCAGAACGAATGCGATGGCCATCAGGTTGGGGTCAGCCAGTTTGAGACGGACACCCATTTCCTTCCGGACTTCGCCAAGGGATTTATCCACCACTTTCGGCGCACCGGCCACAACCAGCAACAAGTCACCCTGTTTGGCAGATAACAGCGCCGCGATTTGTTTGATTTGTTCCAGGGTCATGTGCTTGGCAGCTACCGACTTCACAGTTTCCATGGTAAGGCTGTTTAAATCACCTTCAGCCGTCCCCAACGCGAAAGTCAGCAGACCGCCGGCGCCGTACCCCTGCGCGAATTTATTCAATTCTTCCAGTTGACTGCGGCTGTAACCGCCGCAACCGGAAGCACAAATGGCTTTGACTTTACCGCCGCTGGCAATCACTTTCTGGAAAAGGGCAAACTCCGATTTTGCCACGATATCCGTGATATCTTTCATTTCCATCCCGAATCGTAAATCCGGCTTGTCCGACCCGTATTTCTCCATCGCGTCTTTATAACTGATGCGCGGGAATGGGGAAAGCACGCGTTTATCCGGTTTTACTGTCCTTACCAGCTTAGTCAGCAGTTCTTCCATCAATTTCAGGATGTCTTCTTCTTCGATGAAACTCATCTCGATATCAAGCTGCGTGTGTTCCGGTTGACGGTCTGCACGACTGTCTTCATCGCGGAAGCATTTGGCAATCTGGAAATATTTCTCGATTCCACCCACCATCAGCAGCTGTTTCAATTGCTGCGGCGATTGCGGCAGAGCATAAAACTGACCGGGATACAAGCGGCTGGGGACGAGATAATCACGGGCTCCTTCCGGCGTACTTTTAACCATGATCGGCGTTTCCACGTCCAGGAAGCCCTTGTCGTGGAAGAAATCGCGCATAAACCGGATGACGTTATCACGTAGAATCAGGTTCTTCAACATCCGTTCGCGTCTCAAATCGAGATAGCGGAATTTGAGGCGGACATTCTCATCAACATCGGAATCTTCATTGATATAAAAAGGCGGTGTTTTAGAAGTGTTCAGGATTTGCGCCTCGCTGACAATCACTTCGATTTCGCCGCTGGGTAACTTCAAATTTTCTGTCCCGGCCGGGCGTAACGCCACTTCACCGGTCACCTGAAGCACGAATTCGCTGCGCACCCCTCCGGCGATCTCATGACATTGCTTGGAAATTTGCGGATTAAACACTACTTGCGCAATGCCGGTCCTGTCCCGCAGGTCGATGAATATCAGCTCGCCGTGGTCACGGCGCCGGTCTACCCAACCTGCCAGAGTGACTTTGGTACCTTTCAGGGTCTTTTTCAGTTCGCCACAATAATGGGTCTTTAACAAGTGTCAACCCTCCGTGGAAATCTTCTTGTTTCAGCTTTAAGTATACCTGATGTTAAGGCTAATAGGCAACCTCCATCGGGCATTGGCCCTCCTGACATAATTATTTCCAATACTGTATAATACTGGTTATCATCATTTGTGAGCGGAGGGAATAATGGACTATTTCGCATACGCCTCCAATCTGAGCCGGGCGCAAATGCGGCAGCGCTGCCCGGATGCCAAACCGAAATTCAGCGCCGTCCTGCCAAACTATAAACTTGTCTTTACCGGCTGGTCCCGGGAATGGCACGGCGGGAAAGCTACTATCCAAACGTTCAAAGGTGCAAAAGTAAAGGGTGCGGTTTACGAAATTTCCGAGGCGGACTTGAGGAAACTGGACCGCTTCGAAGATTATCCGGGCACTTACACTCACCTAAATGTCATGGTTTTCAACGAAGATGATGTTGCTGTTAAAGCTATAACCTATGCAAAAACCAGGCAGGAAGAAGAAACCAAACCGTCACCGGAATATATCATCACTATCAAACAGGGCATGAAAGACTGGGAGCTTGAATAATCAGTGAAAGTAGGATTATGCCTCGGCGGCGGCGGTTCGCGGGGTTACGCTCACATCGGCGCGATTCGCGCATTGACAGAAGCCGGTATCAAGATTGATATCGTCAACGGCACCAGCATCGGCGCGATCATCGGCGGAATGTATGCCTTGTATCTGGATGTCGACACTATGACCGCTCTCGTTAAAAAAGTTGTCGAGTCAGTACCTGTCAATCATTTCAATTTATTTCGTCATTCCACCGAGGGGCCGGTATTCCTGCAGAACTGGTTAACAGAAGCGGTCTGTGACATAGCTGCATTGAATATGTCCATTCAATCTCACCGGAATAACCTGAAAGCTCTAAGAGTACTTTTCGGCGAACATCGTTTTGAAGACACCAAAATCCCCTTTTCCGCCATCGCCACCGACATCAACGCAGGAGAAACAGTAATTATAAAGCGAGGCAAATTAATTGACGGCATCCTGGCCTCAGCGTCGATTCCGGCAATATTCCCGCCGGTTGCGCGCGGCAAGAGACTGCTGGTGGACGGGTTTGTGCTGGCAAATATACCGGTAACTCAGCTCCGCCGGCAAGGCGCAGATTTCATCATCTCGATTGAACTGTTAGAATCGCCAAATACTCATCATCAGAACGGCGTTGACCTGCTTTACTATGTTGAATATTTGAAAAGGCAAAAACTCGATCAATGGGCAATCGAACAGTCTGATTTCCATATCCGGGTCGATATGTCGCAATTCGACAGCAGTCACTTTGAAAATTATATCGTGGCAATGGAACGGGGTTACACAGCCGCTCAAAAAGTCATTCCTCTCCTTAAGGAAAAACTGGAGAAAGCCAATGTCTGAGCCGATTACCCTGGTTCTTGGAGGAACAGGCATTAAAGGGATTGCCAGTATCGGAGTGCTCCAATCTTTGCACAGCCATGGGATTAAAATCAAAAAAATAATCGCCGCCGGTATCAGTGCCCCCATCAGCGCACAATTTGCCCTTGAGAAAGGTCCTGACACGCTTATATATGCATTCACGCGTTTTTTTGAGGAGAATTATGGTTCGCTTTGGGGGCTCGAGCAGCTTTCCGGTTTACTCCAGAGTCCCAGAGGTCGCGTCGGAGATAGTTTTTCTTACTTTTTACGGGAAAGAACCTATTGTCAAGCCAATTTCCAGAATGAAAGCGTTCTTTCCTGGCAGAAATTAGAGCCGCAAATCAACCAAATTTTCGGAGACAATACTTTTTCCGACCTAAAAATTCCCTTAGCTGTGTCTGTCATTGACCTCAAGCAAGGTAAGAATATCCTGGTGCAAGAAGGCAAATTATATGACTGTATGAAAGCCAGCATGGCTTTCCCCGGTATCCTGCCCCCTGTTTCGGTTGGGGAAATGGAATTGGTCAGCAGCACTATTTACTGCGACTTACCGCTGGATAACATCACCAGGAATGATGCTCCGGTTTTAACAGTTGACTTACCCATGCCTTTTGTCGGGAGTAATCCGCGGACTCTGCTGGAAATCATCTCTATCGTCGATGATATCAGCAGCCGCGCGATTAAAGAAAAACTGCTGGCAAACACCGATTATTTGTTTCGACTTGAAGGAATGGAGAAATTCCGCTGGGGTGATTATCATCAAATACCGAATATCGTTGAACAAGCACTTATTGAGACTGACCGGTTGCTGAAAACACTAACCCTGCCTTAAAATAATCAGGAATGTGATGAGGATCCGTTTATGTCTGAGACCTTAAATATCGCCCACCGGGGATTTACCAAAGATTCTCCGGATAACACGCTGGAATCATTTTACGCCGCCATTAAACTGGGCGCAGACGTAATAGAGTGTGACGTTCATGAAACCGCCGACCACAACTTTGTGATTTTTCATGATGGCGAAATCGCAGGCAAATCCATCCACACAATGTCCCTGCCGGAAATCCGTAAGGTAAAACTGGCCGGACAATATCAAATCCCGACACTGGAGGAAACACTCAACCTGTGTCATAAACGCATCAAACTGATGCTGGAACTAAAACAGGTAGATTCGCTTGACCTTTTTCTGGAAATTGTTAATGCCGTGATGAAACCTGAAGAATTGTTTATTACATCTTTCGACAACAAACTGGTCAAAGAACTAGCTGATTTTGCGCCGCACGTGCAAAGGGGGATATTGGCTGACGGCAGAATTCAGGATCCGATAAAATTTTTGGATAAAGGCAAGGCCGGAATATTACTGCCCCGCTTCTCATACACAACTCTTGAACTGGTGAATATACTGCACTCCCACAATTACTCCATCATGGTATGGGACTGTAACAGCGCACAAAATTTACGCGCGGCGCTGGATTGGGGCATAGACGGTATCATCACTGATGCCACGGCAAATCTGGCGCTGGAACTGACCTACCGGAAAAGGCTCCGGAAATAGTCTGCTCTATTCAACGCGTTATCCTGAAAGATTCCAGCTTACCGCTAAAATACCGCGGCACTGATTCTCACCTTAACACAACTGCTAACTGGGTTCCGGCGGTTATTTTACGCTTCTCCCGGTAGCGGCGGATATTATCCAGAACCCTTTTCTTTTCTTCGGGCGTCATATATTTATATTTATGTCGTTCCTGCCGGCAATTGTCGGAGCAGAAAAATATCCTGTTCTTGGGCAAAGGATGGTTACAGACTTTGCACAGCCGATGATTTTTATAATGCTCGCCAATTTTTACGGCAGCATCCCGGGGCCATAAAAGATAATCACGGTGCCCGGCATCCCATTTCACGGCCGGAACAATTATTCCATCCATATACAAATCTATGATCCGGTTTCTGGGTAAACCGGCCTGTTTACAGAGTTGCAGGGTAGATAAATATTCATGATCTGTCGATCCGCAACCTTCCATCAGAATCTGTCTGACTCTTTCTTTGGTTCGGCCTATCTTTTCAGCAATCTCCCGCATCGGCATTCCCGCCTGCCTCATTTCCAGGACAAGGTCTTTGCTGACTACATTTCTCGTTTTTACGGCGGTTACCATGTCATACCTCCAGGTTCAAAAGAAATTGACATATTTTAGATTTGAAAGATTTACGATTATTTACCGATTCTAAGCACAAAGATAGCCCCATTATTATTTATCGATGTATTGTTTGTGCCAACGCAGACGGCATCTTTATTTTGCAGCTTAAACCAAATTTAAACTCTTTATCCGAAATGTTCACTTTTTATCGTAATTAGACTAAATAACAGAACCTTGATTCGCCAGTGCACAGCTATTATATCGCTATTTCTCATATGAATCAAGAGTACTTTGAGTAATAATTACAAAATATTTGCTTCCATATACTACCAGGAATTGAAGGTGTGCAGTGAATATTTACCGTGATGTGAGCGTAAATGACAAATTTTTGTAAGAATTACGGTCTTATAAAACCGTCCTGGTAAAAACAAGCAATTTTGTTACTTATAGGTTCTTCGTATCCGGACCAGAAATGGTCGGCGCCGGCAATAACCTGATATTGTCGAAGATCCCCGAAATATTTTTGGAAAGGGCGGAAAATTATTGTGGTGTCTTCATTACCGATCAGAATAAGTTTTGGCTGCGAATATTCCTTTAGTTGCGCCCATCCTGCAGCTCCTAATACCGGCGATATCAGCGCCAGCTGTTTGACGCGTCCGTCCTTCATCGCCACGGTATCAGCCACCATTCCCCCGAAAGAATAGCCCACCAGGCCGATTTTCCGGCCGTCAATCTCTTTTACGTTGGAAAGATAATCCAACGCGGCGGTGACATCATCCTGCTCACCCCGGCCTTCGTCATAGCTGCCGCTACTGTTGCCTACCCCGCGGAAATTGAAGCGTAGCGAAGCTATTGATTTTTCTCCGAGAGCGGCGCAGACCGCCAGCAACACTCCGTTATCCATATCCCCGCCGTATAACGGGTGCGGGTGACATGCAATGACGGCGGGAAAAGGGCCTTTGGTTTCCGGCAGCAGCAACATACCTTCAAGTTGAATATCACCGCAAGGAAAAACGACGTGACTGGAAATCAATCCCTCTTCTCCCCGGGGGTTTTACTGCTGTTGGCCTTCTTGATTGTTTCCCAGGCCGTAAGACGGTCTTTGACCTGTTTTTCATAACCCAGCTCACCGGGAAAATAAAATTTCTTGTCTTTCAACGAATCCGGCAGGTGCTGCTGGTCCACCACATGTCCCGGGAAGTTATGGGCGTATTTATAGCCTTTGCCGTAGCCATTTTCTTTCATCAATTTTGTTACGGCATTGCGCAAATGCAGCGGCACCGGGTCGTTTTTACCGTTTTTCACTTCATGCTGAATACTGGAATAAGCTGAATAGAGGGAATTGCTCTTCGGCGCGGTGGCCAGATAAACCGCCGCTTCCGCCAGCGCCAGGTTACCTTCCGGCACCCCGATAAAATGCACCGCCTGCTGCGCCGCCATCGCCACCATCAGTGCCTGGGGGTCCGCCATGCCGATATCCTCCGAAGCCGCCCGCACCAATCGCCGCGCGATGAACAGCGGGTCTTCTCCCGCTTCCAGCATCCTCGCCAGCCAGTAAAGTGAAGCATCCGGGTCGGAGTCGCGTAAAGATTTATGTAAAGCTGATATTAAGTCGTAATGCTGTTCTCCTGCCCGGTCGTACAATAAAGCGCGCTGCTGCAGTGCATCCTCGATTACCGGCAGCGTGATGTGCCGCATCCCCTGCTCATCCGGCAATGTGGTCAATGCCGCCAGTTCCAGCGCATTCAGGGCTGTGCGGGCGTCGCTGTTCGAGACGGTGATTAGCTGTTTGAGCGCCTCATCTTCAATCTCCGCCTTGATATTACCGATGCCTTTGTCTTTATCCTCCATCGCCCGCCGGATAACTGTTTTCAGTTCGCCCTCGGTCAGCGGGTTCAGTGTGAAGACGCGGGCACGCGATAACAAAGGGGCGTTGACTTCAAACGACGGGTTTTCCGTGGTCGCGCCGATTAAAGTTATCGTGCCGTCTTCCACGTAGGGCAGCACCGCATCCTGCTGCGATTTATTGAAGCGGTGAATTTCGTCGATAAATAAGATTGTTTTCTGCTGATAAAGCTTGCGCCGTTCTTTCGCTTCCTCGATAATCCGTCGCAAATCGGCAACGCCGGCAGTAACCGCGCTGACCGAGCTGAAATGGGAAGCGGTGGTATTGGCAATAATCGTCGCCAGCGTGGTTTTGCCGCTGCCCGGCGGCCCCCATAAAATCATCGAAGGCAGCTGTCCGGATTCGATAGCTTTTCGCAGCACGCGCCCTTCCCCGACAATATGCTCCTGCCCCACAAATTCCTTCAGTGTGGTCGGACGCATCCGTGCCGCCAGCGGCGCTTCTTTTTTCTTCTGTTCCTCAAACTGTTTTTCAAACATATCCATCTGGCTAT
>Ga0182017_10002210_pt1 | contig 14853 bp, 13 predicted proteins | sample 712E3DmetaG_FD_120492 | JGI IMG/M metagenome (GOLD analysis project Ga0182017, IMG submission 120492) | Permafrost microbial communities from Stordalen Mire, Sweden - 712E3D metaG | ecosystem: Environmental > Terrestrial > Soil > Wetlands > Permafrost | place: Sweden: Stordalen | collected... | reverse complement strand
CGGCACGGGCGCCGACCTCGGTGCCGTCTACCTTGCTGACCGGCAGGCCGGGACGCTGGACCTCGCGAAAGTGGACGGGGTAGACGCGCAGAAGATGATGTTCAAGCAGCTCCCGATCGGGAAGGGGCTGATAGGCGAGGCGGCCGCCGCCAGGCGGATGCTGGTCATCGACGACACGGCCTCGATCGACGACAGGGACAACGTGTTCTTCGGCGCCGCGGCGGCGCGCTCCCAGGTGATCGTGCCGTTGGTCTCGCGCGAGAAGTTCAACGGCATGCTCCTGGTGGCGCGAAAACACCCGCACCGCTACAGCGAAGAGGAGAAGGCGCTGCTCCGCGGCCTCGCCGAGCTGGCGAGCCTCGCGATAACGAACGCCCAGCTCTACAGGTTGGCCAGGCGCAGCCTGGACGTCGCGGCGCAGCAGAGAGGTTTCGCGGACTCGGTGCTCGACCAGATGGTCGCGGGCGTGATGACGGCTGACAGGAACGGGCGCGTCGCGGTCTTCAACGAGGAGGCTCAGCGCCTCACCGGGTACGCATACGCGGAGCGGACCCAGATGATGCTCCGGCCGGAGCTGTCCATCGACGTCAACCCGCTCGGGCCGCTGGAGCAGGGGATGCTGGACGTGCTGACCGACCCGACGCAGATCCGCGAAGGCGACTCGCTGGTGATGAAGAAAGACGGCAGCATCCTGTCGGTCAGCTACCGCGTCTACCCGCTGCAGGACGGCGTCGATGTGATCGGCTCAGCGGCGGTGTTCATGGAGTCTACCGGCTCCAAGGAGTTCGCCCACGAGGACATGGACTACCAGGTCCTGCTGCGCTCGCTCGGCGCGCGCATAGAGCGCCTGTACACGCACCCGCTCTCGCGCGTTCTCGACAAGGTCAAGGGCATGGACGTGGACTCGTGGTCCAGGAGCCGCAACGACGTGACGAAGATACTCGAGGCTGGCTCCGCCGCGCTGATGGGATTGCTCGAGGACGTCGAGCAGTACCTCAACTGCATCACCACCCGCGAATGGGACACCAAGGAAGAGCACGACCTCCAGTCGATGATCAACGAGGTCGTCGACAACCTGGTGCGCTCCGGGCTCTACGAGGGCGTGGTCGTGCTGGTCAACATCCCCCGACTGCCGGGAGTCTTCGGCTACGGCCGGTTGATCAAGACGGCTCTGGAGGAAGTGATCGAGAACGCCATGGTGGCCTCCGTGGAGGGCGGCAAGAAGGTCGAGGTGACCGGCAGGGAAGTGGACGGGATGGTGCGCATTGAGGTCCGCGACAGCGGGCCCGGCATCCCGCAGGTCGAGAAAGACGCGATGTTCAGGCCTTTCTTCACCGCGCGGGAGGGCACGTCCGGCCTCGGTCTGTCGATAGTCGAGAGAGTGATGGAGCGCGTCGGGGGCTCCATCGGCGTCGGGGAATCGGCCGAAGGAGCGCTCTTCTTCCTCGAGTTCCCGAAGGTCAAGGGCGGGCTCGCTCCCGAAGAAGCCGGTGCCGGAGGCGTAGGTTTCGAGGGGGAGCGGAGCTGATATGCGGATCGGGGTGCTGTCCGACACGCACGTGAAGGAAGGAGAGCTCCCCGGCTGGCTGACCGATCGTCTCGAAGGTGTGGACATGATCCTCCACGCCGGCGACATACTTGAGATGTCCGTAGTCGAGCAGCTTTCGCGGATAGCCGAGACCTTCGCGGTGCGCGGGAACATGGACCGTGGCGAAACGGAGCGTTCGCTGCCCGGGAAGCGTCTGGTTGAAGCCGGCGCCTTCAGGATCGGACTCACGCACGGGTCCGGTGCGCCGTGGGGTATGGCGAAGAAAGTGCTAGCGCAGTTCGAGGGGGACGACGTCGACTGCGTGGTGTTCGGCCACACCCACCGGCCTCTCGTCGACACCGCCCGGGGCGTTCTGCTCTTCAACCCGGGATCCGCCCTCGACACGCGCTTCGCGAGCAGGCGCACGATGGGGATGCTGGACCTGAACGACAAGATCGACCCGCGGCTGATCGACCTGGAGGCCTTCGCAAGATGAGTGGCGGTTTCGCCGACGAGGTAGCGATCGTTGGATGGGCTCAGACAGAGCATTGCCGCCGCGCGGAGGACACGCCGATGGGACTGATCAACCGGGTCGTCCTCGACTCACTCGCCTCCTGCAACATGTCGATCCGCGAGATAGAGGTCATCGTCGACGCCGGCAGCGACTTCCTGGACGGGACCGCGACCTCCGCCGGACTTGCTGTCGACGCGTGCGGGGCTCATTTCAAGTCACTTATACGGGTCGCCGGCGACGGCCTTGTCGCCGCTGTCTACGCGCTGCTGAGGATCGCGTCAGGTGTCGCGGATTCCGCGATCGTGGTCAGCTACGGGAAGAGCTCGGAGAGCGACATCGCGGAGCAGGCGAGGGCCTGCGCCGAGCCGTTCTTCACCCGCCCTACCGGCATTGACGCGGTTTCAGCCGCGGCCCTGCAGGAGTCGGCCTACCTGGGGCGCTACGGGATCTCCCGCGACGCCTGCGCCGACGTCGTCGTGAAGAACAGGGCGTCCGGAGAGAAAAACCCGTTCGCGCAGCTCAGGTCCCCGGTGACCCGGGACGAGGCCCTTTCATCGCCTGACTGGACGCACCCGATAAGGAAGCTCGAGGTCTCTCCGGCGAGCGATGGCGCGTGCGCGCTCGTGATGGTCGAGGGAGGCGTCGCTGAAAAGCTGTGCGTGGAGCCCGCCTGGGTCACGGGCGTGGGCCACTCCATGGACTCCCACTATATCGGCGCGAGGGATCTGCACAGGGCACAGGCTGCGGCGAACGCGGCGGCGATGGCGAAAGAGATGGCCGGGGTCTCCGATGCCGCGGAGATAGATGCGTTCGAGATGTGCGAGTTCTTCGCCTTCCAGGAGCTGATGTTCTACGAGGCGATGGGGCTCTGCTCCGAGGGCGAGGGGCCCGACTTCCTCTCGGAGCAGGTGCGCTCCGGCGGCCTTCTTCTCAATCCGTCGGGCGGCGCGCTGTGCGCCAACCCGCTGCCCGCGACGGGACTTGTGCGCCTGGCCGACGCGGCGGCGCTGGTGACCGGGAGGACCGCGTCACAGAGCGGACGCGCGAAGCGGGCGATGGCGATCGGGAACAACGGGCTGGCGATGCAGTCGTCGGCCTGCATGATATTGGAGAGTTCCTGATGGTGACCGGAGGTTCGTCGTGAGACCCGTCGCGGTCGTAGGGACGGGGCAGACAATACACGTGCAGAGGCGCACCGACGTCAGCCTGCCGGAGATGGTGCGCGAAGCCACCGACGCAGCGATGCTTGATGCCGGCGTGACACCGGCGGACATCGACGCGGTCGTGATGGGGAGCGGGCCCGAGATCTTCGAGGGGGTCAACTTCCCGGACCACTGGCTCGGGCCGGCGATCCGCATGGCCGGCAAGCCGGTCATAAGGGTCGAGACCGGCGGGACGGCCGGTTCGACGACCGGGATCGCGGCGTTCCACCACGTCTCGTCGGGCGTTTTCGACGTGGTGCTGGCGGTCGGATACGAGAAGCTGTCGGACGGAGACGTACTGGCGGGGATGTCGAGGTGCTACAACCCTCGCTGGGACCGGGACTTCGCCTCCGGCGCGGTCGGCCTCGCGGGTCTTCAGGCCAGGCAGTACCTCGACAGGCACTCCCAGGCACGCGAGGAGCACGGGGCGATGGTGGTCGTGAAGAACAGACATAACGGCACGCTGAACAGGCACGCACACTTGCGAAGCGAAGTGACCGTCGAGGACGTCATGTCCTCGAGCCCCGCGGCCGAACCGCTGAAGCTGCTCGACTGCTGCCCTTCGAGCGACGGTGCCGCGGCGATGGTCCTTTCGAGCGAGCGTCGCGCGAGGAAGCTGTGCGCGCATCCGGCCTGGTTCGTCGGGCTGGGGTCGTGCAGCGAGAGCACATACGCCCCGCACATGGACATCGCCTACCCCGAGTCCTGCGTCAGGGCCGCGCAGCAGGCGTACCAGATGGCCTGGATATACGACCCGCCCGCGGAGCTGGACCTCGCCGAGGTGTTCGAGGCGTTCAGCTTCCAGGAGCTGGTCTGGTGCGAGGCCCTCGGGCTCTGCCGCCCTGGCGAGGCCGGAAGGCTGATCGAATCGGGTGCGACTGAGCTGGGCGGCACGATCCCGGTCAACCCGTCGGGCGGCGCGCTCTGCGCCAACCCGATAGGCGCCTGCGGCCTGATCCGGCAGGTCGAGGCGGCCATGCAGGTCATGGGAAAGGCGGGAGAACACCAGGTGCCCGGTGCGTCGAGGGCACTGGCGCACGCCTGGGGCGGCGCCCTGCAGTTCAACAGCGTGACGATCTTCTCGAGCGAGCTGTAAGAGGTTACATGGAGGAAGACAAGGAGCGGTTGATGAGCTCTGTCAGAGAGCAGAGGGGCGACGTCTCCTACCGGTGGTCCACCGGTGAGGCGGTCGGCGCTTTTCTCTCGACGCTTCGGGACAGCGAGCGCCTGCTCGGGTCTGTCTGCCCCGAGTGCGGCGTCGTCAGCTGCCCCCCCGCCTCATGCTGCGAGCGCTGCGGAACGAGCTCGAGCGAGCTGAGGGAGGTGGGTCCGTCGGGCGTCGTGATGGTGGTCGCGAGACAGAGCGCCGGCTTCCCGTCCGCTCCGCTGGACGTGCCTTTCCGGTACGTCCTGATAAAGCTCGCGGGCGCGGACACCACCTTGCTGCACGTGGCGAAAGATGACGAGCGGATAGTTCCGGGCGCGGTGGTCGTCCCCGAGTTCGCGCCGGAGAAGAGCGGCACGATGATGGACATCGCCTACTTCAGGCCGGAGGAGGACTGATGGCGCTGGAGGTGGCAAGGCCGCCGGGCGGCAGCCCGGTCGACGAGGTCAGGGGGCACATAGACATCCTGTTCCGCCACACGCTGGGCCCGTATTACGAGCGCTTCTTCCGCGAGATGGCGAACGGGAAGATCATGGGAATAAAGTGCACCGGGTGCGGGGTGGTCCTGATACCACCGAGGCCTTACTGTTCCTTCTGCTACGCGCCCACCGGCGAATGGGTCGAACTCTCTGACGAGGGACGGATAATGACGTACACCCGCGTGCACATGCCTTTCCCCGGCCAGCCCGCGGAGCCGCCGTACACCTTCGCGTTTATAATGCTCGACGGTGCAGACGTGCACTTCCCTCATATCCTGGGAGAGGTCGACCCCGGTGAAGTTGCTGTCGGCATGAGGGTGAAGGCCAGGTGGGCCGAGGATAGAAAAGGGACCCTGCACGACATAGAATACTTCCGGCCGGCCACTTGACGATGAAGAAAGCGGGCGACGCGACGAGATGAACAAGGTAAGGGCACCCAGGCGAAGGTGGGAATCACGCTGTGTCCCGGGCTGGGACTCCTGGAGCGCCGACGAGCAACGGCGCATGCAGGAGCAGAAGCTTCACGAGTATGTGAACGGCCAGATATATTCCTTCCATCCTTATTACAGGCGCGTATTCGACGAGAGCGGGATCGACCCGAAGAGCATCCGGAAGATCGAGGACCTCAAGAGGATCCCCTTCACTTACAAAGAGGACATCGCGCCGTCTCGCGAAGACCCGGACGCGCCGAGACGGTTCGTCCTCGAGCCCGGCTTCGAGCACGTGAAGCTCCACTCCGGGCAGGGCTGGGTCCCCGTCTTCTCGCCGGGCACCGAGCGCGAGACCGCCCACGGTACGGAGCAGGAGTTCAGCGAGGAGTACCGGCCGATCGTGACGATGTTCACCACCGGGAGGACCGCCGAGCCGACGCCGTTCTTCTCTACACTGCGCGACCTCGATCGGATGCGAGAGGCGGGACGCCGTCTGGGCTCGGTCGTCTCCAGCCTGACCGCGGAGGGCAGCGACTCCCGGCTGGTCGCGGTCAACAACTTCCCCGGCGTCGCGCACCTTGCCTACTGGATGAGCGTGACCGGCGCCGAGGGATGCGCCTCGACCATGGTCTCAACCGGCGGGACCGCCGGCGGCAACGAGCGGATCCTGAACATCGTCGAGCTTATCAGGCCCACGATGTTCATGGGGCTTCCCGGCTACAGCTACGACCTCCTCAAGACCGCCGCGGCGGAGGGCCGCGACCTGTCGAGCCTTGAGATGGTCGTCCTGGGCGCGGACCGTGTCACGCCCGGCGCCCGCGAGAAGATAGCCTCTCTGCTCGAGGAGATGGGCGCCGTCGATCCGGTCGTGACCGGCGCGTACGGATGCACCGAGATGAAGTACGCATGGGGCGACTGCGGCGACGATGATATCTGGTACCACACCTGTCCGGACATGGAGATCATCGAGGTCGTCGACCCGGTGAGCGGCGACACGCTGGGCGAGGGCGAGACGGGCGAGCTGGTCATAACGAACCTGGACGCGAGAGGCTCGGCGGTGCTCAGATACCGCACCGGCGACATCCTCATCGGCGGATACACCACCCAGCGGTGCCCCAACTGCGGGCGCACCATGCCGCGCATCAGCGGGAACATCACGCGTAGGCAGGTGGTCAAGGAGTTCGCGCTGTCAAAGGTCAAGGGAAACCTGGTGGACCTCAACGCGTTCTCGATAATCCTCGACAACAACGTGGACGTCCTCGAGTGGCAGGTGGAGATACGCAGCAGGAACGACGACCCCGAGGACATCGATGAGGTCTTGATCTACGTCTGCCCCACCTCGATCGGCGAGGTCAGCGGCCTGGCCGAAAGGATCGTCGAGGAGGTCCGCACGTCGCTCGAGTTCAAGCCCGACCAGGTTTCGTTGCTCAGCTACGACGAGCTCTCCGATCGCCTGTCCCGCGAGGGACAGCCGAGGAAGCAGCGGCTCACCGACCTGCGCGAATAACGGGGTCAGGTCCGAAATCTTCACTTTTCGGAATTCGGGGCCAGGTCTAACAACTTTGATTCTGTCCGGAAGCTCGTCTCGATTCATATTCAAGGCTAGTGTGTGTGCCCTCTTCGGGCTTCAGACGCCCTCGAGGTCACACCCCCAACACCTGAGTCAATGTTCTGACCTGACCAAGACGCGCTGGACACGCCTCCGGGAGACTCGATCCTAACCAGAGGCTCTACTCGATTCCCATTTGAGGCTCGTGTGTGCCCTCTTCGGGCTTCAGACGCCCTCGAGGTCACACCCCCAACACCTGAGTCAATGTCCTGACCTGACCAAGACGCGCTGGATACGCCTCCGGGAGGTTAGACTCGGGGTCAGGTCCGAAATCTTCAATTTTGTGAAAAAAGGGCCAGGTTACAAACGGCAAACCTTAACGGGTTGCCCGGAAGCGCGGCCGGCTCCTCATTTTTAACCCGCGCCAACTCCCCGAGCGCTCCCAATTACGATAAGATAACCGCGGCTCATTAATGCCCGAGGGCTCGTTCGAGGGTCGGTGGGCTTACTGAAGACGAAGAAGGGAAGGGAGTGTTGCCGGTGATCGACAAGAAATTCGTAGGAAAGGAGTACCCCGCCAAGGAGTACGAGATCGGCCGCGAGAAGATGAAGGAATACGCCGCTGCGATCTCTGACATGAACCCCTACTACCACGACAAGGAGTTCGGCAAGAGGAGCAAGTACGGCGACAACATCGCGCCGCCGAGCTTCGCGGCCGTCTACAACCTGATGGGTTGCGCCGACATGTTCTTCGACCCCGAGCTGAAGCTGAACATGGCGATGCTGGTCCACGGCGAGCAGGAGTTCGAGTTCATCAAGCCGGTCAAACCCGGTGACCAGATCACCACCACCGGAAAGATAGTGGACATCATGCAGAAGGGCAGCAACGACCTGGTGGTCTTCGAGGCGCGCTCCGTCAACCAGGACGGCGACCTCGTGACGATCGGCAGGGCCACGTTCGTGATAAGGGGGGGTAACTGATGGCGGCCAGCTTCGAGCAGGTAAAAGTCGGAGACGAGATCCCGCCGCTGTCGGTCGAGCTCAACCAGATGATGCTCTGGCTGTACGCGGGCGCGAGCGGGGACTTCAACCCGATACACATCGACAAGGAGTTCGGCGAGAAGGTCGGCCTCGGCGGCACCATCGCACACGGGCTCTCCAGCATGGCGAGGATGGGCCGCTGCCTGACCGACTGGGCGGAGGACCCGGGTGCTCTGAAGCGCTTCAAGGTGCGTTTCAGCAAGCCGGCCAAGCCGGGAGACACGGTGACCTTCGTCGCGAAGGTCATCGAGAAGAAGGAGGAGGACGGCCACAAGCTGGTCGTGCTCGAGTGCGGCGCGACCACGCAGGACGGCGTCCCGGTGCTGTCCAACTCGGAGGCCGTGATAGAGCTCGCGTAAGACCTTCATCTCAACGACATGAGCGGGCCGGTGAAATGACCGGCCCGTTTTTTATCGCCACTTTTACCGCCGCGCTCCGGATTACAGACCGACCCCGAAGTAATATACTTACGCAATAGACCCGGAGGTTATTTTGCTCAAGTTCGTCATACCAAAAGGCAGCCTCGAGGAGCAGACGCTCGCTCTTCTGAAGGACGCCGACCTGCCGGTCCGCCGAAGCGGCGACCGCGAGTACAACGCGGCCATCGACGACGACCGCTTCTCGCAGGTCGCCATCCTGCGCCCTCAGGAGATCGGCAAGTACGTCGAGGAGGGGATCTTCGACCTGGGGATCACAGGCATGGACTGGGTCGAGGAGACGGGCGCCGACGTGGAGATAGTCTCCGGCTTCGGCTACGCCAAGACCGGCAAGACGTCCAACCTGAAGATAGTGCTCGCGGTGCTCAAGGACTCGGGCATCACCGACCCCGCGCAGCTTCCGGCGGGCACGAAGGTCGCCACCGAGTACCCTAACATCGCCAGCCGTTATTTCGATGAACTCGGGGTCGACGCGAAGATAATGCCTTCGGCCGGCGCCACCGAGGCGAAGGTGCCGAACATCGTTGACGCGGTCGTCGAGATAACCGAGACCGGGAGTACTCTCAAGGCGCACGGGCTGGCCATCATCGCCAGCATAATGTTCACCGAGACCAAGCTGATCGCAAACAGGGCGAGCTACGCGGACCCGGAGAAGCGGAAGCTCATAGAGGAGATAAACACGCTCCTTACCTCGGCGCTGGCGGCGCGGGGCAAGGTGCTCCTGAAGATGAACGCAGGCCAGGCTGACAGTCAGGCGATCATGGACATACTGCCCTCGCTCGACTCTCCGACCCTCAGCAACCTGGCGAACGGCGACGTGGCGATAGAGACCGTCGTGGAGAAGAGCCTGCTGGCCGGGCTGATCCCGAAGCTCAAGGAGAAAGGGGCGTCGGGGATCCTGGAGATACCGCTCGGCAAGGTCGTCCCGTAGGCCCTCTCCCATCCATACATGGCACTGGCAGCCTTACGGGTGAGGCACGTTGAGGAAACAGCTCTCGGTCGAAGACGCGACGATGGCCCTCCAGTGGCTCGTCACAATAGTCCTCACGCCGTTCGTCCTGCTGCCGGTCTTCGCGTACACTCCCGGCAGCATCTACACCAGGCTCACCATCGTGCTCACCGCCTTTGGCTACAGCGCGGTCATGACGGCGATCTATGTCCGGGAGCGGAAGCGCTCGAAGGTGTGGGCGAACCGCGTAGTGAACATCACGGCCACCTTCGACGTGATCCTGGTCTTCGTGGCGATGCTTCTCTGGCCTCTCTACCTCCCGGACCTGTTCTGGATATTCGCGATCCTGGTCATAGTCGTGGCGACGCGCTTCGGGTACCGGGACACCATTCTCGCGGCCCTCGGCCTGTCGGCCCTCTACGCGATAGCCATCGTCGCCAGGCTCGGCCACGGCGTGCCGGCGGGTACCGTGGTGGCCAACACGCTCATCAAGATAGTGCTCCTGCTGATCGTGGCCACCGCCACCGTGTACATCACGCAGAGAGAGAAGCGGGAGCAGCGCGACGCGAGGGTCCTCTCGAAGGTGGCGGGAGCTATCGGCTCCAAGCTCGAGGTGGACGAGCTGCTCCAGACCGTCGTGGACGGCATGAGCGAGGCGGCCGAGCTCGGCAGGACCACCATCTACATGATCTCCGGCGACGGCAGGTGGGCACTCCCGAAGTGCTCGACCGAGAAAGACCCGAAGGTCCGCGAGAGCCTGGCCCAGCGGCCGATCGACCTGCGTGCCAATAACGTGGCGGCAAAAGTCGTCGAGACCAGCGAGAAGATACTGCTTGAAGACGTCAGGGACAGCGAGCTCATCGACAAGCGATGGCTCAAGAGCTTCGACCTCGGCTCACTGCTCGTGATGCCCTTCAAGGTCCGCGACGACGTGAAGGGGATAGTCTTCGTCGAGAGGAAGCGCCCGAAAGGCCTCTTCGCAGAGAAGGAGATCGAGATCTGCGAGACGATACTTGCGCAGGCGACGACCGGCTTCGAGAACGCGACAAGGTACGCCGAAGAACAGAAGAAGCGCAGCGAGTACGACCTCCTGTACCACTCGAGCCGCGAGCTGGGCTCGACGCTCGACCTGGTGCGGGTAGCCGAGAACGCGTGCCTCCTGGCCATGTCGAGCGGGGAGGCGAGCTCGTGCACGGCCTTCCTGGTGGAGGACGGCCGCGGCGTGATGCAGCCGAAGGTGTCGGTGGAGTCGGACGGCTCGAGGAATACGAAGTTCCCGACCGGCAGCGCCGTCAGGGTCTCGGACGTCGAGCACGTGATGTCACTTGCCCAACGACCGCCGGCGCTGCTGATATCCAACCCGCGCGGCAGCGCGGTGATACCACTGTTCCTGCGCGACGCCGGCACGGTCCTGGTCATCCCCTTCTACGCGCACAGCCTCATGTCCGGGATGCTTACACTCTGCGACGAATCGTCGCGCAGCTTCGACGACAACCAGCTCTCTCGCATCTCGGCTGTCGCGGGCGAGACTGGACTGGCGCTCCTCAACGCAACGCTTTACGAGCAGATCAAGGCGGACGCCGCACAGATGGCGAGCCTCATCCAGCTGGCGAACTCTGTGGGAACGACGTCCGACATGGCGACCATCACGTCGATCGCCCTCGACACGGTGCGCCACCTCTTCGACTGCACCTCGGCCCTGATATACAGGGTCGACGAGAAGGACCAGACGCTCACGTACGTCGAGTCCTTCGGCTACAACGAGGATATCCTAGGCCGCATCGCGTCACCGCCTTACATGGGCATCAAGGATTGCTGGACCTGCTCGGAGGGAAGGCTGATCGGCGTCGATGACCTCGCGAGCAACCCGGTCCAGTGCAGGACGCTCGAGAAGATAGGCCTCGGTTCCACCATATGTGTGGGTATGCAGGTCGAAGGCAGGACGCTGGGCGTCCTCCACGTCTACTCGGAGCGGCCGAACGCTTTCGGGGAGCAGGACCAGCAGCTCGCGATGGCGATAGCGGACCAGGTCGCGGTAGCGCTTCAGAGGAGCATCCTGTTCGAGCAGATCAACAGGATGGCCATCACCGACCCGCTGACCGGGGTCTATAACGTACGCCGCCTGGAGGAGGTCCTGTCAGACGAGCTGTCACGCGCGCGTCGGTACTTGCGCCCGGTCTCGTTCGTAATGGTCGACGTCGACAACCTGAAGATCTACAACGACACGCTCGGTCACCAGCACGGCGACCGGGTGCTCTCCCAGATAGCCGCGATAATGGACACGCAGACGCGCGACGTGGACAAGGTCTTCCGCTACGGCGGCGACGAGTTCTGCGTGGTCCTGCCGGAGACCGAGGGCCCCGAGGCGATGGTGGTGGCCGAGAAGGTGCGCCGCGCCATCGACGAGTTCTCCTTCGCCGGTGAGGCCGCCGCCCGGCCGGTGACGATTAGTGCCGGCGTCGCGTCGTTCCCCCTCGACGGCGACGATGAGACCAGCCTCGTCCGCTGTGCGGACAACGCTCTGTACGAAGCGAAGCAAAAAGGACGAAACAAGGTATCGCGCTTCGGCAGGAGTTGACCGACATATAAAGAAAAGTCTTGAAATGCCGGATACCCATGCGTATAATACTCGGCTATATCCCGGCAATTCGGAACATGCCACAGAAGAAAAAAAGCGATACCGACGCGGTTTTCAGGGGTGCAGGCAATTGGAAATGACAGAGATGAACTCCAGGGACGAAGTGGTCCTGACTGAAGAAGGAAGGCGCAAGATGGCGCAGGAGCTCGATGAGCTCACGACAGTGAAGCGGCGCGAAGTCGCGGAGCGCCTGAAGAACGCGATCGGCTACGGTGACCTCACGGAGAACAGCGAGTACGACGACGCCAAGAACGAGCAGGCCAGGATCGAGCACAGGATCGACCAGCTCGAGACCATGCTCGCCAAGGCGAGGATAATCGACCGCCGGCACGTCAAGACCAAGGAAGTGGGCATCGGCTCGCAGGTCGAGATAAAGCCCGTCGGCTCCGGCAAGAAGCAGATCTACCGGATAGTAGGCCCGGCGGAGGCCAACCCCGAGAACCACATGATCTCTTTTCAGAGCCCCGTCGGCAAAGCGGTGATGGGCGGAAAGGTCAACGACATCGTGACTGTGCAGGCGCCGGCCGGTGATGTTCGCTACCGCATCATCGCTATCAAGCGCTGATCGTTCAAAGTGACAGAGACGAGCCCGCGGCCCCGGCAAGGGCGCGGGCTTTTTTATGCTATCCTTTGTGCGATTTTCACCCCGCTTGAAACGTGAGGAGGCCGACCCGTTTGAACGACGAGGAGTCAAGAGAAGAGCAGGCGGGCGAGAGCGATCTCACCAGGTTGAGGCGCGAGCGCCTCGACGAATACCGCGCCAGGGGCGTGGAGCCATACCCCTCCAGGTACGGCGAGCCCGGCGAGGTCCGATACTCCACGGAGCTCAAGGAGAAGTACGCGTCGGTCGAAGCCGGGGCGGGCTCCGGCGAGAAGGCGCTGGTCGCGGGGCGCGTCATGGGGATGCGCGAGCACGGCAAGGCGTCGTTCGCCGACCTGCAGGACTCGAAGGGCCGGATACAGCTCATGGCGCGGCAGGACATCCTGGGCGACGGTGCGTATAAAGATTTTCTCGCGCTGGACATAGGCGACTGGGCCGGGGTGACCGGCGAGGTCGTCAGGTCCAGGCGTGGCGAGCTGACCGTCGTGGTCGAGTCGTTCGACCTGCTGTCCAAGAGCCTGCTGCCTCTCCCGGAGAAATGGCACGGCCTGAAGGACCAGGAGTCCAGGTACCGCAGACGATACCTGGACCTCCTGATGAGCGAGGAAGCGAGGCTGGTGCTGGAGGCGCGCGTCTCTCTCATCATGGAGATACGTGGCTTCCTCCAGGAGCGCGGCTTCGTCGAGGTCGAGACCCCGATGCTTCACCAGGTGCCCGGAGGCGCCAACGCGAGACCGTTCGTTACGCACCACAACGCGCTGGGCATGGACCTGTACTTGCGCATCGCGCCGGAGCTGTACCTGAAGAGGCTGCTGGTGGCCGGGTACGACAAGGTGTTCGAGCTGAACCGCAACTTCCGTAACGAGGGCATCAGCTCGCGCCACAACCCGGAGTTCACGATGCTCGAGACCTACCAGGCCTTCGTGGACTATCATTACCTGCTCGACTTCATGGAGGAACTGCTCTACACGGTCATCACGCGCGTCAAAGGAGACGACGTCCTCGAGTTCGAGGGGAAGAGCATAAGCCTGGCGCGCCCGTGGAAGCGCATCACCATGATCGAAGCCATCCGCGAGTTCGGCGGGCTGGAGGTCGACATCGAGATGGACACCGGCGAGCTGAAGGAGATGGCCTCGCGGCTCGAGGTGGACGTCCCGGACGAGGCGGGCAACGGCTGGATCATCGCGGAGTTGTTCGACAAGACGACCGAGCCGAGGCTCACCGACCCCACGTTCGTCCTCGACTACCCCGAGGAGATCTCTCCTCTCGCCAGGAAGGACCCGAACAACCCGGGCTTCACCGAGCGCTTCGAGCTGCTCGTCGCCGGGCAGGAGATCGCCAACGCCTTCTCTGAGCTGACCGACCCGCTGGAGCAGAGGGCGCGCTTCGAGGCACAGGCCGCAAAGCGTGACGCGGGCGACCAGGAGGCGCACCCCGTCGACGAGGAGTTCCTCACCGCGCTCGAGTACGGCATGCCCCCCGCCGGCGGCACCGGCGTCGGCATCGACAGGCTGACGATGCTCGTCACCGGCTCACCCAACATCCGCGACGTCATCACGTTCCCCCACCTCCGCCCCGAGGGCGGTAGGTCATCCGGAAGAGTGGTCGAATAGACTAGCGGGGCTGCAACAAGGCTGGCTATTGACGCAAATCATCACCGGCCGGCTCCCGACGTTATAGTATTTAGACAACTTGCCGACTGCCTTCGATGAGGGCAGCGGAGATGGGACGTGATGAACATCTTTTGCGATGAGTGCAAGAAAAACATAGCGACCGTCTTCCTCACGAAGATCTCGGGGAACGAGGTCTCCAAGGTGCAGCTGTGCGAAGACTGCGCGCGCCGCATGGAGGAGACGACGGAGGCGGCCAACCTCATCGCTTTCCTGCCCCAGCTCCTCGGAGGTGTCGCGCCTCCGACGGCGGACGAAGGAGCGGTCGAAGACGTCCTCGGCGCGGAGCCGATGGAGTGCCCGTCCTGCGGCACCTCCTACAACGACTTTCAGAAGATGGGCAACCTCGGCTGCGCGGAGTGTTACGACGAGTTCGGAGAGACGTTGCTGCGGGTGATTCTGGAGTTCCAGGAGTCGAGCGAGCACATAGGGAAGATACCGGGAAAGCTCTCCGAGAGCGCCCGCCTCCGGATGAGGCGCATGGAGCTCGAGAGAAGCCTGGAGCGTCGAATAGCAAGTGAGGAGTACGAGGCGGCCGCATCGGTCCGTGACCAGATCCGCGAGATAGAGGGCATACTCGACACGGAGGGCGGCGATGGCGAAGCGGAGTAAGCCGGTCGCGAGGCCGGAGTGGTTGACCTGCAAGGGT